>Ga0326727_10013541_pt1 | contig 18112 bp, 17 predicted proteins | sample MB2enrmetagenome_FD_207643 | JGI IMG/M metagenome (GOLD analysis project Ga0326727, IMG submission 207643) | Lab enriched peat soil microbial communities from McLean, Ithaca, NY, United States - MB29MY | ecosystem: Environmental > Terrestrial > Soil > Wetlands > Peat | place: USA: New York...
GGCCGCAGGGCATGGTCAACGAAGCGCTGTTCTTCAACAACGTACCGGGATCGCTGGAAGAGAACCTGGCTGCCATGGACAAGCTTGGCGGCCCGGAAATCTGTAACCACTATCCCTGGGGCTGGACATGGGCCGGCGACACTCCGTTTCGCCGCTGGAAACGCGAGACCTACCGCGGCGGGGTGAGTGACCCGTTCATCGTGCACTGGCCCAAAGGGATCGAAGCGAAAGGAGAAATACGCACACAATACGCCCACGCCATCGATATGGTGCCGACGGTACTGGAGGCGGCAGGCATAGAAGCGCCCACGTCTATCAGGGGGGTGACGCAATCGCCCATTGAAGGATTGAGCTTCGCTCATACGTTGGATAACGCTCAGGCGCCTACCAGGCACATCACCCAGTACTTCGAAATGATGGGCCACCGTTCAATCTACCACGACGGCTGGCGGGCGGTTTGCCCCTGGCCGGGGCCGTCGTTCGCGGAAGCCGGCATGTTCTTCGGCGCGCCGATCGACAAAGACAAGTTGACCGAACTCGACGCGACCGCTTGGGAACTTTACCACGTCGGCGAGGATTTCGCAGAGAATCACGATGTCGCCGGGCAGAATCGCGCGAAACTGATGGAGATGATCGCCATGTGGTACGTCGAGGCCGGCAAATATAAGGTTATGCCCATCGATTCGCGCGGGACTCTGCGATTTGTCGACGAGCGACCTAAGATAGCGGTCGACCGCACATCGTACGTGTTTTACCCAGGCACCCAGGGCGTGCCGGCAAACGCCACCGTCAACATACTCAACCGCCCTCACAGTATCACGGCAGACGTGGAGATCCCCGAGGGCGGCGCAGAAGGCGTCCTGCTGTCCCAGGGCGGCAGCGACGGCGGCTACTCGTTTTATGTTCAGGAAGGCGAGCTTCGCTATGCTTACAACTACGTCGGCCGGGACCTCTATTACGTCGAATCTGTCGAGACCGTTCCCACAGGACGCCACCAGTTGCGCTATGAGTTCGAAGTGACGGGGAAACCCGACATCGCCAACGGCAAAGGCGCACCCGGCAAGGGCCAGCTCTACTTCGACGAAAGGCTGGTCGCAGAGAGCAACATCGAGCTGACCAACCCGCTGGCTATCGGCTTGCTCAGCAGCATAGTCTGCGGCGTGGATCTCGGCTCTCCGGTTACTCCCCGATACAAGCCCCCGTTTCCGTTCACCGGCACGATCCACAGCGTTACCGTGGATGTGAGCGGCGAGCTGATACGAGACACCGAAGCAGAGGTGCGGATGGTCCTGGCGCGGGAGTAGGTTTATCGGGTTGGGAGGTCACCGCGACAAACACTAACGAATGATTCGACGCCGCCGGATTTCTCGCCTGTCTCGGCAGCCGGCTTTTTAAACCGTTCCGGCGGCGCGCCTGTCCGGGGATTCACTGGAACTTCTGAAACGCTCACCCTGGTCGTCTCGCTTCTCACATGGTTGCCGCTCCTCTATTTATCGGTGGTTAACCGGTGAAACAAAACAATCGACCGATTAAGGAGAGGGGTGATTGAGGTCGAAGGGACCACACCGCCGAGAAAGGTAAAAACTGTGGAGGATTTATTGACGCGAGTCGTTGAGAATCTAATCAGTCGGGTGAGTGGGCCCATGAAATTTAGACTGGTCATCCAACCTCTCATGGCTGCCGTCTTCGCCGTGCGGGACGGGCTAAAAGATGCCCTTGAGCAAAGGCCTCCTTACCTCCGGGCCGTTTTCGCACGTCCGGACCTGCGGTCGGACATGTTGAGAGATGGCTTGAAATCCGTGGGTAAAATCTTCATCATCGCAGTCATTATCGACCTCGTTGAGCAGTTCATCGACTTCAGGTGGTTTTATCCCGGAGAGGCGCTCCTCGTTGCATTCACTCTTGCTTTCATCCCGTATCTGTTGATCCGGGGCATTGTGAACAGGATAGCGCGGAACAAACGGCGCAGCGCATAAGGCGCAAAATACCGTGAAGACAAGCCAGGCAAACATGTGCATGGGTATAACACACAAGGAAAGGAAATTCGGATGGCAGAGCGCGCTGAGGAAACCATAATAGAGCCTTCCGGTAACCAACTATCCTTGGAGCGCACAATCCTCTCTCACGAACGAACGCTGATGTCCTGGGTCAGGACGGCGACCTCGTTGATCACTTTCGGCTTCACTATCTACAAATTTTTTCAGTTGGAGCTGCAAAATCGCCCTCCACTTCAAGGTGTGATTGGACCACGCCAGTTCGCGATATTGATGATCTCTATCGGATTATTCTCGCTCATTGGGGCGGCAATCCAGTATCGGGTGTACAGAAACGGTCTGCGAAGATGGTACCCTGGGACCCCACCCCTGTCGCTGGTGGGAGTGGTCGCTGCGTTGGTATCATTGCTCGGGCTTCTGGCCCTTGTTGCGGTCATGTTCAGGATGTAACCATAAATGCCGGGTCGTCTCGACGGAACAGAGAGCCAAAATAGCTTAATAGTTTAGAGCCCATCAACGGAACGATTCAAAATGGAAAGGAAGCTCATGCTATGAGAAAAGCAAGGGAAACGAAAACAACGATGAAACGAACATTACTGACGGCTCTGGTGCTGGCCGCCGTACTGGTACTCACACAAGGGAACGGAGTCGCGCGGGCAGCCTCTGCCGCCGGGATCGATGCCGACGTTGACGCTGCGTTGATGAAGCTCTACGAAGAGCAACCCGTAGCGAAGATGCTTGCGGATAAAGCCGTTGCTATCCTGGTCTTTCCGAACATGGTCAAGGCGGGCTTTTTAGTAGGCGCCCAGTATGGCGAAGGCGCTCTCCTAAAAAAGGGTAAGACGGTGGGGTACTACAACTCCGTTGCGGCATCATACGGTCTGCAGGCCGGCGCTCAGACCTTCGGCTATGTATTATTTCTGATGACGCCTTCTGCTGTCCACTATCTCAATAGGAGTGGCGGATGGGAGATCGGAGTCGGCCCTAGTGTCGTTGTGGCGGACGAGGGCATCGCCCGGACCCTGACGAGCACGACGCTCAAGACCGATGTCTACGCCTTCATCTTCGACCAGAAGGGTCTAATGGCTGGACTCGGGCTCCAGGGTTCGAAGATTACGAAGATAAGGAAGTGAGCGGCTGGGAATAGTCCGGGAAGAAGCGGGCCGGCCTCATTCGACACTGGACTCGATGATGTCAACTCTGTTACCTGCGACACAGGGAGGTTTCAATGGATTGGACCACGGCTCAGCCAACGTCTGTGAGTTTTCCACATTGGGTTCGCGTTCGGTTCCTGACCTGGATCTGCGCAATAGTCTTCCTCATCGTTACATCCGGGTGCGCTCATTATCCCATCAACCAACCTTTGAGCCAATCGCCCCCACAGATGGAATATCGCGCTAAGAACTTCAAACATGTGATGAAAGATGACGACTTATTGATCATGCTCACCTTCTCCGGCGGAGGGACACGGGCAGCTGCTTTTTCCTACGGCGTGCTTGAAACTCTGAGGGACACGGAGATCTCCTTCCACGGCCGCAAGAAGCGCATGCTCGACGAAGTGGACTTTATCTCGGGCGTTTCAGGCGGAAGTTTTACGGCGGCCTACTACGGGCTTTTCGGAGATCGTATCTTTGAGGATTTCGAGTCCCGTTTTTTGAAGAAAAATATTCAGGGTGAACTCATCCGCGGGACCCTCTTCAACCCGGTAAATTGGGCGAAGCTATCCTCCCCCTACTATGGCCGCAGCGATCTTGCAGCGGACTACTATGACAAGTATGTGTTCGATCACGGAACTTTTGGTGACATCCTGGCTCGTGGGAAAGCGATGATCGTCATCAACGCGACGGATATGGTGCAAGGAACACGGTTTTCCTTTCTTCAAGATCCCTTCGATTTGATCTGCTCCGACCTTTACTCTTTCCCCGTGGCCCGTGCATGCGCCGCCTCCTCGGCAGTACCCGTTGTGCTAAGCCCCGTGACCTTGCGGAACTACGCAGGCCAGTGTGGTTATCAGTTGCCCCCGGCACTCGCGGAGGCCATGCAGCCCCCGAGGGAAGTTACGTCGCGCCGATTCGATCTTGCCAATAACATGCTTCCATACCTGGATTCGCAAAACAAACCATACATCCACCTCGTTGACGGGGGGGTTGCGGACAATCTCGGCCTCAGGGCAGTTCTGGAACGCGTCACGCTGATGGGAGATCTCTGGACCACCCTGAAATATGGCAACTTGATAAACGTGCACAAACTTGTGTTCGTGGTGGTGAATGCAGAAACCGAAATTGACACCAAATGGGATCGCTTCGAGACGAATCCGCCCTTCGGCATAAAGCTTGCCTCATACTCCTCCATAGCCATTGCCCGTTACAACACGGACACTATTCAACTCCTGAGCGAAAGCTTCAATCGCTGGGCCGATGAAATTCGCAGGGGACGCTGCGGATCGTCGAAAATCGAAACCGAACCAGGCTCCTGCGGCGATATCGAATTCTATTTGGTGGAAGTGAAGTTTGATGCCCTGGATGATGAGGCCGAACGCCATTACTTCAAACAGCTTCCCACATCGTTCGTGCTGAAACCTGACGAGGTGGACAAGCTCCGTGATGCAGCACGGCGCATCCTGACAAACTCTAGAGAGTTTCAACGGTTGCTCGATGATATAAGGCGTTGGAACGAAGTGAGACGGGCAGATGGAGGTTAGGGAGCGGTTCGTTGCCGAGAACGCCCGCCAGTTTTTGCCCCGCAGGTTTGGAAAGCGAAGGAGCAATGCCAAATCACAATAAGAAAACAGGGCGAGAAGAGCACGGCAAGAGCAAATAGAGCCTGAGGGAGGAGGTCAAGATGAGGATACTGGAAGTCACGGCGATCACAGCATTGCTTTGCATTGGCTTGCTAGCGACCACTGTGTTCCCAGTTGTCGCCCAGGAGGTTCCTGCGCCGGACAAGTCGGTAGAGCACGTCAAGGGATATGACGACTGGCATTTTTCCGTCAATCTGGGTGAATGGGCCCCTCCATTCCAAGGAAGCGTTACTGCCAAAGGGAAGACTTCCCAGGTCGATGTTACACTCATAGATGAACTGAAAGCGATTCATGATCTCATGTTCGCGATCGGTGGCCGCTTCGAGGTGAGCAAGGGACCATGGGGATTTTTCATTGATGGGTTCTATTTGAGAGCGAGCCAGAGCGTAAGTGCTCAAAAAGAGATAAAGATTCCCATTCTTGATCCACCTGACTTCACGATCCAGGGCCGTGCCAACATTACGGGGATGTATTCTGTGGGCGAAGCGGCGCTGTCTTATGACCTATATGCCTCTCGCTGCCTGGTTGCGAACATGCCTGAACTGACCGTCGGGTTGATTGGCGGCCCCCGCGACACCTATTTCCGGACAGTAGTGAACCTTGAGGTAAGCGGCCCCCTGGGGAGGTCCAGAATCTTCGAGTCCGACAAGACCGCAGACTGGGTTGACCCCTTTGTTGGTTGGCGCATCTTGTGGAGACCCGGGGAAAAGTGGACTACGTGCCTTAAAACCGAATTTGGGGGCTTTGGCGTCAATTCGGATTTCATCTTCAACATCGACGTGGAGGCAAAGTACAAGATCAATAAATGCCTCTTCGTAAATTTTGGCCTCAGTACCCTTTACACCGACTACGAAAAAGGAAGCGGCAACGACAAATCTGCATACAATATGTGGAATTGCGGACCATTTTTTGGAGTGGGGGCTGAGTTTTGAGCTCCTTCGAAACTCAAATGATGGGTATTGGGCCGGTACCGTCCTATATCCTTCCGCCGATTTGCGGCCACACCCTTGTGGCCGAGGTGAAGTGGCTGCCTCAAATAGATACTCTCTATACGCTTAGTGGGAACTATGTATGGTTCAAGGTGGGGTTAGCTTTCTAAAGGGGAATAATGCTCTTCTTCTTTGGTTTCCGGCTCCGGCTAATTTTTCGTCCGTGGCTGAGCCCATAAGGCTGCGGAAACCGTCCGATCATGGCTTGAACGCCGCATGACCCTGGCCGGTTTGAGCGAAGAATCCATTCACGGATGGTCTTGGACCACAAGTCCATGCCCGAAGTCAGGATTAGATTTATCTCTTCACGAGAGGAACCATAGCGAATGAACAACGCAATCGACCACCCACTGCTTATTCTCGTGCTCTCCTTCTTCGTGCTGTCGCTCTCGGCGCGGATCGGGGCGTCCTTTCTCAGGCGGCGGCGTAAGTTGGAAGATGACACACGTGAAGACTTCGGGGTTATTCAGGCGGCTGCGCTGACACTGCTTGGACTCATCATCGGATTTACTTTTTCAATGGCCGTGAGCCGGTATGATCAGCGCAAAAACTACGAGGCCGAAGAAGCCAACGCGATCGGCACCGAATACGTGCGGGCCGCCCTGCTGCCTGCCTCCGATGCGGCGAAAGTACGTGCTCTGCTAAGGAATTACCTGGACCAGCGTATTTTGTTCTACATAGCCCGTGACGAGCAGCAGATTTCGCAAATCAATACCGGCACTGCTCAATTGCAGACCGAGATGTGGTCCGCGGTTCTGGCTCAGGCTGCAGCGCAGCCGACGCCCATCATCGCCCTGGCCGTTTCGGGCATGAACGATGTATTGAACTCGCAGGGATATACGCAGGCCGCCTGGTGGAACCGAATTCCGATTGCGGCATGGGTTCTGATGGCAGCTATCGCCATCTGCTGCAACATGTTGATCGGCTACGGTTTGCAAAACGTCAAAGCCGAAGCCGTCATGCTTCTGGTTCTGCCGCTTGTCGTGTCTATAGCGTTCTTTCTCATCGCAGACATTGACAGCTCACGCCACGGCTTCATTCGCTTCAATCCACAAAATCTGGTAAGTCTTGCTGAATCCCTGCGGTGAACGGGGAATCCCTCCCGGTTGACAGTTCCGTTCCCTGTAAATATTTTCCGGTCAGGATCATATCCGGCGAGACGTTCAGTGCCAAGCGCCTCCCTGCGGGCGCTCGACGCGCTCACCCAAGCCCTGGTTTCGCGGAGACCATCAACTGGCAGGAGATCCTCGAGGACTATGCCCGGCAAGGAAAGGGGATAGGAAGATTCCCCGTTTGCGTCCCGATCGGCCCCTGACGAGCTGCGAACGGGCATCCGTGAGGAATATCTCACGGGTGCTGCAGGGGAGTGGATAGTGGTTTTAAACGGGACAAGATTTTTGAAGGGTAAGAGAATTATTGTCCACGAAAAAGCGTGATCACAGGGAGGATTACAGATGGGCTGGTTCGGCGCCGGACGCGGAAAACCGGCAGAAGAGCTGCGAAAAGCATCCACATATGCTCGCAGCCTGATAGAGGCGAGCCTCGACCCGATGGTGACGATTAGCCGGGAAGGAAAAATTACCGATGTGAACAGGGCCACGGAGCTGGTTACCGGTCTTTCCCGCGAACGTTTGATCGGGAGCGATTTTTCAGATTATTTTACCGAGCCGGAAAAGGCGAGGGAGGGCCACCGGCATGTTATTTCTCAAGGGTTTGTTAAAGATTATCCTCTCACCATCCGCCACACATCGGGGCGTTTGACGGATGTGCTCTACAATGCCGCAGTGTATATGAACGAATCGGGCAAAATGGCGGGTGTATTCGCGGCAGCCCGTGACAACACCGAGCGTAAGCGGGCGGAAGAAGCGCTGCGTGAGTCGCAGCAAATGTTACATTCCGTTTTAGATGCCATTCCGGTAAGGGTCTTCTGGAAGGACCTTTCCTCAAATTACCTGGGCTGCAACCGTCCATTTGCTCTTGATGCCGGGCTGCAATCTCCCGAGGAAATCATTGGAAGAAACGACTTCGAGATGGGTTGGGCGGAACAGGCGGAGCTCTATCTGTCAGATGACCGTTTGGTCATGGAGACGGGCCTCCCGAAACTGGGCTATGAAGAACCACAGACAACGCCGACTGGCGGCAGGATCTGGCTGCGCACCAATAAGGTTCCTCTTCGTGACTCCGAAGGCAGGATCAAAGGGGTTTTGGGTACCTATGAAGACATCACGGAGAGCAAGCAAATGGAGGAAACGCTGCGAGCGTCCGAAACCAGATACAGGATTGTTGCCGACAACACCTACGACTGGGAGTATTGGGTGAGCCCCGAAGGACGATTTCTATACACATCTCCGTCGTGCCGGGGAATCACCGGCTATGCGGCGAGTGAGTTCGAAGCTGACCCTAAATTGCTGTCCCATATCATTCACCCCGATGATCTTCCTCAGTTTGAGGCCCATTTAGAGCTGGACCCGACTAGAAGCGGACCATCTGAACTGGAACTTCGCATTATTCGTCGGAATGGAGCAACGAGGTGGATTGGACACGTCTGTCAACCAGTGTTCGATGTCCAGGGTTTGTTTCTTGGCCGTCGCGCCAGCAACCGTGACATAACTGCTCGAAAGAAAGCAGAGAAGGCGTTGGAGGAGAGCTCGCAAAAGTTGAAATTCTTTGCTTACTCGGTCGCTCACGATCTCAAAAGTCCGGCTATTGGTGTTTATGGACTGACAAAACGACTGAGCAAACACGCCAGGGAGGTTCTTGATGAAAAGGGCAGGACTTATTGTGATCAGATCCTCAAGGTATCGGAGCATATTGCGGCGCTCGTTGAAAAGATCAATATCTACATAGCGACTAAAGAGGCTGCTCCACTCATTGAGACGATAAACATTGCAGAGGTCTTCCGGGTTCTCAGACACGAATTCTCTGCGCAGCTTAGCCTTCGCCGGATCGATTTGCTTGCGCCTGAGTCTGAAGTGGAGATAAGGGCGGATAGGCTTTCGATCCTTAGAATCTTTACGAATTTAATCGATAACTCGCTGAAATACGGCGGAGAGAGCCTTACCAGGATTGCGATCGGATATGAAGGCTCCGAAAGTTTCCACATTTTTTCCGTAAGCGACAATGGCAAGGGGCTTAGAGATGCCGATTCGAAAAAGCTTTTTGAGCTGTTTCAACGCGACGAAACATCCAGGGGTGTCGAAGGTGCGGGCCTGGGCCTTGCCATTGTAAAAGAAATAGCCGAACATCATGGCGGCAGAGTGTGGGTGGAACCGAGAGGCAAAAAGGGGATCACTTTCTGCGTATCCATTTCCAAGAATTAATGAGTTCCGTTTTCCCTGAACACGGATCGCAACACACACTGAATCCAAAGCGAAAGAGGTCGGGGCCCCTTTGAATATCTTTCGCGCTGGTATAGCGCCAAATTCTTCCACTTCAATTTGAAATCTTCAGAATCGGCATTCATTGCATTTTGAAATGCCTTCGCTTTTCTTCTAAGACCTGACGATACCTGAAAGTGACCGAAATAGAATAACTTGGCTCATGTCCATCGAGTGGTATGCATTTTGCCTTACGTTTTCGGGCAAGAAGAGGTGGAAATGAGGTGCAAGTCCCTGGTCCATATCGATCTTTGCATGCTGCGGACCATTAAAGAGGTTCATTAACCCAAACCTTTAAAACTACGGGAGAGGCTCAAATGAATCAAATGAAAGTCAAGCCAAACCATTTAGATTTAGATTTCAACAGCGTGGCGGCAATTGCAGACCGCATGGCGTGGACTGGAAGACTCCCGACCCTGAGCGCGATTTGCGAGGAATTGCACGTACAGAGCATCGACAGGGTTAAGCAATACTTCGAATTGTGGAAGGCGCGATACAGCAGTGATGGGGCGGAGAAAACCCATATAGCGGACATGTCTCCCGAGTTCAAACACCTGTTGGCGGATGCTTTCGAAAAGCGGGTAATCGCTCTAAAGGCGAAACTCAACGCCGAATGTGCCGAAATCCGGATTGACAGGGATCGGCTGGCAAAGATCAACGAACGGAAGGACGCTCAGATCCAGGCGTTGATGCTGGCCCTTGGAGACGCCGAGGTTAAGATTGCCGACCAAGAGAGGCGAATCTCCAGGCTTAAGAATCAAATCACCGTGGAGCGCGATGCCATGGCAAAGGCGGGACAACGAATCGGAGGCGCGCGGCAGGGATTGACGAAAGTGGAACACAGACTCGAAGATCCCTCACCCGAATTGAGTGGCGGGGCTTGAACCTGATCACTTGAACTCTGGATGTTCAGGAGATATTCAACGGAAATGAAGAAAGTTCAGCAAAAGGGAATGGTTTAAGAAACGGTCATCGCTTATACTGTCACACAATTTCTAAAATCTTCAGCCTATCGGCAAATCCGCTGTGTACGCGACTCGGAAACTGGGAAACACTGTAACTCCGCCGCATCATTGAGGCCGGAAGTGTGAATTGGCCCTTGTCGCACGCGAACACCGGCCTGATTAGTCATTGCATTCTTAAATAAAAGGAATTATCATCCATCCGGATGTCGCTGGCAGCCTGGTTGTATTTTGTGGGGCGATATTTTTCAGGAGCAACACCCGATTTGTCGCCGGGTGTTAATTCCAGGCCAACAGTGGATGTGATTGGCTCTTCGAAATGAGCCGGCCTTCATTCTCTACCTATGAGGCGCGAGAATAGTGGTGAGCATGGATACGACAAAAAAGTTAGCCTTTGTCTGCCTGCTTCTGTTCCTGTTGGCAACCGGCTTCACGGCATTCCATCAACACGACGGCGACTGCACACACGATGACTGCCCTATTTGCGTGGCAGCATCTATTATCTCCACCGCCGTCCTCAGCTTCTTCATTTTTGCAGTTTACGTCCTCACCTCCGTGCTTGAAACATTTTGCGGATCTTCAGGCTACGATTGTCTCATCCGTGATCTTCCATTTGCCAGGGCTCCTCCAGCGTAGTTCGCTTTAATATCCCTAACATTATAGAAATTGCAGAGACGCGGTTTTCGGCAGACGTGCGGCCTTGTCTTACCACGTACTATTTTTTACCGGGAGCGGTCTGGCCGTTAGGCTGCTCGAACCCGCTGTTTCTCTGTCACAGGAGGACCTTGCGAGAAGGGAGAATGCTATGCAATCAAAGAAAGGCATTGCGGCTTTGGTTTACGCGCTCGCTCTTTTAGTCGTACCTAACTTGATTTTAGCTGCCCCTGCAGCGACTGAAATCCACGGAACGGCCAAGGACACTTTGGGCAGGCCCCTGTCCGAGGTAAATCTGACTCTCCAAACGTCCGAGGGGAAAAAAGCGGGGGAGACTACGAGCGATGCCGGGGGCCATTTCGTATTTTCACACGTCGCACCGGGCGCCTATGCAGTCATGGGTAAAAAAACCGGCTTTGAAGAGAGCACCGCCATCGTCACGGTTGAGGCTGGCTCGGCAGCCACCACAGCGCTGACCCTGAACGCCAAAGCGGCGCTCGAGGTGCAAGTGCAGGTCGAGCGCCTGGCGGAAGCAAGAAACAACCTCTCTGTCAAGACGGGATCGAGCGAATATCAGATCGATCAAGCCGCCATCAGCGCTCTCCCCGAAGGGGCAAACACTCCCTTTAATGATGTTTTGCTCCAGGCGCCCGGCGTGGCAAACGATTCGTTTGGCCAGCTCCATATCCGAGGGGAACACGCCAACATACAATATAGAATTGATGGAGTAGTCATCCCCGAGGCAATCACCGGGTTCGGCCAGTCGTTCGATACCCGGTCTATCCAGCAGATCGATCTTTTGACCGGCGCATTGCCTGCCGAATATGGCTACCGCACCTCCGGGGTGGTTGAAATACAGACCAAGACCACTTTTCAAAACGGGGGGCAGGTCGAGATGTACGGAGGGAGCCACAGTACGTCGCAACCCAGTGTCGAGTACGGAGGCTCCGATGGAAAACTGAACTACTTCGGTACCTTTTCATATCTGGGCGACAATCTTGGGATCGAAAACCCCACTTCCTCGACTAACGCGATCCACGACCACACGGACCAGTTCCGGGGCTTCGGGTATCTTTCCTACCTCCTGAGCCCGACCACCAAGATCAGCCTCATAGCCGGCAGCTATGACGGTTGGTTCCAAATTCCCAATAACCCCGGACAGGTCCCCAATGCAGCCAACTATACCAACCCGGGGCCGTTCACCACTTCACAATACCTTAATGCGGCGGGCATCACGGGCTTTAACTCCGCATCATTGAAGGAGAATCAATATGAGACCAACCGCTTTCAAATTCTTGCTTTGCAGAGTTCTATCGGCTCCGATTACGATTACCAAGTTTCCTGGTTTGCACGTGAAACCAGCGTCCATTTCAAGCCTGACCCGATTGGAGACCTGGCTTTCAACGGTGTCGCCGCAGACGTTCTTGAAACCGGCATAGCGAGCGGCGTGCAGTATGACAGCACGTATCGCCTGAACGATTGTCACACGGTCAGGGCAGGCCTTTTTGCAAGCGATGAAAATATAGTCAACGACAACAATTCCCTCGTTTTCACGACAGACACCGCCACCCCCACAGAGAAACTAATAAGGGATAACGAACCGAAAAACGGCAACGTTCTTTATGGGATATACATTCAGGACGAATGGAAAGCACTTCCAAAATTGACAATAAATTATGGCGTAAGGTTCGATCAAATGGATTCCTTTGTAGAAACCAACCAGTGGAGCCCCCGTTTGGGAGCTGTTTACAAATTGACATCAGACACCACACTGCATGCGGGATATGCACGATACTTTACCCCACCGCCATTCGAAACTATCCCCCAAAAGACGCTCTCCCTGTTTGAGAATACTACCAATGCCGCTACCATAAATGAAAATTCCCCCGTGAGCCCGGAAAGGGCCCATTATTTTGATGCGGGGGTAATTCAAAACATAACACCATCATTTAAAGTCGGTATCGATGCTTTCTACAAAATTACCACGGATGTGCTGGATGAGGGTCAATTCGGGCAGGCCCTGATATTTGCTCCGTTCAACTATGCCCAGGGGCGCATCAAAGGCATAGAACTGACCACCAACTACCAGATCGCCGGCAATTTAACTGCCTACGGTAATGTTGCCGTCACGCAAAGTCTTGCCAAGGACGTGGTATCAGGGCAGTTCCAATGGGCGCCGGACGAATTGGCATATGCGGACACCCACTGGATACACACGGACCATGACCAGTTCATTACATCCTCGGGCGGCTTGTCTTATAAGCTGTGGGGAACTACTTACACCGTCGACGGCACCTATGGGAGCGGCTTGCGCAGCGGATTTGCCAATACGAGTTCCGTGCCCGCCAATATTCAGTTTAATCTGGGAGCGCTGCGCGAGTTCGATTTGCCGTGCCTTGGCCGCTGGAAAGTCCGTGCGGCGATCATCAATCTTTTCGACACAAAAAATGAAATCAGAGCAGGGACAGGGATCGGTGTTTTTGCGCCCCAGTGGGGGCCGCGATTTGGTCTCTTCGGCGGCCTCGCCAAATTATTTTAACGGGAGGCATTGCCCTCCATTGCAAATTTTTCAGGTAAAGAGGTGAACGATGCAAGAATTGAATACGGTTCTGGAAGCGCTGAGATTGGGCGGCGCAACGGTTTACCCCCTGGGGTTGCTCGCAGTCCTGGCCATCATGATCATGATTGACAAAACATTTGTCAATTTGCGCTACATGCGACTCCCGGGACCACTGCTCGAACTCATTGAAAATTATGATTTTTCCTGGCCTGACCTGGAACGGCGGTTGACGGGCCTCAACAAGCGAAACTATTTCCTGAGGTTTTTTCAGGTAGTTATGGACAATCGTGGGAGGCCGGTCTGGTGGGTTGAATCTCGTGCAGGCGATGAAGCCCAGTTGATCGAGAAGGCATTGAGTCGAGGATTGTGGGTGCTGGAGACCATCGTGACCGCTGCCCCCCTTTTAGGGCTGTTTGGCACTATCACCGGAATGATGCATGCCTTCAACCTGATCGGCGACAACGGCCTGGTGGACCCAACCGGCGTTACGGGCGGTGTAGCGCAGGCGCTCATCGCCACTGCGCTGGGTCTGTTCATTGCCATCGTTGCCCTGTTCGCCAACAATTTCTTTTCGCGCCGGCAGGCTCAGATGCTTGACGAAATGGAGCGGTTGGGAACCAGGCTCGTCGACCACATTCGAATGAACGGGAATTCTCAGGAGGGCGCTCATGAAGCTGCGTAAGGCCCGTCAGCACAGGAGGGGTCGAATCGAGATCATCCCGATGATCGACGTGATGTTCTTTCTGCTGGTCACTTTCATGCTTGCGTCTCTGTCCATGCAGAATTTGCATTCTTTGCCGGTCAATCTCCCCCAGGGACATGCCGGGCCCATGCAGCCCAAGACCCCGGTAACGTTGACCATCACCAGCGACAGCAATATTTTCCTGGACAAAACGCAGGTTACTCTCGATACGCTTGCCTTAACTCTGAAACCAATGCTTGAAGGCCCGGAGGCAAGTATCATCGTGGCTGCCGACACTACCGCGCCCTACGGCGTAACCGTCAACGCGATGATGCAGGCCCGCGCAGCCGGAGCGCAGCATTTCCTTATAGCTGTAAAACATGTTAACTAGGACTGCCACGTTGCATAGTAAGAGATGGAGTACAGACAGCCCCTGGAGCCGCCTCCCCTGGACGCTGCCGACCGCCCTCCTGATTTGGGCGGCGTCGCTGTGGTCTCTGGCGGTTTTTATGGGAAAACCTGCCCATCAGTTGCCGCCTACGCCACCAATAGAGGCCCAGTTCATCGAGGAACCACTTCCGCCTGCGCCACAGGAAGTCCCGCTTGGCCAGCCTGACGCTCCGCCCGCACCCCAACCGCTGCCCCAGGAAAAGCCGAAGCCGATCCCAAAGCCGGAAGTAAAACCGAAAGCCAAAATTACGAAGCAACGCCGGCAACCCAGCACCAATGTGGCGTTGCCCGCCGACGCCGCTCCCGGTCCCTCCGACGCCAGAGCGGGTGAGGAACATGGCCCGGAGGCGCCTGAACTGTCCTCGAACAGCGCTACCCAGGGGTCACCTTATGGAAAGGGCACGGGCCCCATGTACGCCAACGGCGGTGCTCGGGCTATCCTCCAGCCGCTGCCGCAAATCCCGGATGACCTTCGGCGGGAAGTCTTCCAATCTTCGGTGATGGTGCGCTTCCACATTGCTGCCGACGGGAGCGCGGAAGTGGAACTTACCCAGCCAACGCAGAATGTGCGTCTTAATCGTATTGTGATGGACAGCCTCAAGAAATGGCGGTTTATGCCCGCGATAAAGAACGGCAAACCGGTAGCTTCGATAGAAGAGGTACTGGTCAAGATTGAAGTCAAATGACAAATCGAACCCGGCGACCGCTGGTGGAACCGAACCGATGTGCCAACCGGGGTTGGAGGCTTAAGCTATTTGGAGGAGCATCGAGAATGTGGTCACAACACCAGGGAAGGACCATGGTGCAAAGAGTTTGGTTACTTTTGAGCACTTTTTGCCTAATAACCGCACTGACAATCATTGCATGGCCATTTATCGTTCAAGGCCGAAGCGGGGGATACTGTGCGCCTGAAGGACCATTTCAACGACTGACCGGCGAGTTTCAGTACGACTATAAGCGATACGCCGCGGTGGGAAAGGACTGGGAAAGCAGTTGCACACGGGAAATGCCTTACTCCGCAGTGGACGCACATGTTAATCCCGAAAACGGGCGCGATGGTTGGCCCGCGGTCGAATTCATAGTATGGTTCCTGGGACCGATGAAATCCGATAACCCGAAATGCACTTTTGATATCTCGGACGGTGGAGAAGTCAAGGCCCTCAAAGCGGTGACACGACATCACTTAAACATAATTGCAGTACCTAGAGTATCTAACGGCTTAGAGACGCACGGTTTTTCAAATCTTCAATCAAACACTCCTTGGACGATAAGATTCAATTGCACGTCTGAATAATTCAACGAAGATCAGGCAATCCCACAGCCCGTGTGGAGTGTTTCCATCGGAACCATTTGCTATGATTTGGCGGCGATGTCCGCTATTATGCAGAAGGGCTGTCGTGGTCCGGTCCCGGACTTGCCGGGCTGATGTCCGGCGCCGGACTAGCGTCTCCGTGGATCGGGACGTGTATCGGATGTGGAGAGTGCGTGTCGGGACGCAGTTCCTGTGCCATTGAAACAAACGATAAGAATATGGCCTCTGTATGTCCGTAAGACCGTGTCGGCTGCAAGCGTTGGTGCTTTCATACGCTCGGCTGACGCCTTGTCGGTGACCCCGGGGGTGAGGAGGTCCCGGAGCCCAATGATAAAGGCGCGGAACTTTTGTCGGGGATAGCCGGAGGCACAGGGGAGAAATGAAGTAATGTTCAGGACGGAATTGTGCGACCTGTTGGGGATTGAATACCCCATCATACAGGGTGGTATGGTGTGGGTTAGTTACAACGAACTCTGCGCTGCCGTTTCAGAGTCGGGAGGCATGGGCCTTCTTGCTGGCGGAAGTATGACCCCTGACGAACTGAAAAAGGAAATACGGCTTGTGAAGGCAAAAACACAAAAGCCGTTTGGGCTAAATGTGCCGATCATCCACCCTCTTTCCAACGATCTTATTAATGTCGGCATCGTGGAAGGGGTAAGCGTAATATCTACCTCCGCCGGCAATCCCAGGCGATACACGGAAAAAATCCGGGAGTCGGGTGTCAAAGTCATTCATGTAAGTCCCAGTCCTGAATTAGCGATCAAGGCGGCAGAAGCGGGTGTGGACGCCATAGTTGCCGAGGGTACGGAAGCAGGAGGGCACAACGGGTTTGCCGAGATTACAACTATGGCGCTGGTGCCTCAAGTCGTCAATGCCGTGAACATTCCGGTTATCGCCGCAGGCGGTATTGCCAACGGTAATGGATTTGTTGCAGCATTGTCGCTGGGTGCCCAGGGGGTACAAATTGGGACACGGTTTGCCGCAACTCACGAGGCCAGAGGCCACCCGGCTTTCAAAAATGCCATATTGAACGTTAGGAACACCGGCACCGTGCTGACAGGAAGAGCCATTGGGCCCGTCCGATGCGTCAGGAACAATCTGGCCAAAATGATTCTTGAAGCTGAAGCGAAAGGGGCTACAGCGCAGGAACTCTTTAAAATCATCGGAATGGGGCGATCCAGGAATGCTGCACAAAACGGCGAAGTTGAAGAAGGAACCATTTATTGCGGCCAGGTTGCGGCTATTATTTGTGAACTGAAGAGTGTAAGTGAGGTGATTGCGGGGATCATGGAAGAAGCAGCCGCAATCCTCGGGAGATTGGGCAAAATTTGCGAATTATGAATGTGAATTACCTCTAAAACAGTTCGGCGAGCCGGCTTCCTGAAACGCTATGAATATAGTGCCGGGGTTCAAATCAGGTGTAGTAACAATGAAACTGCCGAATCCTGCCCGATCGGCGTGCCACCTCCGTGTTTGATTGGGATACAGGATAGTTGAATGGGACTTCCGGGTGTTACAAGAGGTTTTTCAGGTGAAAGCTGAGTGTAAAAGGCAGCTTCAGCACCCGGTAGTGATTAAGTTGATTCATTATTCGGGATAATGACGTCGAGGCGGATACAAACGGAATTTAAAAAAGCACAAGTGAGGCATGGAAAAATGGCTGAAGCGGAACTGCCAAATCCAAAGGAACTCGAAGAAATCAGGGGGAATAAATTTACCAGGAGAGCTGCGCTTGTCACCGCGGTTTTTGCGGTGGTGCTGGCTATAGCCTCTCTCGGCGGAAACCACGCTATGAAGGAAATGCTGCTTGCCCAGCAACAGGCGTCGGACCAGTGGGCTTACTACCAGGCGAAATCGATCCGTGAACACCTTTACAGAAGTCAAAAGGTGATGCTTGAAAACCAACTGGACTTGCTGTCTCAAACTGTGAGCCCTGAGTCGGTAGAAAAGGCCAGGGCCTCCATCAAAACTCTTGCCGACCAGGAATCGAAGTTTGCAAATGATAAGAAGGAAATCGAGCAGGAAGCCAGAAAGCTGGAGAAGGAGCGGGACATAAACAGGTCCAAAGATCCTTACTTCGAATACGCGGAAGTGCTCCTTCAGATAGCCATTGTCATGGCTTCGGTGTCGATAATCGCAGCCAGCCGGGCAGTATTCGGTTTCTCCGTCCTGATGGCGTCACTTGGTGCCCTCATGTGCGCAAACGGATATCTGCAGATCTTCGAGCTGCCCTTTCTGCACTGAACATATGGTGGCCATGCCGGGGAACTTCTTTTCCAACCTAAACCCTTACGACGTGCGGAAGCATCTTTACACATGCACTGTCGGAAAA
>Ga0326727_10013544_pt1 | contig 18108 bp, 16 predicted proteins | sample MB2enrmetagenome_FD_207643 | JGI IMG/M metagenome (GOLD analysis project Ga0326727, IMG submission 207643) | Lab enriched peat soil microbial communities from McLean, Ithaca, NY, United States - MB29MY | ecosystem: Environmental > Terrestrial > Soil > Wetlands > Peat | place: USA: New York...
CGAACCTATCGCCAAGCCGATTTCAAGCCGGTTGATGGCTCTCCCCGCATGCTTCGCACCGCCGCCCGCCATCAAATCGCGCCCCTGTGAGAAATGGGGACTAGAGTTGCTATGTCCCTCTTTGAAAGGGCACAGCTTCAGCCGCGCCGCTGGCAGTAGCTAAGTCGTCTGGGCTTTTCAGGCTGCGGAAAAACCCATTGCTTTGAAAGGGCACGGCTTTAGCCGTGCCGTAAGTGGCGCAAAAGCAATGCGGGCTTTTCAGGCTGCGGAAAAACCCATTGCTTTGAAAGGGCACGTCTTTAGCCGTGCCGTAAGTGGCGCAAAAGCAATGCGGGCTTTAGCCCCTCAGGGACGTTTTTCGGCGAATTCGCTTCCTGTTCCCCATTTTTCCGCGGCCTGTTTAGCCCCTGAGGGACGTTTTGCACCTATCGAATCCTGCTTAGGATGGCCTCAAACCATCTACTGTCCCGAGTTCGATCTCGGCCACGAAGTCCGGGGCGGAAACGCAGGTTCTTCGACGCGGCTGCAAATGCGCTTCGCTCTGGATGACCGCCTCTTCCAGGCTGTTGGGGGGCGGGAAACAATCATCCACTTTCCGGCGGATCTCAATTAAGCTCTTCCGGAATAATTAACACCACTTCCACTCGCTCATTCTGGCCGTTTTGCGCAGCGGGCCGAAACTGCCATTGCTCGAGCGCGTCCAGCACAAACTTCGCCTGATCGAAGTCCGGTGGAAAGGCTACCGCCAGGCGCTCAAATCGGCCCGCCCGATTCACATAGCCGTGAACCATAAGCGCATCGGCGTTGATGGTGTCGCGTGAGAGATTGGGGCGCACGATGTTATACGGCCACGGCGCCTCCAGGCGGCTGATGTTTCCCGCAGCAGCCGCATCGTCGGCGCTGTCGAGCGAGTACTGAAGAATCCAGCTCTTGGCCAGCCCCACGTGCAGGTAAACCGTATACGCCATCCTCCCGCTCCACACCTCGGCTGCCTCGGGATATTTCTCTTCCAGCGTGGCCCCAACCACCACCGCTCCAAATTGGCCGTCTTGGGGCAGCGTGATCTGATTGGTCGTAGGCTGGTCGCCGTCACCGGAACCAGCCGCGCCGCTTGGGCCCGATCCGGCCTTCGCGTCCTTCGATTTCGCTGCCGTGCCAGGATCTGCGGGATCGTCGGCAGCCTGCCCGCCCGCAGCCCGCCCGCTTCCAACTCCAGACGCCGTGCTGGCCGGGTTGCCCCGCCCTGCCCGCGCCGAATTCGCTGCCCTTCCCTGCACAACCGCTCCCGGCGAGGAGTTGGACGCGCTCTCGTTCACCGGCGGCAGGCTCACGATGCCTTCCCGCATTTGAACATCGGAAAGAGACATCACCGCGGCTGGGGTTGGTTGCGCGGTAGTCTGCGATGCGGTGGCCGGCGGCAGTTGCGCCTGATCCGGACCGTGAACAACAACCGGAGAAGTGGTGCTCGCAAAGAGTTCGCGAGTCTGCGCCAGCGCACTGGTCGATGAGATGCTCAGATCGGCAAGGTTCAACTCCTCATTCGGCGGATCTGCCGCGGGTTTCACGTCGGCTGCCGTCGGGGTTTCCGGAAGCGGCGCAACCAGGTTCTTGGCCATGGTCTTCTTGGGCGACCAGATCACCACCGTCGGCACCGGTATCTTCTCTTTGAGCGCCACATGCTTGGGAAGATCCGGCTGAACCAGCGTCTGCGGTCCGGGCTCAGCCTGCGCGACCTGGCGCAACACCGCTTGACCACCGCCCGGCAAAGCAGCATGAACTTCAGGATGCGGCCCGGGATAGCGGATCTTGCTCCCGACCTTCTCATGCCTCTGCGGCTCCGGCATGTGCAGATCGAGTTGCCGAACCGGAAAATGCTCCACTACCACCCGGTCGCGGATCTCCGGCGTGTAAACGATGCCAAATGTCAGCACAGCCAGCGCCCCGATGTGCGCCAGAATTGAAACCACGAACGAAGACGGCCGCTGGCTCACTTCGGGTCGTTCCGAAAAAAGTGAGAGGATGTGGGAAGACCTCATGACCGGATGAATTCCCTTCCTAACCGTCTATCGTGCCGCTGGTCCTTCTTACCCAGCCATCTTGCCGAGAGCAACCCTTCTGAGCACTCTCTTTGGAGACCAGGCAGTGGCTGACCAATATTGGAATCAGCCGTCTTGTGTCAGGGCATGACTTAAGTCACGCCGAAAATGCCGCAAAATGAACCCAGGGCTTCAGTCCCTGCGGGCTCATTTGTATCTCGTTGAGCTACGCTCGATTCGTCAGACACTGCCTAACCCCGTGCGGCGCCTGTTGTCCCCAATTGGGACCAATCACGTTCTCTTCCCAAATCCCATATATCATGCCACTTTTATGATAGCTCTCTTGGTACCTTAGTGCACGAAACTACCTTACTTTGGTATTGAATAACACAATCAGGGGGGTACACTGAGAACGCATTTTGAGCAAGCTCCGCTCTCTTTGTCTTCATGCCCTTCGGCATTGGCGTGAGAAAGGGGGTTTTCTCTAATGGCGCGGTAATTGACCAAGGTGAAAGGCCGAACGTGGCAGTTAGCCAGTTCAAGCAGGCTCCTCAATGAACCGAAGGTTACTTACGATCCTCGTTCTCGCGTTTCTGATTGCCGCCGCGTGCGCGTTTGTTGTCTATCGCCTGGTAGGCACCCGCCTTGGAGCTGCCAAGCCCGTGGCTACCAACCGCGTAATTGCGGCCGCCAATGACATCAAACTCGGAACCATTCTCGACAAGTCCAGTTTGACGACCATTGAGATCGCGGGCGCTCCTCCCAAGGGCACTTTCGTCAAGCCCGAGGATGTGATTGGCCGCGGTGTGATCTCAGACCTTTATCAGGGCGAGCCCATTCTCGATGGCCGCCTCGCCGCTCCAGGAACCGGCGGAGGCCTGGCGCCCGCTATTCCTCTGGGCATGAGGGCTTGCGCGGTCAGGGTCGACGACGTGGTGGGCGTCTCCGGCTTTGTCACCCCTGGAATGCGCGTCGATGTCATCATCTCCGGCATTCCTCCCGGCGCTACCACTGTCGCTCAAGGCACGGTGGCCAAAACGGTCCTGCAAAACATTCAGGTCTTATCCGCTGGTACCGATATTCAAAAGGATGCGGAAGGCAAGGCCAAGCCGGTGCAGGTCGTCAACCTGCTCGTCAACCCGGAACAGGCCGAGACTCTGACCCTGGCCGGCGGCCAGAATGTGAAGATTCAGCTGGTGCTCCGCAATCCCCTCGATACCAAGACCGAAGAAGTTCCCGGCACGGCCATGGGAAATATCTTTAACGGCAAGGTGGGCACGCCTGAAAAAGGAACGCACCATGCAAAGGTGGTGAGCAAGCCTGCGCCCAAGGTCTTCACGGTCGAAGTCATCAACGGTGCAACAGAAACCAAAGAAAAATTCTCCACCCCCGAGGCAAAGTAGTGAGAGCGAAGGCTGAAATCTCCGTCGCATTCTGCTGCGCACTGTTTCTTCTCTTCTGCGCCGATCCGGGCCTGCGGGCTCAAGAGCCGGCGCCGCCTGGCCAATCCGCGGTCGCGTCACAGGATTCGACCAATGAGCTCTCCGTCGCAGTTGGAAAAACTGTCCTGGTCGACCTGGCACGGCCCATCTCCCGAGTCTCCGTCGGCCTGGGGGACATTGCCGAAGCTCACGCCATCAGCCCCACCGAAGTGATGGTCAACGGCAAAGCCCCCGGCGAAACCAGCCTCATCATCTGGGACACCCGCGGCGGCCGTCAGTTCTTCAACGTCACCGTCCGCAACAGCACCTCCGCCTCCAACGACAACATGGATGCAATTCGCCGCGAACTCCGGCTTGAGCTGCCCGGGCAGCCGCTCAAGATCAGCACCGACAACGGCATCATATTCCTTCGCGGAACGGTGAAGGATCTGACCAGTTCAAAACGCGCGGTCGAGATCGCCGCCACCGGTGGCAAGGTCGTCAACCTGCTCGATGTCGATGTGCCCGCCAGCGATCCGCAGATTCTGCTCAAGGTGCGCTTCGCCAGTGTCGATCGCAGCAAGGAAAAACAGCTCGGCATCAACGTCTTCAGCACCGGCCTGGGAAACGTCCTTGGCGGCATTTCAACCGGACAGTACTCGCCGCCGTCCATCACCCCAGGTGTTAACGGCGCCCCTGCCACGCTGGGTCTGAACAATGAGCTCAATATCTTTGGCTTTCTCCCCGGCCTCAATGTCGGCGCTACCCTCCAGGCGCTTGAGAGCAGAGGCGTGGTCGAGACTCTCGCCGAGCCTAACATCCTGGCGGTCAATGGAAAAGAAGCCAGCTTCCTGGCCGGCGGAGAATATCCCTACCCCGTGGCGCAGGCAGCCTCGGGCGGCACTGCCACCATTACCATCATGTTCAAGGAGTACGGAATTCGCCTCAACTTCGTGCCCACCGTCACTCCCCGCGGAACCATTCGTCTTCAAGTGGCGCCCGAAGTCAGTACTCTCGACACGGCCCATGCCGTCGAGGTCGCTGGATTCGATGTGCCCGCCATTACCTCTCGAAAAATGCGAACTGAAGTCGAGCTCGGCGACGGTCAAAGCTTCATCATCGGCGGGCTGCTTGACAACGAAGAGACTGAAAGCTTCCAGAAGATTCCGTTCCTGGGCGACATTCCAATCCTCGGCAAGTTCTTCCAGTCGATGACCAGGACCAAAACCAATACCGAGTTGATCGTCGTTTGCACCGCCGAGTTGGTGGCTCCCATTCCCGCCGGAGAGCCGCTGCCGCAGTTGAAATATCCGCAGCAGTTCCTGCCGTCCAACAGCGGCATTCCCATGAATACAGCGGATGCCAAGACGCCCGCTAACACTCCCGCGCCTTCGCAAAAATCGATTCCGGTCGAGACGCTTATCGACAGCATGAAGCCAGAGACGCCGATGGTCGTCGAAGGAGGGACGGCGGGATTTGGCGCCGCGTCGGCCGCGCAACAGTCCGCCCCGTCGACGTCTTCATCTTCGTCGCCGTAAACTCGCCGTTGAGAGCGAAAATGGCCCCAGGCCAATCGAGGTTTTGCAAGGACACAACAACTTCGGTGCTTCTCCGTCTATGAGTAGCGCCGACCTCCAGGTCGGCTGTCCTGTGGGCCTCCTGGCCCGCAGACCCACCCCGGTGGCGTGGGGCCGCAGGCACAGCCGCTCCGGAGAGCGCCGCTGCCAGAAAGGCTCCGAGGATAACCGCATGAATCCAATCAGCAAGCTTTTCTCGGGGACGCGCAATGGTCAAGCTCCACACCGCGAGCCGCCACCGGATCCCCGCATGCGCGTCTTGAACGTCACCCGCCAGACCTTCCTTGCCACCCGCATGGAGGTCGCCGACAGCGGCCCCAAGCGCAACAAGGGCCTGCTCGGCAGAGACTCGCTCGCGCCCGGTGAAGGTCTGTGGATCGTCCCCTGCGAAGCCGTTCACACCTTCGCCATGCGCTTCCCCATCGACCTCGTCTATCTCGATCGCAACCGCCGCATCAAGAAGCTTCGCCACGCCGTGCCGCCCTGGCGCCTGTCCGGCTGCCTGACCGCCCACTCCATCATCGAACTCCCCCCGGGCACCATCTCCAGCACCCAGACCCAACGCGGAGACACACTAGAGTTTTCGGAAGTATCCGACGCCACGGACAACTCCGAGAGCCCGCCCGGCGAAGAATAACGCTCCTTACAATCATTTTCTCCACTCAGGGCAGCGCGCTCCCGCCACGCGATACAGCACAATAGCCTTGGGTAATCGAGTGTGGTTAACCGGCAATGCCATTCACGCCGGCGGCGTTCGGCGGTGTTGACGAACGAGGAAATGACGAGTTGCCGGTCACTCGACCGTTTGACAGGCGGCGCTTGACCGGTGAATGCGAATAACACGAACCTTGACGTCTTGTAGTCCAACATTTCGCAGTTTGTATGGTTCATTTCTCGGCATGAGGAAGATTGTACCCTCTCCAATGGAGACGTCGACGGGCGGCGATTTGGCTTCGTTCGTGAGTTTCCCTATCCCCATTCCAATGAAGAGTTCGTCGTCGCACAGAACCCCCTTCGTCAAGAGCGCGCCGAGTGAGAACGTGAAAAGAGTTTCGATGAGCTGCGGGCGGTCGCTAGGGACACTCTGCTTGCTCTTGCTCAAGGCGCCAGCGCAATTGCATGCCACTGTGGAAGACGACAAGCCACAACCGCAACCGCCATTAGGCACAATTTGAGCATTGGTTGTCAGAGAGATGCAAAGAGCGAATACAAACAGGCCAACTGCGATCCTCATACGAAATACCTCCAACACGCCTCATGATTGCATGGCGGGTCCAGGCCGCTCAGTCAACTCGTGCAATTAATGCGCTCAGCGACGGAACTCCGAGCGGATGGTCGGCTAACCGGAACCTACTCTGTTTTGGCCGCTCTCATGGCACCACTCAGTCGGCACCATCAAGGTGTTAAAGGTGGCTGACCCGCGTCGTGCAAGCCGAACAATCAGGCTGCCTGGCTGCCAGCCTTTGCTCTCGCAGCAAGCGCACAGACAACCAAATACCAAGCCAGCCAAGCCGGCGCAGTGAGAAGAATCACGCCCGAAAAGAAGCCAACTCCGAAGACCGAGTCGATCTGGATCAACCCGCTGGCAAGCGCCAGAATCACCAGCATTGCGCTCGACCGCGTAAGATACACGCCTTCGAGCAACGCCGGTATCGCCAGCACCTGGTCGAACAGCCATCCGAACGGCGCCAATACAATCGACACCAGCATCACCGGGCTCCCGTTTCTCAGCCAATCCCACGTATGCCGGCGCGGCCAAAAATAAGCCAGCGCCCAAACGCAGCCCAGCGCGGCGGGCAGAAATTGCAGCCACAGCGACTGCGGACTCAGCCAAAGACGCAGCGCAATGCCCAGGCACGGAATCGTCTCCTTCTCGATTCCTCCGGTCCGCATCATTTGTGCGTACTCGCTCCACGCCCGCGGGTCGATTAAATAAGTAGCAACAAAACTCGCAGCCATGGCGACCGCCGCGCCGGCCAGGATCTTGTAACTTCCTTCCACCACGATCCACGCCAGCAGCACCACCGCGAAGACCAGAAACAGGTGCGGCTTCAGCGCGCACAACCAAAGAGACACGCCGGCCAGAAACGGATGAGTACGATGCAGCCGCAGAAACAGCACCAGGCCCAGCAGCGAGAACATGGCGGTTTGCCCCGCGAGCAGGCAGATAATCGCCGGCCCAAAAGAGTAGGCAAGCCAATGCAGCGAATTCCTGGGCCGCCCGAACATCTGCCACAGCATGTGCACCGAGGCAGCCAGTGACGCAAGCAGCAGCAGCGACCACAGCAGCGTTCCCACGCGCAAGCCCACCAGGCCCAGAGGCATCGCCAGCGGCAGCGCATAGGGCGGGTTGCGCATGAAGCCAACGCTGTACATGGCCGGCAGCCCCGCCGCGCGCTCAATCGGTCCCATGGCAACCACATCGTAAGGATTGGCGTGATGGATCAGTTGCTGCCCGGTCGCCCAATAGAAGACGAAATCGCGTGCCCCCGCAACCTTGCCCACCAGCGGCGCCACGCACATAAACAGGGCCACAATTACCAGCGCAAGCCCGCTAACCAATGCCACCGAAAGCTCTACGATCTTCGCAACTCCATCTGCCGCGGGCACAGCCGTTCTGGTAAACATGAGCGCCATTCTATCAGTTGCCGGAGCTAACCTCGTTGCCGCGTCTTTGCGGCCCTCATGCGCCATCACATCGGGCTGCCTGCGCTGTTGGGCGTCTTCTCTCGCTGCCAATAACGAATATTGGAATCAACCGTTCTGTATCGGGGCATGACATCAGTCATGCCAAAAATGGCGCGAAGTGATGCCGGGCTTCAGCCGCTGCGCGCTCCTTTTCCTCTCCGTTCGGCCGCATTTCCCGCCGTTAACTCGGCGTGAATGTATACCATGCCGACCTATTCATTGCACCCTGTGTACAGCCGTTTACACCATTGCCAGCTTCCTCGAGAACGGGCCACCTGTAAGTTATTGATTTATAAAGGTAAGCAGCTTTCCCTAGGAATGGCACACAGCTTGCAATAGAAAGGGTGCCCCGGCCGAGGCTGGGAAAATCAACCTACGGAGACGACTCAAAATGAATAACCTCTTTCTCAAGCTGTATGTGAAGTTCCAGGAACTCAAGAACAACGAAGAAGGCCAGGACATGGTCGAGTATGCCTTGGTTGTCGCTCTTATCGCCTTGGCCGCCACCGCCGCCATGCAGGGTGTGGGAACCGCTCTCACCAACCGCTTCACCAGCATCAGCACCGCAATCGGCTAACCCCTCAAAACAGGTTGGGGCCGCAAGCCATCTGGTTTCCTTTTGGGGAGAGCCGCGCAACGCAACGATGCTTGCCGCAACGCACTCTCCCTTCCTTTTTCACCCGCGTTTGGAACCGCAGAACTGCTTCTTCTGATTGTGTTCTTGGTCTTTGACCAGGCTGCTCGTTGCCTTGAATACACGATGACCTAGCGACAGCCTCTTGCGACCCTTCCGCGTAATTGAAAACTCCCGAGCCGCAATTCCGGTCGGGGTGGCCCGTTAGCCCCAGGCTCGTTCATGCCTGGACTTCGCGAATTGCACTCACGCTCGCAATCGCGAAACTGACACATCGTTAAACCAATGCGAATTACCCGGCATGGGGCCGGGAGAATCCACCTTTGGAAGACAACTATGAACACACTGCTGCTCAACCTGTTTGTCAAGTTTCAAGAGCTGAAGAACGACGAAGAGGGCCAGGATATGGTCGAGTACGCGTTGGTTGTCGCGCTCATCGCCCTGGCGGCCGTCGCCTCCATGCAGCACGTGGGCACGGCTCTTAACAACCGCTTCGACGCCATAAGCACCGCAGTCGGCTAGGCATCAACCGGGCTTAGTTCCTGTGCTTCATCATGAATTTCGCGATAGCCTGTAGCGGCCATTGGGCATAATCGAAGGCCAACTTTCTTCGATCTTTGGTCGGGTAGCAAGCTCTCCCCTCGGCTTGGCTTCGCTTGGATTTTGCGATCGCTGTTCACTGCAATCGCAAGATTTGCACGTTAGCTTTACCAAAGAAAGTGCCCGGCTCGAGGCTGGGAATCTCAACCGACGGAGACGACACAAATGAATAACCTGTTTCTCAAGCTGTATGCAAAATTTCAGGAGCTGAAGAACAACGAAGAGGGCCAGGATATGGTCGAATACGCCCTCGTGGTTGCTCTCATCGCCTTAGCCGCCACCACCGCCATCGGGGGCGTGGGCACCGCGCTGGTCAACCAGTTCACCAACATCAGCACAGGAATCGCCTGATCTCAACCAGGGAAGGGGTTGGGACAGCCGAGCCGGGTTCTCCACACCTCTGCTCTGCAGAAATCTGCAAGGCAAAGTCGTGCACCCGCACAGACTCTTCCTTGCATCTGAGCCCGATTAAGGATCGGAAACACGACCCTCGCGTTCGTGTATCCGGTCCTTAACCAGTCTGAGGCGTTGCCTCGCTTTCACCATCGACTCCGCAGTTTCCCCACGCAAGGCTCCTGCATAATTACAGCTATATGCTTCTCGCCACAACTCAGGGCAGTACCACTGCATCCTTGGGGCTGATCGAAGGCTGCCTCACCGCCATCCTTGCCGCGGCGGCATTTGTCGCGCCCAGGCTAGGTTCAGCCTTGTTTTCGCGCGTCGAGCGGACCTTCGCAAAACTGGCGCGCAGGCAAGGCCTGATGGTCGCCATGGTTGGCCTGGCGACACTGGTCCTGCGCCTGGCCATCCTTCCTCTTAAACCGATTCCCTTGCCGTTCATCCCCGACGACTTCAGCTTCCTTCTTTCCGCCAACACCTTCGCCCTCGGCCGATTGACCAACCCCACTCCCGCGCTGTGGACTCACTTCGAAACCATCCACATCTCCATGGTGCCCACCTACATGTCCATGTACTTTCCCGGCCAGGGACTGGTGCTCGCTTTGGGCAAGGTGCTGTTCGGCAACCCCTGGTTTGGCCAGTTGATCGTGAGCGCGCTCATGTGCGCCGCAATCTGCTGGATGCTGCAAGCATGGCTTCCGCCATCCTGGGCACTGCTGGGCGCAATCCTGGCAGTGATCCGCATTGGGATCTTCAGCTATTGGGTCAACTCCTACACCGGCGGCGCGCTCCTTACCGCTCTCGGCGGCGCCTTGATTCTCGGCGCGTTGCCGCGATTGATGAAAACAGCCAGGCCCCGCTATGGCATCCTGATGGGTCTCGGCATCGCGCTGCAAGTCGTCACTCGCCCCTACGAGGGAATGCTGCTATGCCTCCCCGTCGCCTTCGTGCTTGGCCGTTGGGCGCTGTTCGGAAAAAACCGCCACGAGCCCGCCGTGCTCATTCGCCGCGCCGCCCTGCCGCTGCTGATCGTCGCCGCCTCCGCTGCATGGCTCGGCTATTACGATTACCGCGCCTTTGGCAAAGCAACCACCCTCCCCTACACCATCAATCGCGCTCAATATGCGGTCGCGCCGTATTATGTCTGGCAATCCCAGCGCCCCGAGCCGCAATACAACCACGATTCAATGCGCAGGTTCTATCACGACGCCGAACTGAAGATGTACCGCAAGGCGCATTCCCTGTCCGGATTTCCCGGACAAGTTTTCCTGAAAATCTTTGTCGTCCTGCTCTTCTACGGCGGCCTTGCCTTGGCTCCCCCGCTCATCATGGTGCGCCGCCTCTTTCTCGATCGCCGCATCCGCTTCCTGGTCGTGTGCGTCCTCATCCTGTGCGCCGGCATGTTGATCGAGATCTATATGATCCCTCATTATGTGGCTGCTTATACCGCGGTTTTTTACGCCCTTGGCTTGCAGGCCATGCGCCACCTCAGGCTTTGGGCCCCAGAAGGCAAGCCCGTCGGCCTGCAGTTAGTCAGGATCATCGTCACGCTTTGCGTTGTGCTTGCTGTGGTGCGGTTGTTCAACGTGCCGCTCCATCTGGCCGTTCCCGAATGGCCCGCCAGCAACTGGTCTGGCATGTGGTATGGCCCCGACCGCTATGGAACCGAGCGGGCGCAAATTCAGTCTCGCCTCGAAAGCCTTCCCGATAAGCAGTTGGTGCTTGTGCGCGAGCCGTACAATCGCGATTCCCTCGACCAATGGGTCTATAACGATCCCGATATCGATCACTCCAAAGTCGTATGGGCAAACGACATGGCGCCCGCCGATAATCTGCAATTGATTCAGTACTATCGGGACCGGAACGTGTGGCTGGTCGAGATGGACACACTCCCGGCAACAGTATCCCCATACCCCATGCCGCCCCAGTTGACCACTGATCCAAGGTGATTCAACTGCCGATATCAGGCATAGGGATGCCTGGTTCAGGAGTTGAAGCCAATGATCAACGGGAAACGAATCGCGGTCGTCATGCCCGCATACAACGCCGAGAAGACCCTGGAAAAAACTGTCCAGGAGTTATCCGACGTGGTCGACATCAAGATACTCGTCGACGACTCAAGCAAGGACCAGACCGCGCGCCTCTCGCGGAAGCTAGGCGTCCAGACTTTCGTCCACGACGCCAACTACGGATACGGCCGCAATCAGCAGACCTGCTATCGCGAGGCTCTGGCCGCCGGCGCAGACATCGTGGTCATGGTCCATCCCGATTACCAGTACACGCCCATGCTGGTTCCCGCAATCGCCGGCATGGTCGCCAGCGGCGTTTACGACATGGTCCTGGCTTCAAGAATCCTTGGAGCGGGCGCGTTGAAGGGCGGAATGCCCTTCTACAAATATGTCGCCAACCGGCTGCTCACCGCATTTCAAAACCTGTTTCTCGGCGTCAAGCTCTCCGAGTATCACACCGGATTCCGCGCCTTTTCGCGCCAGTTGCTTGAGACTCTGCCCTTGCTTGAAAACTCCGACGACTTTGTCTTCGACAATCAGATGATCGCCCAGGCCGTAGCCTTCGGTTTCAGCATCGGCGAGATTTCCTGCCCCACGAAATACTTCGACGAAGCCTCTTCAATCAACTTCAAGCGCAGCGTAAAGTATGGCTTCGGAGTCTTGGCAACGACGTTCAGCTTCGTCGCCAATAAGATAGGCATCGTTCGCGTGGCAAGGTTCGGCGCGTCGGGAAGAAAAGTGACTCAGCAGTATTACTCGCACGTCGCACAGGGTTCCTAAGTCATGAATCAAAGGACGGCAACCATTACCGAAGCGGAACCTGCCGAGTTCACTGCGGCCGGTGAGCTGCATGCCGTGGGAAACGTCGTGTTTGTCGGAAATGACCGGCCTTTCAAGGTCCCGGATTCCTATTCCCGCAGCAGGTTTCATGCTACGCCGGACGCGCGCGGGATCGAATTGTCGGTGGTGATACCGTGCCTGAACGAGGCGCAAGCGATTGGGAAGCGCGTGCGACAGGCATTGGAGGTGCTACGTGACGCCGGCGTGGCGGGGGAGATCATTGTTGCCGATAATGGTTCGACCGATGGCTCAGCGGAGATTGCCGAGGCAGAAGGCGCACGGGTGGTGCGGGTGGCGCAGAGGGGATACGGCAGCGCGATCATGAACGGAATTGCCGCAGCGCGAGGCGAGTATGTGCTGATGGCCGATGCGGACGAGAGTCACGATTTGACGCACATTCCACGGTTTCTCGCGGAGCTTCGGACCGGGCAGGACCTGGTAATGGGCAACAGGTTCCGCGGCGGAATTGCAAAGGGGGCGATGCCGTTTCTGCATCGGTACCTCGGGAATCCAGTGTTAACGGGGCTGGGCAAGCTGTTTTTCAAGTCGAGGTGCGGGGATTTCCACTGCGGGATGCGCGGGTTCAGGCGGGGTATCTACCGGCAGTTGGATCTGCGGTCGACGGGCATGGAGTTTGCCAGCGAGATGGTGGTGAAGGCGACCCTGCTGCGGTTGAAGATAAGCGAGATACCGACGACACAGTTGCCCGATGGGCGAGGCCGCCCGCCGCATTTGCGGACATGGCAGGATGGATGGCGGCATCTGCGCTTCTTGCTGATGTATAGCCCGCGCTGGCTCTTCCTTTATCCCGGAATTTTCATGATATTGCTGGGACTGGCTGGATGCGCATGGCTTCTGCCTGGGCCTCAGTTCGTCCATGGCATCGGATTCGATGTTCATACCCTTCTTTATGCGTTTGTATTCGTGCTTCTGGGTTTTCAGCTTGTCGCGTTTGCCGTGTTCACCAAAATATTCGCCATCTCCGAGGGTTTGCTGCCTGAAGACCCGCGTCTCAGTCGCGCCTTTCGCTACATCACGCTGGAAAAGGGTCTGCTTGCCGGTGGCCTGTTAATCGCGCTTGGACTTGCGGGCTCAATCAATGCCGTTTCCGTTTGTGCCGCGGGATATTGCGGCGTCTCGGAAAGCGCGCAATTGCTGCGCATCGTAATGCCGTCTGCCTTTGCGCTGACCCTGGGTGTGCAGATTGTCTTCGGCAGCTTCTTCCTGAGCATTCTCGGGCTGCGGCGCATCTCAGCGCCGGGTTGCCACCAATCTGAATGCATCGAAGAGGTTGATCGGTATACCGAAATGAGCGCCACTCAACTGCGGGGGCCGGCTCATGCCCAAAATGCGACCTAACTGATAAACGATCAGTCCGAACGGCACGTTCTTCCAGGGTTTGCGGCACTCGATTACATCGAACCCAACTCGCGTCAGCATGGACGACATAGTGCGCGGCGAAAAGAAGAAGGCGTGTTGTGGCGGCGTCATCAGGCGCCAGTTCCTTCCCATGATCCGGCTCAAAGCCGAATCCCAATCGCCCGTGGTGAGCATCAGCTTGCCGTCTGGCTTCATCGCCATGCGCACAAGCTCCATTGTTCTGTCCGGCTCCATCAGATGCTCGACCACGTCGAGCATCACAACGGCATCAAATGGCGTGCATCGGCCAACATATTCCGCCGTGAGTGTTCCCTGCTCGACGTCGAAACCACGCGTTCGACAGAACAGCGCGGCGCCTTCACACATTTCGATCCCGTGCACATCGAAATATGCGTTGGCTTCGGCGAGAAAAAAACCGTACGCACAACCGAGCTCGAGCAATTTGCCACTGCTGCAGCCCGCGCTTCTGAGATCTCGAAGGGCGGCCCGGAACTCACCGCGCAAGACGGCCTCACTTCCCACGTAATCCGAATACCCGTCTGCTTGTTCGCCTTGAAAGTATCCTTCATTGTAAATATCGCCTGCCGAAAAACCCTCGGGCAATTGAGTCATCCCCACGCCACAAGCGGAACAACGCGCAATTGGAAAGGTGTCACGGACGAAGACTTGAATAAAGTCTCGGATGTCCCCGCAAACCGGGCAGTAAATGGCTGATGGCACCTAGCTAGACTACCACCCGCGCGAATCGGCCGACCAAGGAATTTCGTGTAACACGAGCTTCGCCCATGCGGAAGCCGCGGCGAGAATGATAGAGTTGCCGATGAGCACACAAACGATGAACATACGGGAGCCCTTCAGCGACGTGAAGATCGCACGCGTGACTCTAATGATGACCCTGGGTGTACAGACTGTATTCGGCAGCTTCTTCCTGAGCATTCTCGGGCTGCGCCGCACCTGAGAATTACAATTGACTCGAGTACGCGGAGCGCAAGTGTATTGAAGAAGAGTGGCTGCAGCGCGCACGTGGGGAGTTATCAAATGGAAGCGCCTAGTTCCCCTTCAAAACTTCAAGTTGAGAAATCTCAAGGAACGGATGCGCTCCCCGGAGATCCCCTATTTACATACGGGCACGTGGTGTACACGATTTACGCTTTGGCGTTTGCCGCGACGATTTCCCTATGGTTCATCGCCATTCGTGCCCCGCTGTGGATCGATGAGACGGGAACATTTTGGCAAATCTGTGCAGGTTTCTCACAAATATGGCCTCGCCACTCTTTGACTCTTTCGTCCCCCGAGTATGCTTCCTTTCTTTGGATTTCAACCAAACTGATTGGGACCAGCGAGGCCGCTCTAAGAATCCCCTCTGTTCTCGCCATGCTTGGCGCCGCCTATGTGCTATATCTCGCCGCACGCGAGCTATTTGAGCGCGATATTGCCATCACCGCTGCAATAGTCTTCTGCCTACATCCTGTTATTGCCTTCGAGGCCATCGACGCACGGCCCTACGCATTTGGAGCGCTGATCGTAAATACCGCCATCCTGATCCTGCTCCGCTTACGCAATAACAATTCAAACTGGCTGGCAGCGTTATTTGGAATCGCGGCAGGAACCATCGTCTGGTTCCAGGATCTGTTCATAGTCATTCTGCCAGCCTTGGCGTTTTGCTTCTTCGTCATCAAGAATTGTGACCGTAAGGCCCTGTGGAGACAGTTCGGAATTGCCCTCTCGGCGTTCATGCTGGCATTCCTGCCAGTGATTCCCGCGATGCTCTTCCTAGTCCGCACCAGCAAGACTCACGTTGTCGAACCTGCTCCGACTCTGCAGGACCTGCTTTACCTGCTTGCGCCAGAGTGGCTCGTTGCCGGGACATGCGTCACCGGTTTCATTGCCTTTCTCGTCCACGCCGCAAGACAGGAACGCAATTCGTCTAGCCGGTTTGAACCATCTCATCCGCTGATTTGCGCGTCGTTGGCGCTCATTCCGAGTCTTTTCCTCTATGGCGTGAGCGTTGAAACGTCAGTTCATCCATTCCTCCCCCTACGTCACTGCCTGGACGCGATTCCTGGGATCGCGCTCTGTTGGGCATTCGTTTTCAGCCGTTTTCGTTCCCGCATTCTTCCATTGTTGCTCATTGTGACCTTGGTGACGGTGACAGCATGCGTCCAATTCAATTCGCCGCTCGCGCGACTTCATAACCCCTCTTGGAAAGCCGCCCTCCAATACGCTGAAAGGAACGCGAGCGTCGATCGTGCACCTTTGATGATCTGCAGTGAGTTCCCCGAGTCTGACTTCGTAACCATGCCGCTTGATTCGCCGGCAAGCAGCAAACTGTTTTCCCCGCTCTCTTACTACAAAGTCAGCGTGCCCGTCGTTCCCATGCCCAGGGAGCTCAACGACGAAGCAATTCGGGTCGGTTCATCGTTCCTGCACGAGGCCGCCCGGAAGCACGAGCGTTTCCTTGCCCTTGCACGAGAATCTTCCGACAAGACTCTCGACTGGCTCACACAGAATGCCGCTGCGACTCACTCTGTTCGACAGCTCGGCAAACTCGATGGGGTTGTGATACTTGAGTTCGTGCCGCGCGTCAACCTAACGCATTGAAGCATAGGCTCATCTTATCCCCGGATCTTATGCGTCTGCCAGTTCAGCCGCCACCGCGGATGATCGAGACAATAGCGCAGCGCAAGCTCGGCATTCCCCGCGCGATTCGGTCCATCCATCGGCTGAAGAAAAAAATGCCGGCGCGTACCGTTCTTCATGAAGGCGGAGGATGTGAATGCAAGGATCGAGACGCCGGTGCAGCAAAGCCTGGCGTAAGCAGAGACCTGCATCCGCCTTGCCGAGGAGCGTTCGTCCGGAATGCCGCTCCGTCAGCGGGTTGCCGTGGCGGCGAATTTTTTGACCATGGCTAGCAATAGCTTGCGGTCGCTCTCGTTCAGGTTTGAGGAGTAGCGGCGGATCTGGGTCAGGAAACGGAGTTCATCGTCGGAGAGCTTTTGAGTGTTGAGTTGGTGGCCCATCGAATCGTCCGCAAAAAACTGTGCGATGGGCAGGTCCAGCGCCAGCGCAATCTTCGACAATGTGTCCAGCGAGGGAACGGTGTGGCCGTTCTCAACTCGCGAAAGGTAGCAGCGCAGCAGGCCCGTCTTCTTCTCGATATCGCCTTGAGACAACCCCTTCTGCAGGCGGTGAGTGCGAATGGTTGTTCCGATCTTCATGTCTTTCACAGTCCTGTCCGATGGCAACCAAGGGTTACTTCAGTGGTAGCAATCAAATCAATATTGACTCAATAGTTAACATGGGCAGGGGGAGAAAGCAAGAATAATTGTCCTGCATGCCAGGACCGCGAAGTCCTGTGGTAATGCGACGGACTTATCGCCGGCAGAGGAAAAGGCCGAGCCAAGACCGGACGCATTTCTCTCCAATAAAATGGCCGCGAAACGGCCTCGCTTTGTCCCATGCCTCAGTTTACGATGAGGTTGGGTTGGCGGTAATCGGTAAACCTTCGCGGTGCGGCGAGCGTCTGACTGAATACGAGCGTGAAATGGCAGGGAGCCTGGATGCGGCCAGCGGTCTTTTGGGCAGTGGTGTTGGGGATACTTCTGGGTGGCAACTGCGCGGCATGGCCGCAGCGTGCTGCTCAGAGCCCGACTCCGGCCCCGGCCAATTCGCCCGCTGTTCCAGCTAGCGCGCCCGGCTCGTCCACTTCCCCGCGATCTCCAGCGAACCAAAGCGCGACGCCTCAAGCAGCTTCAACTTCGGTCACGGCGGGCGGCAAGCTGCACGGCGTGATCAAGAGCGGAAACATCCCGCTGCCTGGCGTCACCGTGACGGCCCAGAATACGCTGACAGGGAAAAAGTATTCGACCACCACCGACATTGCCGGCGCCTGGTCGATGACTATTCCACAGAATGGCCGGTATGTGATCAAGACGCAGTTTGCAGCGTTTGCGCCGGGCTCGCAGGAGGCGGTGCTCAACGCGACAAACCACGACCAGACGGTTACGTTCGCGTTGGAACTGGCTTCGCGTGTGGCGCAACAACAGGCCAGCGAGGCCGCGAGTCAGCAGGCTGGCGCCGCGGCAATCCGGCAGTTGGCGGGGAATGGAGCGGAGAACCTAAGTCTGGTGAGCGCGCTCGCGGGCGACGCTGAAACTGCAACCCCAAGCGGAGAAACTGCCGGCGGATCGGCGACGGCGGGCGCGACGCTGCCTTCGATTGCAAGCAACTCCGACTTTGGCGGCGATTCAGTGGCCATCAGCGGCACGGCGGGCCAGGTGAGCCCGATGGCCGGGCAGAATATCGATCAGATTCGCGACGCGATCGACGCCTATCGCAACGCGAATGGCGGTCAACTTCCAGCAGGTGGGGGAGGACTTTTTGGCGGCGGCGGTGGGTTTGGCGGTGGATTTGGAGGCGGCGGCGGCGGTTTTGGTGGCCCCGGAGGAGGATTCGGCGGTGGCGGGCGCGGCAATTTCCGCGGTTTCAATCCCGGCCAGCCGCACGGAGCAATCTACTGGTTCG
>Ga0326727_10013545_pt1 | contig 18103 bp, 12 predicted proteins | sample MB2enrmetagenome_FD_207643 | JGI IMG/M metagenome (GOLD analysis project Ga0326727, IMG submission 207643) | Lab enriched peat soil microbial communities from McLean, Ithaca, NY, United States - MB29MY | ecosystem: Environmental > Terrestrial > Soil > Wetlands > Peat | place: USA: New York...
ACTCTCCTGAAAGTCGCGTCATTCCCGCGCAAGCGGGAATCCATTGGAGCGACAATGGGTCCCCGCCTTCGCGGGGACGACGCTCATTTTCATTGCCTCGGGTGGGCCACAGGCCCCTCGAAACTCCCGGGAATAACATGCGAGAGGGTTTTTCCGGTGCCAGCAAAGGCCTGCGCATGCCGAACTAAAGGTTGGCGCGACGTGCCAACGACGATGATTTGCCACCCGGCTTGACAGTGTGAGCTTCACCGCATAGGATAGTCGTGCGCATCAAATACGGATCGCGAGCCTAAACATTGATTCACCAAGAAACCACAGACCACCAGCCAGTCGCAAGCCCAACGGCAAACTTTTCCGCCCCCTGCTTTCCACCGGAACGCTCCCTGCGGAGGGCGGTGCGGGGGAGGTTTCTGTTCCTTCTTTTTCTGGACCTGGCCCTGCTGGGGTGGCCTCTCCGCTCCGGACTCCGGGCCCAGGATGAGCACAAGAAGGTACCCGTCATCGACAAGATAACTTCCGGCGGCCCGTCGCAGCAGGAGTTCGTGGGCGTCGTGAAGTCCGTTGATTTCGAGAGCGAAGTTCTCAACGTCGACAGCATCAACGGAAAGTCGACCGAAATCTTCCCCCTTAAGAAGAAAGTCCATGTGGTTACCGCCGATGGCGACAAGCTGAAGCTGGCAACCTTGAAACCGGGCACCAACGTACTCGTTTGCTTCGACCAGAAGGGCGACCACAGAACCATCACGCGCGTTGTGGTTCTCTCCGGCGGCCCTCCGAAGAAGAAGACTCCCCCCTCTTAGCGCACCAGGAGCACAGGCACTGTTGCCTGTGCGCTTTGACCCGCTGCTTCAGGTTTGGGGCACCGGCAGAAGTGCCTGTGCTACAAGAGAAGGCTCATGAAGATCGGCATAACCTGTTATCCCACTTATGGCGGAAGTGGAGTCGTGGCCACGGAATTGGGTCTGGAGTTGGCCGCGCGCGGGCATGACATCCATTTCATCAGCTACGCCGTTCCGGTCCGCATGACGGAGCCATCGGAGCGCCTCCACTTCCACGAAGTGGAGATGCTCAACTACCCGTTGTTCAACCATCCCCCATACACGCTGGCGTTGGCCACCCAGATGGCGAACGTGGCCTTGAACGAATCACTCGACCTCTTGCACGTCCACTATGCGATCCCCCACTCCGTGAGCGCCTATCTGGCCCGCGCCATGCGCCACCCCCACCGCCTTCCGTTCGTCACCACGCTGCACGGAACGGACATCACCCTGGTCGGCGTGGATCGCTCGTACTTGCCCATCACCCGGTTCTCGATTGAGCAGAGCGATGCGGTGACCGCCATCTCCGAGTACCTGCGCGCGATAACCCAGCGGGAACTCGGTGTTCAACGACCGATCGAAGTGATTCCGAACTTCGTCAATTGCGACGTCTTCCAGCCGGGCGCCGACCATCGCCGGCGCGAAGAATTCGCCCCCAAGGGCGAGCCGATTCTCGTGCATTTGTCCAACTTCCGCCCCGTCAAACGAATTCCGGATGTGGTTGAAATCTTCGCCGCTGTCCGGGCGGAGGTTCCCGCCAAGCTTCTCATGATCGGTGACGGCCCGGAACGCACCATCGGCGAATGGATGGTCCGCGAAAAGGGCCTGACTGAGGACGTATTCTTCCTGGGCAAACAGAATCAGGTGCAAGAACTTCTCAATTGCGCCGACGTGCTCCTGCTGCCGAGCGAAATCGAGTCATTCGGCCTCGCAGCGCTCGAGGCTATGGCCTGCGGTGTCCCTGCCGTCTGTTCGGAAGTAGGGGGCTTGCCGGAAGTTATCAGGAATGGCGTGGAAGGCTTTCTGGTGCCCGGTCACGACACCAAAGCCATGGCCGCGCGCGCCCTCGAAATCGTCAGCGACCCGCACCGGCGCGAGCAGATGGGCATCGCGGCGCGTCAACGCGCCTCCACCACTTTCTGTAGTCAGAAGATCATTCCCCTTTACGAAGACCTCTACCGCCGCGTCCTGTCGAACCCATAGCTCATTTCATAGCACGAATACGCGGAGGGCGCCATGGCATGCCCGGACGGCTCGATTGGAAACGCGGAAGCGCCTGCCCGCGCGTTCCCGAGTCCCCTTCGGTACTTGTTAAGCCTCTAAAGATCGTATCGCTCCAATAAAAAAAATTTCTGCACAAATAGACCACCTGCCAAACGACCCGGGCATCAGATGATTCATAAGGACCCAAAGTAGAGGTTCGCGCCGCCTGCTCTTACGAATGCGTCGGGTGGGTCTTGCAGAGACCGCAGGGAAAGGCATTAGCGGTTCTCCTGGGCAGCAGGGCGCAAATAACACCAAAAAACTTAAGGAGGAAAGCCATGGCCACTCGCAAGGTAGGTGTGTACTCTCTTTTTCTATACCTGGGGACATTCTCGTTCCTCGGGTTATTGTTGGCTCCTTCCCACGTTTCCGCCCAAGTCGTCAAAGGCGCGATTGAAGGTTCAATCGTAGACACCTCGGGCGCGGCGGTACCGGGGGCACAGGTCGATGCGCTCGATCCCGCTACCAGTTCTACAGGCCATACCGTCTCCGATATCACGGGCGCCTTCCGAATCCCGCTGCTTGCCGTAGGGACTTACGAACTCGCGGTCGACAAGCAAGGCTTCCACAAGGTCTCCGTGCGGGGCGTGCAGGTCAATTCTGCCGCCACCACGAAGGTGGGAACCCTGACCTTGGAACTCGGCCAGGTCTCAACCACGGTCGAGGTCTCGGGCCAGCCGACCATGGTCGAGGCCACGGAAGCCCAGATCACCAACACCATATCCAGCTCCACGCTCTCCTTGCTTCCAACCGTCGGCCAGAATGAGGGGCTGGATTTGCTTGCTGTGCTGCTGCCTGGCATAAACAATACTCGTGACATTAGTTACTCCAACAGCAATGGCGTGGGGTTTAGCTCCAATGGAATCCGCGGCCGGAACAACGACCAGCAAATCGATGGGGCCAACAATAACGACAACTCGGTTGCAGGCCCGACCCTTTTCATGGGCAACACCGACTGGGTGCAAGAGTACCAATTAACCACCAGCAACTTTGGGGTTGAATACAGCCGCAACTCCGGCTCGGTGGTTAACATCATCACCAAGTCGGGAACCAACAACTGGCACGGGGACGCGTTTGCCACGGAGAGCAACTGGAGGCTCGATACTCTGACCAACACACAGAAGGCCTTTGAAGGTCTAACGAAGGTCCCCACTTTCAACGACGAATTCAGCGGAATCAGCCTGGGCGGCCCGATCCTCAAAGATAAGCTCTTCGTGTTTGCCGGTTTTGACAACGAGATTGAGCCTGGAACCTCGGTGTATTCCACAGGAGACCTCGAGCCGACTCCCCTGGGTCTCGAAACGCTTGATGCCTGCCTTCCCACCAGCGGGGTTTTGCAGGCATTGAATACCTACGGGCCGTATGCGATCAAGGCCGGAAACCCCACGCCCCAGGCGAGCTCTCTAACCACCCAGACCATTTCCGGGGTTACTTGCGCGAACGGAAGCGCTCTTGGCCCGGTTCAATTTGCGGGCGTTGAGCGGACGCTGCCCACGCCTTTTCACGAATATGACGTGCTGACTCGCGTGGACTATCAGGGATCCAAAGACCGAATCTATGCGCGCTACATCCGCCAGACAGAAAGTTTCGAGAACGTTGATGAGGGCAATGCCTGGGCTGGCTACCCGGTCAACATCCCCAGCGCCGTCATCCAATCCGGCTTGGACTGGACCAGGACCTTCAACCCTAACCTGGTGAACGAAGCCCGGCTCAATTTCTACCGTCTGGTTCTTCAGTTCGGCGGCAACTCAATTGGGAATACTGTTCCGACTGACAACGAGGTGGCCGACGCTCTGGCGAGCGTCGCGGTCCCTCCGGGCTATGCCGGTTTCGGGATTGCCAACGGTCTTCCCGACGGACGTATTACCAATAGCTATCAGTTACAGGACAACCTTTCTTGGACGTACGGCAGACACACCGTGAAGGCCGGCACCAATCTCACGTATCAACGCTCGCCGAACATTTTTCTGCCCAACTACGACGGGTCATACGAGTTCGCCACCATGGCCGATTACTTCCAGGATATTCCCAGCGCGATTGGCATCACCCAGGGCGACCCCAATCTGGATTTTCGCGAACACGATAACTTCTTCTACGTGGGCGACGACTTCAAGGCTACCAAGAACTTGACTGTGAACTTGGGTCTTTCCTACGCCTACTTTGGCCAGCCCGCTAACCTGTTTTATCAGCACGACAAGGCCAATGAAACCAGCTCGGCGCCGTTTTTCAATCCGGCGCTTCCACTTTCAGCCCGAATCGCACCGAATCTTCCTGCCCCGAAAACAGACTTTGGCCCGAATATCGGTTTCGCTTACGCGCCGCACGGGGGGAAGACGGTGCTGCGCGGTGGCTATCGCCTGACCTACGATCCCGCGTACTACAATATCTATCTCAACGTGGCGGATTCCGCCCCGCAGGTGCTGGCCCAGAACCTCACGGGAACCGATGCGAGCTCCAACCCCATGCCAGCCAACCCCCTCGGCCCCGTGGTGAGGAGTGACTTGGCAAGCTATTTAGTCGAGGGCACCTTGGACCCGCGCACCTTCAATCAAGTAACTATTCCGTCCGTTTTCCGCCCCGACCACGTGCAGGGCTGGTCGTTCGGCATCCAGCGCGAACTCGGTGGCCACGCCGTCCTCGAGTCACGTTATGTGGGCAACCATGGCGGCGGTCTTTTCCAGATTGTTAACGCCAATCCCTATGTGGCCGGCCTGGCCAGTTCCTTCCCCAACCTGGTCCCGCCGGGGATAACCTCTTGCTCGGCTGCCAACGCCGTGGTTCCAGAAGCCGCGGGACGACAGTACTGCAACCTGGGGATCGTGGCCTCGGTTGATAATACGGCGGTTTCGGACTACAACGGCTGGCAGAACGAACTGCGCACGAATAATCTCTGGAACCAGTTGACCCTGCGTACCTCCTACACCTGGAGCAAGGCCACAGACAACACCAGTGAGATTTACTCCTCCTTTGCCGGGGGCAATTCCTCTGCTTACGCTCAAAGTCCCTTCAACATTCTCCATGGCGAGCACGCCTTGTCCGGACTTGACATCCCCAATCAGTGGACCCTCAGTTTCGTCGAAATGCTCCCCTTCTTCCGAGATCAGCATGGTTTCGTGGGCCACTTCCTCGGAGGTTGGACACTTTCGGGCACGTACATCATCTCCAGCGGTCAACCCTATACGCCCATCCAATATGAGCTGAACTACGCGACCGGGGGCACCGCCTATGACAGCGCGTTCGACCTGGCTCTGGCCAACGGATTTTATGAGACGGCACGCCCCTTCGTCTTGTCGCCCTCCGCGCCGGTTAATCAGGTCGCGATTTATGGCAGCGACCTCTGCACCTTGAGCGGTGTCGCGACCGTTTGCAGCGGCGCCCCCAGCCAGCTTTATAGCTGGAACGCCTTCAACGCCCAAGGGGCCGTGCAGACCGTGTCAGCCAATCAAGCGCGTTTCCTGGTGAATGGCGCCTACGCGGATTCCGTTTACGGCGAGCCCTGGGGCACCGCCACCCGCAACTCTCTCCGGGATGCGATCATCAACCAGAGTAGCTTTCAGGTCACCAAAGAAACCAACGTCACCGAACGAGTCAGGATTCAGTATTGGACCGCCTTCCAGAACGTCTTCAATCACCCCAACTTCTCCTCCGTCGATCCCTTTATCGAAGATTCCGGGGAAACTTCCGAAGGCGTCGGATTCGCCACTCCTTCTCTTACCAGCGGCGGAAACCGTCTGATCAAATTCGGAGTGAAGGTTCTCTTCTAAAAGGGATGCCGTAGGGGCGGTTTGCGAACCGCCCCTACACACGCTCTCAACTCTAGGGCCACTCTTGTGGTGGCCCTCCCGGGTCCCAGCTCTTGCCTGCTCATACGTGTGCCTCCGGTGGTCGCAGGGGCGCCCGGAGTCGAAAAACGGCAGCAGCTTCGGAAACGACACCCTCAGTTATTTCACCGAACGACTTGACCCCCGTGTCTCCCGCCAAGCAGCCCTCACGGCAGTGCGTGAGGCCAAGCGCCACAAGGCCTTCGACGATTGCCGCTTCATTGGACTGACCCTGGATGGGACGGGTGCCGGACGATCGCAGGAAAAGGTTTGCAATCTGTGTCGTCCCCAGCGAAACGAGCAACGAGAGATCCTCGGCTACCATGTGCTGGTCGTCTGGCTGCTGACCTGCTTGGCCCTGACCCTAGAACGGCTCTACCGAATTCGTTACCTCCACCGTGGTACTCACCCCATCCTGGAAGCTGCTGCCCGTGCGCTTTGTTCCCATGGTGCCCGAAGGTGAGAGAGTGTCGAAGTAGCACGGCCGTTTTCCCATAACGTTGTCATTCTTTTGTTCGAGGTTTCAGTCAGAGGGAGGTCCTGTTCTTATGCTGGTCGGCGCCACCTGCGCGAGCCGAGAATTCCGCCCTGCCTACCTCACGCTATTCGAGAGCGGTGAGCTGAAGAGCCGTGTCGATCGCGCCGTCAAATCTCTGCGCTGTTGCACGGGCTGTCCGCGGGACTGCTGGGTCGACCGGCTCCAAAACAAGTTCGCGGTTTGCCGAAACGGACGCTATGCCGTGGTTTCGAGCCATTTCCCCCACCACGGCGAGGAAGATTGCCTGCGCGGCTGGCGGGGCTCGGGGACGATCTTCTTTTCCGGCTTCTCTTATCCGATGCGTGATGGAGACCGCGTGGGCGTGTATCCCGTCTTCGAGTCTTTGGATATCTCGTCAGTCACGCGCATACGCCCGGTGCCCCTGCGAGCGCTGCGATTCCTTCTAGATGTGCACGTCGGACGGCTGGCGGCCTATCTGCGCATGGCGGGTTTCGATGCCCTCTATGACGACCAAGCCTCCGATGCTGAGTTGGCTAGCATCGTGGTGCGCCAGGGACGAGTGTTGCTGACTCGGGATCGTTATCTCCTGATGCGAACCGCTGTGGATCGTGGCTATTGGGTCCGCTCCACCGACCGAAACAGCAGTTGCTCGAGGTGGTCAAGCGGTTTGACCTCGCCGGTTCCATGCGACCGTTCACGCGCTGCCTGAACTGCAATACCATCCTGGAGAAAGCTAGCCGGGAAGCCGTAGTGGAGCGGTTGCCGCCCAAGGTAATGGACAAGGAGGTCATCCGCGTTTGTCCGAGCTGCCAGCGCGTTTACTGGGAGGGATCGCATTATGGGAGAATGAGTCATTTGCTGCGCTGGGTGAAGGCAAATGTTCCAGCACCTCCCGTGGCGTGACGTTCGTTTCAGGCGCCGGGCCTGGGGGATTGAATCACCAGACCCCTTGGGTTGACACTCTTGTCGGTCGTTCCATCATTGTTCCGGCAATGAATAGCGCCAAGGCCAGCCCCTGCAAGATGTTTTCCGGCTGTACGCGGAGATGCGCCTCCGGCGTGATGAAGGGTCGCATGTAGATCATCCCTTCCAGCGTTCCGGGAGCGGCGACAGTCGCCGCCCAGAAACCCACGACCAAGTAAAGACTGGCAACATAGAGGAACCGTTTCGGGAACGACCACGCCTTCAGGATGTCATACAGGGGATAGAGAACCGCGGCGATGAGGATACCCCGCAATATCTCAACCGGTAGAAACCAATTAACTACGTGGGCCCACAAACCCCTCTCTGCTTCCGTGCGCAGGAAGACCGCAAAAATCGGATGGGGTCCCTCGTAGTAGGGCTTGGTGAGCAGTGGATAAAACACCGCTCCTGCCAGGAAATAGGTAGTCACCTGTGCAGCTATGACTTTGGCAACGAAGCTCAGAAAGCGCTTTTTGTCCATGGGGAGACTCCGTCCAGGATGAAGTACGGATGATTGGACGCTTTTGATTATAGTGCGATCCACTTGGTTGCGAAACTTGCATACGGAAATGTGCTGGCGCCCGGCTGACGGCCGCGAAGTCCATCTCCCATCAATGACTTCCACGCAATGGATTGCGTTGCGATCGGATTGGGAATGAAAAGTCGGCTTCCCGCCATCTCGCCTCGGCAGGCATGGGGCAAACGGGATTCGAGTATTGTAGGGCGTCTATCATTCCCAATCCGGCTGAAGTGGTGCGTTGGGCTGTTACAAACAGTTATCTCGCAGCATGGGGGTCGCGGATCAACTCGGAAATACCTACATCAGGTCAACGCGGGATTAAAGTTATCCTTCGCTTGACATGGGACGGGCTGTCGTTATAGATGTAGACCTTCGAAATGAAGGAGGCTCTCAATTCCATGCAAGGTGGCTTTAATGCCCGGCGATTCGAACCCACCGTTTCTGTGGAGGCAATAGAGGTACATGCGTTTCCTCGATCGTGTGGTTCCATGCGGTGTCTTATGCAAACTCGCGTGGAGCGGGCGATGCAATTCGTCCTCATGGGACTGGTCTATTGCCTGGGCACTGCCGGCGTTGCACAAGCTGGCGGGCTTCGTTGGCATGAAACAAGTTGTGCGACGCCGCAGAGATGCGAGAAGCTCCTGGTCCTAGAGAATGACCTGGTCAACATAACCTTTCTTCCACAAGCGGGGGGACGGGTGGTTCGGTATCTCGATCAAACGACGGGAGTCAATCAACTCCGTGAGAGCGCCGACCTGGAGGCGGAGGATGCGGGTGGAATCTGGGACAAGGAAGGCGTCTGGCCACCCTCCAACATCTGCAACCATCCATTTGCCTACCGGGTGGAGGAAGCGCCAGACCATCTCGAAGTGGTGTTCGAGGCCGATCTCGGCAACTTGACGATCGCCAAGAAATATCGTTTGGACTCCGCATCCTCACGGCTGGCCCTCGAGGCTATCTACCAGAACACCGGCACAATACCAATACGTACTCTGTTCACACAAGTTTTCAGCCTTGCTCCCGGCGGGAGAGTGGGAAACCAGCATTTTGTTGTGTATCCAGACGCCGATGGCCTGGTTAAGCAAGGCTTTGGCTCGAGCCCGAAGCTCGGCCCCGACTCTCTTTCGCCTTCTTGGTGGATGGTCAGCGATTCCGAGAGGGGAGTTTCGTTGCTCTTGACGGTCGAGCCAAATCCCTTGCTTGCGGAGCGCGCTATTGGCTCCTCAGAGAGTGCGGTCGAGTTGGAGCTTCACACTCGACGGCATCTCAGCAAACCCGGCGAAGTGCTGACGCTCCGTTGGGATATGCGCCTCATCAAACACGCGCGCGACGTGGAACGTGCCTGTGCCGAGGGGTGTTTCCTCCCCGAGTCCGAACGAAATGGGATGATCCAATCCCTTTCGCCACTTCTCGGGAACTTCTCGGCGGTGTTTCGCGATATGGGTGAGCACCTGCTTGTATTGCCTTGGGGTTTTGCCAGCCTCTCGGTTCCGCATCGCGTCGTGCGGCAGCCGGGGCCGCTGCAGGTTGAGCTGCGGGCAATGCGGCTCTCGGAGGAAAGCACCAAAGCTGCGCCCTCGGAGACGCTGTGCCTACAGTTCGACGGCAAACCAAGCGCCGAATTTCCGCTTCATCGGCTCGATTCAGGCGCCGCAGAAACCCGGTACGTGCATATTCCCACCGTAAATCTTATCGGCGGCCGCCATTCTCTGGAACTCGCTGCGGAAGGGCGCGCGATTCATACTTCGTTTGCGGTGATCAACGAACGAGCTATCGCTGAGCGTATACAGAGCGCCCAGAAGCGGAGCGCGGAACTGGCCCAGCAGGCGCGCCACGCTGGCGACGCCGCCCGCATCGCTGCCGCCGCCAGTTGTGAAATGCGGGCTGAAGATGCGCGGCGCAAGTTCATCATGGGGCCCGAATTCGAGGAGTGGGGGAACACAGCACAGGCGGCCGACGTGAACGCACTGCCACTGAAGCTGAATCCGGAGACGCGGCCTGCCGACGTCGAATACATTCTGCGCGTGCTAGCAGAGGCTGAAAGCTGGATCGAAGCTCTCGCGGCCGGACGTGATCCGTTCCAGGAGCGGAAGGGACTTTTTGAAAAGGCCTTCTATTCAAGAGTAGACGGCAGCCTGCAACCGTATACCGTTTTCGTCCCCAAAGACTACGACGGAAAAAGCGCATGGCCGCTTTTGCTGCTTTTGCACGGCTCAGGCGGCGACCAATGGGAGATTACGCAAGCCGCCGCCAACCTTGACGGACGCTCGGTGTTTCGTGGCGCGCTCGAAGAGAAAGAACAGGAACCAAGGTTCCTGCTCTGCGCCCCTTTAGCCCGCGGGCCCTCCGGCTACGAGCAAATCGCGGAAGTGGACGTTCTGCAAACGCTCGAGGAAGTCCAGCGGGACTACCGCGTGGATCCCGACCGCGTCTACGCCCTGGGGTGGTCGATGGGTGGCGCGGGATCTTTCCTGATGGCCACACGCTTTCCGGATCGCTTTGCGGCGGTGATGCCCATTGCCGGCAGCATGGATACGGAACTCATTGCCAACGCCCGATATGTGCCCTGCTGGAACTTCCATGAATTAGGCGATAGGGAAGTGAGTCCCGGCTTCACCAACGTTGCCGAGAGCGCTTATCATTCGCTGGGTCTACCGTATCACGCTGGCATCCGGGATGCGGCTTTCGTGTGGAGCCCATGGAGCGACCACTGGGTTGGTTACCGCATGAGCGGCTCGTTGAACGAGATTGAGGGTATACTGGGGACCTACCGTCGCAACCGTTTCCCCAAAGAGGTGACCCTCATCAGCACTGAACTGCGGCACAATCGTGCCTACTGGGTCAGGGTTGATTCCTTCGAGCGATATTCCGAACCTGCACGCTTGCAGGCGCGCCTCGACGGTAACACCATCGAGATCTCTTCCACCAACGTGCGCGCTTTCACTCTGTTTCTTTCGCCCAACCTGCTAGACATGAGCAGCAACGTGCGTGTAAAGCAGAACGGGCAACTGGTGTACGCAGGCAAGCCTGAGGCGGAGGTGCGCGTTGGATCGCCTGTGACCCCAGGGCTTCACAAAGAGCAGGGCCTCTCAGGACCGCTCAGCGATATCTTCTACGAGCCGTTTCTGGTGGTCTACGGTACGCAGGGGGACGATAAGCAGGAGATCGACGCGGCCCGCAAGGAGGCAGAAGCGATCCGAACCAAGGGTCTCCGCGGGGTTCGTTTTTACGCCGTGCCCATCAAGAGCGACCACGAAGTGACTGCCGCGGACATCGAGAAGTTTCATTTGCTCCTGGTCGGCACGGCGAAGTCGAACCTGCTTTTGAGCCGCCTCGAGAACCGGTTGCCGGTTCGCGTCGAAAGTGGAGCGGTAGTGGCTGGCGATCGCCGCTTCGCCGGAGAAGACGTCGGCTATCGCCTGATTTACCCGAATCCGCTCAACCCGCTGAAGTACGTGGTGGTGTGTGCTGCCGTCACCTACAAGGGTCTGGCGGGGCTGTCGTCCATTCCCATGCCGAACTTCGGTTGGAACGCCCGGGTCACGGAGCCGGATGTCGTGGTGACGGACCCTCGCGCGAATGGCCTTTATCCGCGTTACCTGGCCGCATGGGTTTTCGACAATCAATGGCAACTCGAGGACCGCGGCACCGTCGTGGCTCGGCTGGAGACGCCTCTCTCGCGAGCCGGGATCGAGTGTACCTGGGGAGACTTCCGGGCGGACGCTATCCGCCAAGCGGCGCGCGCCGATGTCGCTCTGGTGGAGGTTGACGATCATCTCTATCCCCAGGAACTCTCCGCCGGCCCGGTTAGCTGGGCGGACCTGAGCATGGCCAACAACTACGCCCCGATCTACACGTTTCAAGCGACCGGCGCCGAGCTGCGCGACGGCCTCGAGCACGCGATCGAACGTTATCTGCGCAGTCTCAGCGATCTCGAGGAGCGGTTTCGTTCAGGAGACTCAAATGCTGCATGGTGGCCACTGACTCGCCGGCCTCTCGCCGTCTCAGGTTTCTCCTATGCATTCTCGCGGTCGCGACCGGAGGGGGAACGCGTTGAGGTGAATGGTTTGGAGCCGCAAAAACTCTACCGGGTCGCCGTAACGGAACGTGTGCTGAGCCAGTCCGTGGACGGAAATGGCGGGATCGGATACTTGGGATGGCTTCCGAAGATCCAACCGACACGGATCAACGAGATCGCAGCACAGGAGCGGTATCTCCGTGAGCATAACCCGGCCACGCCGATCCCGGGGGAGAGGATCACGGAATACTGATAACGCCGTTATGCATACCTGACGGGAAATACCCATCGCACCAGTGATTTTCAGGTGAGCGATTTCGCCGGGAGAGGATTGGGAGTTATGGAAATCCCGGATTAGGTCTGCCACCCGTGGACAAGTTGGAGGTCTTTCGCCCGAGGGGAAAGAATACTCGGTTCGTAGAATCAACAAGCGAATCCGCTAAGATATTTCCCTACAGACCGCGACAATGGAAGAGAAACTTCCAGCAGTCGTTAGCTTTCGGATTCAGCTACTTCCGCTAGGAGGTCATGCGATGATCGGGAAAATCCAGCCGTACACGCCTCCCAAAATCGACCAGCGCGCTCCGAAGGATCGCGAGAACCGGTGGGATCTCGTCAAAGACGTCAAGGCGCCGTTCGAGGGGGATCCGCCAGCCCGCGAGTTCGGGTTCTGGTTCAACTATTTCTGGGAAGAGGTTGTCAAGTTGCCCAACATCACGCGCCCGCAGCAGCAGAAGGCGGCGGAGGCCTTCTTCTCGGTATTCGAGGGCGCGCACGCGCCGTACACCGTGCGCGCCGACTTCGCGAAGCGAGACGACGCGTTCCGCGAGAACGTACTCCGACAGCTCCTGCTGATCGGGTTCAAGCGCGTCGCGCTCGAGGCTCCGAGGACGGTGCCGCGACCGCCAGGTGGACGAGTGCTTGCGCCACCACCGCTCGTCGCCACCGACGCCATGCAGATGAATCTCGACCATCTGGACGGCAAGCATGGCGAACCCATCCCGATCGCCTTCCGTGCTGACGCACGGTGCTGGGAGGATCTCTGTCAGCACAAAGGCTTTCGTGCCCGGGCTCGGTCCCTGGACTCGCCCGTTTACGCGGCCTACGCACTCGATCGTTCCTGGCATCCCTTCCATAACCCCGTTTACCGCAACTCGCTCTTCCTGCGGCTGGGTAGCACGAGTGCCGACAACTGTTTGCAGACGGTGATCTCGGTCGGAGCCGAATTCGCTGGCATCACGCACTTCCCCATCCTCAACGACGTCGCGCTCGTCTTTCAGGCCAAGAGCGCGGACGGCCAGTTCCTGGCGCGAAAGCCGCTGGACGAGTGGACGGCGGATGACGAGCTACTCGCCAAAAACCACTCCCAACGCTTGCGCGTCGTGCGCGACCCAGCGACGAAAGAGATCGATCACTTGGAGAAGGACAACTACATCTACGCTTTCCACATGCGCGGCGTGAAGGTGTTCAACACCCACGACTTCTTCACCAAGCGGGGCGATACGCCCTTCAACGAGCGTGGTGCCGAGGAAATCCCGCTGGAGAACATCCTTGCCGAAGTTCACTTCGTACAGAAGTGGTTCTATGCGCCCGCCAACGGGCAGATCAAGCTTTACGAGGTAGCCTTCGACCCGATTCGCTGGGTGCCGTCGCAAGCCTACGTGGAGGTGGTCATCGGCGAGGAGGCCCGCCTGCAACTCCAGGTGAAGATCCTCTCGGAAATCGCGAAGGGACGCTCGCGCAGGGATTTCACCGATGAAATGTCAAAGTACCAGGCGCAAAAGGCGAACAAGGCCAACATGCTGACCGCTGCCGAGCGGCAGCAGGTGTACCGGGCGCTGAAGGCTTATCTCGCCACGCCGAAATCCAAGAAGGTCTACTCCGCGGAGAAGGCGGCCGTGCTGTTAACGCTCCAGCAGCAAGGTGCCTCAGCTACCTTCTTGCAGAAGTTTGGCAAGCTCCAACCGGGCCAGTGGCAGGACATGCGCGAGGGCGCCGCGAAAGTGGTCTGAGTCGTTGCCACGACGCAATCGTCACTCATTCGAAAAGCCGTCCTAGCTTTTGCCGTCTGGGCCATGTTCGGCGCGTTAGCGGTTCGACAGCCGCCCAGGGCGCCCCGCCCACCAAACCGTACAACACCGCCAAACAGAAACTCTTTTAGGGCAAGCAGGCCTTTCGCTTCACGCAATGGCAGTTTGACATTCCGGCGTCAAACGTGCCGACGCAAGATTGAAATCTTCCATCCCTGCACAGTGTGCAGGCCATACCGGGTCGCGCCCAGGGAGAGGGCGAGCGCAACGAGCAGATGTCAGTACTAAACCCGGGAGACTGAATACCGGAGGTTAAGAACGGATTGCTTTTCTATCTTCAGGAGGGTCAGCCAACAATGTCAATTGGGAATGATATGTCGGCTTCCCGTCTAGTACCAGCCGGTTCGCCCGCCAACATGGCCCCTTAATAACGACGGAACCCGCGCCGCGAGGTTCGATCACCTACTCTCCTGCAAACTTAAGGACCAAGGCGGCTCCCGCCCCAAAGAGATTGGGGACCTCTCGGCGCCCTGAAGCAGCCCTTCCCGCGACAACCGTCGAGACCGCTTCCGCAGAATCAGTGAGCCAATGAGGCAGGGATCTGCGGCAGCCCGTAGAAGGCCCGTTGGGCCGTCCCCTTGCCAATGCCCGTTTCTCGGCAGATCGTGCTCCAAGAGAGCCCCCGACCGCGCAGGGCGACTATTCTGGCGGCGTCCACTTCGACTCTCGGCCTTCCGAGCCTTTTGCCTTTAGCCCTCGCATTCCTGATGCCGGCACGAACCCGCTCGGCGATCAGGCTGCGTTCGAGTTCCGCCCCGGCACCGAGAACCGTAAAGACCATCTTGCCCGTGGGCGTGCTCGTGTCCACTTGCTCCGAGAGGGAAACGAAGTCAATCCCGAGGGCCTTGAACGTTTCCAGGGCGCGGAGCAGGTGAGACACCGACCGGGCGAAGCGGTCGAACTTCCAAACAACGACGGCGTCAAATCGCCTGCGGTGGGCGTCGGCCATCAGGCGGTTCAGTTCGGCGCGGTCGTCTTTGCTACCGGAAATCCCGACATCCACATACTCTTCGGCGACCGACCAGCCCCGGCGCTCGCACAACTCCCGAAGTTCGCGCAATTGCATTTCGGGGGACTGGCCGTTATTTGAGGTTGAGACCCTGGCGTAAATGGCGGCCCACGAGATTTCTTTTCTGACTTTGGAAGACGAAACGGTTCGCGGTAGGATTTCAGCAGTGTCGTAGTCGGCCAGTATTTATGCGCCTCTGCTGCTGTTTGTGGCGGCAACCAGCTCACGGCGGCAGTTTTGATACTGTCAGTTCGGGACCAAGAGGTCTGCGGTCTTAATCCGTACGCCTTGGCTATACCTCAGTGGGTCCACCGACCGTGCGCATCAAACCACATCTTCTGGCACAGGCAAGAAAGATGCTCGGCTGCAACGAAGAATCAAATGAATGCAGGCGGGCCTTGCAGGACCCATTTGCAAAGACAAGACATCGGAGACCAGGACGCATTTCCTCGGAGTCACCGACTCGAAGACGCGGCAACCGCAGGCAGGCTGGAGAACGTCCGTTGCGCCGTTCCCTTGGCGATCCCAGTCTCTTGGCGGAACCAGCACCACTTTACGGTATAAAGTGCTGGCCCGTGCGGTTAGTAACAGGGTCGTGGTGCCTTGGTGCTGAGCTGCTTGATCGCGGTACGAAATCATCTCGGCGGCCGTCATGAGAGGGTCGGCAATTCTCAGGACCTTCGTACCATTGAATTCTCATACCTTTAGAGACAAGATCCGGCTGAGTGGACGGCTCGTTGAGCAAAGCACTTGAGGATGTAGGCCGCACGGTTCTCCCCAGGCCCAACCCAAGTACGTTGGCGTGAATCCAGACAAAACATCCGTGCGAGGGAATGGTTATAGAAGGAGAGCCGATAGGAGTCGCAAACGTCCAATCCCGAAGCACTTGAGCGGCGATCAATAGTCCTCGTGGCTGATGATGACGTGGTATCACTTACTCTTACTCGAGAATCCCTTGCGCAGGCTGGCTTCGAAGTCTTGGAAGCCGAAGACGGGTCGAAAGCGCTCCAAAGCTTCAAAGAGACATCGCCCGCACTTGTTGTCCTGGACGCGGAAATGCCCAACGTGGACGGCGTTGAGGCCTGCGCCGCCCCACGTCATCTACCTCACATGCCCAAAGATTCGGCTCCCAGCGATCCCGGCCCACCATTTCAAGAACGCGACACACTGTGTCGAACATCTGAAAGAGTGCTCGAGGAATCGGGTTTTGAATGCACTTGTCAGTGAGTAGGGTCGAAGAATATGCCAATGTCCGGAGGTGGAGAGCATGGATCGCCCTAGCGCAACTGTGGATTTAGAGAGTAACGCCGAGAACCAAGACACCAGCCCCGCTTTGTCTCGGTGCCGGAAACCGATGGTGCCTGCGATGCCGTCGCCACAGTCGGTAATGAAGACGAACATCCCTCCCAATTTGCTCGAAGAACTTGCTCTGAAGGTTCTTTGCTTGAAAGGGGAACAATCGCTGGTTGACTTGAGCAAGCACCTCCGGCTGAGCTTTCCGGTTGTCGACGAAGTCTTTCAACGGTTGCGCAAGGAGCGTCTTTGCGAAGTTAAGGGAATGACGGGGCTCGTACACCGCGTCGCGCTCTCCACGGAAGGAAGGACCAGGGCCTTGGAGTCCATGGCGCTGAACCAGTATGTGGGGCCGGCTCCAGTGTCCCTTGACGACTATACGGCTTGCGTACGAGCACAGAGCGTGATGCTTTCTGAGGTGCACTTCGAGGACGTCACCCGAGCCTTAGAGGACTTGGTATTATCCGGTCGCATCCAAGCCCGGCTGGGTGTGGCAGTGGCGTCTGGTGCATCGCTGTTTCTTTATGGACCGCCGGGATGCGGCAAGAGCATTATCGCCGAGAAGCTTTTCAGTGTCTATGGTGACGCCGTCTGGATCCCGCACGCCGTTGAGGTCTCCGGCCAGATCATCAGTGTCTACGATGGCGCTCTCCACAGAGGCATCGACGAGCCTGTAGCTGAGGATACCGACGGTCGCTGGGTGCTGTGTCGCAGGCCATCGATAATGTTAGGAGGCGAACTGACGGTTGATATGCTGGATTTGCATATGGACCCGTCCAGCAGGTCTTACTCTGCCCCCATCCAGATGAAGGCGAACAACGGTGTACTCATCGTGGACGACTTTGGCCGGCAGTTGGTGCCGCCCAAGCTGTTGCTGAATCGATGGATCGTTCCGCTCGACCGCCACATCGATTTTCTCACTCTGGCCGGGGGAGGAAAATTCGAAGTTCCCTTCGATTCGCTGGTTGTGTTTGCAACGAATCTGGACCTGGCCGACCTGGGTGATGAGGCGTTCTTTCGCCGGCTCCAGACCAAGATCAAAGTGGACTATGCAACGCCCGAGCAGTTCCATGAAATCTGCCATCGAGTCTGCCTCGAATCCGACCTCGAGTACGATGCGACGGTAGTCGACCTTTTGATCGACAGCGTCACCACAGAATTCAATCGACCGTTACGGCAATGCTATCCGCGCGATATCGTCCGACAGATCTGCCTTAAAGCGCGCTTCGAGGGCGAGCAGCCGAGATTCGACACCCAGGCGGTCTCCGATGCCTGTCGCAACTGCTTCGCCTTCGATCTTGACTATATCAACTCTGGTGCCCCTGTCGAGTGGCACCGCCGTCGGAAAGAGGCGAAGCTCGCCGAGAGGGCTGCGAATCCCCCCTCGACCTAATCCTTCTAAGACCGTTCCGCACGGCAGGTTTGCCGGAGCCGCTGAAACAGCATGAGATCCGGGACGCCCACGGCAGCCGCGTGAATAACGGCTTTTACGCGAAGGTGCGGAATGGTGCTGGGCCGATATTTAGACTCAAAATCTGCCGCCGGTCACCCGGCATGGGGGTTCAGCTCCCCCCTCCAGCACCAATCCAAGTTGTTCTGCCCGCGTGTTGTGGAACGGCCATTCCTTCACTCCGCTCAGGACAGGCTTGGCCGTGAATGGGCACGGGCAAAATGCCCGTGCCACAGCGGGCGGGACGCCCGCACCACTTCTCATGCACCGACCTCCTTTGCGGCCGGTGCTTTGTTTTCAATGACTCCCTGGCTTTGTTCCGGCGATTTTGGGGTTTCTGGGGCGTTTTCCTCTTCCGG
>Ga0326727_10013546_pt1 | contig 18101 bp, 12 predicted proteins | sample MB2enrmetagenome_FD_207643 | JGI IMG/M metagenome (GOLD analysis project Ga0326727, IMG submission 207643) | Lab enriched peat soil microbial communities from McLean, Ithaca, NY, United States - MB29MY | ecosystem: Environmental > Terrestrial > Soil > Wetlands > Peat | place: USA: New York...
GGCGCGGCGGTTGACGATGGCGCCAAACGGGGCGGCATGCGGCTGAGACGCAGGCGGGCGGGAAGCGGCGCGGGCAGAAGGTGAGGCTTCGCGGCTTGCGGGCACACTGCGAGGGAATGCGGCGGTGTGGGGGCTCTGCGCGGCAAGGGGCGCCGATGTCTTCGCGCGGCGCTTGCGCGGCGGCGCGGCCGTCTCCGGTTTGTGTGGTTTTGCCATTGGCTTCTCTCCCAAGGTAAACCGCCGGGGCGGGAGGCGGAAATGGGGCGATCCTGCGGTGAAGCGGACGCATTCATGCCTGCAGAAGACAAGCGGCCTATAATGAAGCATGGCGACTGTCCGCCACACCGTACCCATCGAGGATCCGAGCGCCCCGGTAAGCGAAACGGGAGCGGCGCCGGCCGTGAGCCCGGGCACAGTGGCTCGCCGCAAGGATCCGCGGCTGATTGGGGAGCGTTTTGAGGCCCTCCTGCGGCAGGTACAGGCCAATCGGCCCAATGAAGATATCTCGTTGATTCGAAAGGCGTGGGAGTTCTGCGTCAGCCACCACGAGGGGCAAACACGCGCCTCCGGAGAGCCCTACATTGTGCACCCCCTGGAAGTGGCCGAGGTGCTGGCGGAGATGAAGCTGGACGCGACGGCCATCGCCGCCGCCCTGCTGCACGATGCGGTGGAGGATACTCCGGCCACGAGCGAGGAGATTGGCGAGCGATTCGGCGACCAGGTGGCGCACATTGTCGAGGGCGTGACCAAGATCGACAAGATCCAGTTTGCCAACCGCGAGGACCGGCAGGCCGAGAACGTGCGCAAGATGCTGCTGGCCATGGTGAGCGATGTGCGCGTGGTGCTGATCAAGCTGGCCGACCGGCTGCACAACATGCGCACACTGGAGCACCTGAAACCGGAGCGGCAGGAGGCGATTGCGCGCGAGACGCTCGATATCTACGCGCCGCTGGCGCACCGGCTGGGCATGGGCAAGGTGCGCGGCGAGCTCGAAGACCTGGCCTTCCGCTACACCGATCCCGTGAGCTACGAGCGCGTGGCCGCGGCCGTTGAGGCGCGGCGCGTGGAGGGCGAGCAATTCCTGCGCAACGTGGAAGACACTCTGGCGGAACAGCTACGCGAGAACGGCATCCAGGCGCGCGTAGAGTGGCGCATCAAGCGTCTCTACTCCATCTACCAGAAGATCGAGCGCACCAAGGTTTCGTTCGACCAGGTCTACGACCTGCTGGCGGTACGCGTGATCACCGAGGACGTGGCGTCGTGCTACGCGGTCTTCGGGTTGATTCACACGTTGTGGCGGCCGGTGCCGGGACGCATCAAGGATTTCATCGCCATGCCGCGCGCCAACCGCTACCAATCGCTGCATACCACGGTAATGAGCGCCAGCGGACACCAGTTCGAAGTGCAGATCCGCACTGAAGAGATGCACCGCATCGCCGAGGAAGGCATTGCGGCGCACTGGAAGTACAAGTCGGGCGGCGACGCCTTGACGGCCCGCGACGAAGAGCGATTGAACTGGATCCGCCAGCTGGTGGAATGGCAGAAAGAGATGACGGATCCCAACGAGTTTCTCTCCAGCCTGAAGATGGACCTCTATCCCGACGAGGTGTACACCTTCACACCAAAGGGGAAGGTCGTGGTGGTTCCCGCCGGGTCGACGCCCGTGGACTTCGCGTACACGATTCACACTGAAGTGGGCCACACCTGCGTGGGCGCCAAGATCAACGGGCGCATGGTGCCGCTGCGCACCAAGCTGCGCACCGGCGACATTGTGGAGATTGTGACGCAGAAGGATCACAAGCCGAGCCGCGACTGGCTCACGTTTGTGAAGAGCCCGCGCGCGCGCAACAAAATCAAGCACTGGCTGAACGAGGACCAGCGAGAGCGGGCGGTAGAGATCGGCAGAAAGCTGCTGGACCGCGAGGCACGCAAGTTCAAGGTGCCGATGACGCAGATCGACGACCAGGACCTGGGCCGCATAGCGCAGGAGTTCGGCGTAGCCACGGCGTCGGATCTGCTGGCGACGTTGGGTCAGGGCAAACACACCGCACACCAGGTGCTGAGCAAGGTGGCGCCGGGATTCGCCAACCCTCCTGAGACCGAACCGGGCACTGAGCCGAAGCCGGGCGAAGCGGGCACGAGTGACGCGGTACGCCGGCTGCAACTGACCAGCTCGGATTCGCTGCAGGTGGAGGGCCAGAACGATCTGCTCGTGTATCGCGCGCGATGTTGTAACCCCATTCGCGGCGAGGAGATTGTGGGCTACGTGACGCGCGGCAAGGGCGTGGCCGTGCATGCGCGGGGCTGCCCCAACGTGCAGAATCTGCTCTACGAGAGCGACCGGCGCATCAACGTGGAGTGGTCGCGCACGCCTGATGCCGCCGGCAAGCCGCAGCGCTACCCGGTGAAGATTACCGTCTACTGCGACGACCGTACCGGCATGCTGAAGGAGCTGACTGCGGTGATCTCCGACGAGAATGCCGATATTCGCGGCGTGGATCTGAAGCGCGACGATGAAGGCGAGGCGATTATCGAGTTTATCGTCGAGGCCGAGGACGTGCGCCACCTGAACCGCATGGTGCTGGGTCTGAAGCGCGTAAGCGGCGTGCGCCAGGTGCAAAGGACGCAGAAAGTCTGAAAGCATCTTCCAGCTACTGGCTCGTGACTTCCAGCCTGTTCGTGGTCAGCCAACTCTCCGATCCCATTCCAACATCGAAAAGCAGCGGGCCGTTTTTTGCAGCGGCATCCTCGTAGCTCCGCGCTTGCATCGGAATCGCAAAGGATGGTCTGAACTGCTCAGACCAGGTGCGCTTGCGGTGCGAGGCTGGAATAGTGTGCGCGATTTCGCGTGACTGCACAGTACCTGGCCAAGGAGATCACATGTCGTTTGGACTTTATGCCGCTGGCTTCGCAATCGTAATCGCCGGGCTGGTGTACGGCGCGCACCTGGTGCATATGCCCTCGCACTGGATTCTTGTGGGCGCGATCGTGATGGTCGGCATTGGGCTTCTGTCGGCTGTGAAGGCCACCCGTCAGAAAGACGCCGCCAGCTAAAAAGGATCGCCGTTCAGGCGAGGCAGTTCAAATTCTTTTTCCCGGGCGTTACCATCGCTTCATGACAGAAAAGAATGACGTCCGAAGCGCTGTTCTGCGCGGCATACACGTCATCGACGGCGGGCTGGCTACGGAGCTCGAGTACCAGGGTGCGCGCATCGACGGGCCCTTGTGGTCGGCGCATGTGCTTGAGGACGAGCCGGAGAAGCTCGTCGCGGTGCACCGCGCCTACATCGCGGCCGGCGCGCAGTGTATCACCACGTGCAGTTACCAGGTATCGCGCATGGGCTACGCTGAAGTGGGCTTGCCGCCGGAGCGTGCCGATGCGGCGCTGCTGCGATCGGTAGAGCTGGCGCGAGCGGCGATTGCCGCGTTTCCCGGGCGGCGCGTGCTTGTGGCGGGGTCACTGGGGCCCTACGGCGCGGCGCTGCACAACGGTGGCGAGTATCACGGCAACTACGATTGTACTTTTGACGATTTGATACGCTTTCACCGCGAGCGCATTGCGGTATTTGCAGGGGCGAGCGGCGCGCAGGCGCCCGATCTGCTGGCGTTTGAAACCTTCCCTTCGCTCGAAGAGGCGCGCGCCGTGGGTGAAGCGTTGGCTCCCTGGCCTGAGTTGCGAGCCTGGTTCAGCTTTTCGTGCCGCGATGAGCAACATGTGTCGCATGGCGAGCGCGTGACTGCTTGCGCCGCGCTTGTGGCGGCCTTTCCGCAGACCGTGGCGATTGGCGTGAACTGTGTTCCGCCGAAGTGGATTCCTGAGTTGATCGCTGAATTGCGCAAGGGTTCGGACAAGCCGGTACTGGTCTACCCGAATTCCGGCGAGGGATGGGACGCCGAGCGGCGTTGCTGGACGGGCACGAGCGACGCGGCAGAGTTTGGAGCGCAGGCGGCGGAGTGGCTCCATGCTGGAGCCCAGATGGTGGGCGGATGCTGCCGCACGCGGCCGGCACACATCGCCGAGGTGGCGCGGGCGATTTACGACCGCTGAGTTCCACGCTTTCCCACCCCTTCCGCGAAAAACGCCGAAAGGATGGGGCAACTGTGCATTGTGCGGGATCGGGCGTCGTCAGGCCAGGCGCAACGCGGCCATGCCTTTGCGCGGAGCCACAAAACCGGGAGCGCGCGAGACGATAGCGAGCTTTTCGCGGCTGAGGAGCTTGCGAATCTGGCCGCGGGCATGATCGGCCCAGGGTCCGTGGTTATCGAGCTTGATATAGGCGCGCCAGTGGCGCAGCGCGGGACGTTGCTGGGCGCTGCGCTCGTAGGCAAGCGCCAGGTTGTAGTGGGCGTCGGCGTAGGCCGGCGAAAGGGTGACGGCTTTCAGATAGGCGGCGATGGATTCATCGAGGCGTTCCAGTTCGTCCAGCACGTTGCCCAGATCGAAATAAGCCAGCACGTAGCCGGGGTCGGCCACGGTGGCGCGGCGGTAGAGCTCCTCGGCGCGGCCGTACTGGCGGAGATGAAAGTAGATAGTTCCGAGGTTGATGCAGGCCGCCGCGTAGTCGGGGTCGAGGCTGAGAATCTCCTCATAGAGAGAAATGGCGCGTTGCTTTTCGCCGGCTTCCTCGGCGCGGACCGCGGCCAGAAAGCGTCCCTGAAGGGCGCGTGGACCTGCGGGCGCGGGGCGGCGCAAGGGCGACGGTTCCGCAGCGGCGGCGGTTGCTTGCTGGCTGCCGCGCTCGAAGTCGAAGAGTAATTGGCGGCGGATGGGGTCGACCATGGCGCCGTGATGGCGGAAGGCCAGGCGCGTGCCGGTACGCACAACGCGCGCCTCGAGGAGTGGGTTGGCCATGCCGGAGACAGCCTTCATGGCCTGAATGGATTCGCGGATCGAGGCCGCCGGCACGTCTTCAGCGCGCAACGCACACAGGATGCGCAGTTGCCCCAGATCCTGAAAGCTATAAATCTCCTGTTGGGGGATTAATCCGGCTCGTTCCCAGGCTTGCAACTGGCGGGAACTCATCTCGAAGATGCGCAAAACGTCCTGACGCCGATAGGTGGTCACTCGTGTGCTCCCACAGGTAGTGCGAGGCAGTTCCGGGGATTGCGCTTTGCATTCCGCCAAGCAGCACAGAATGCGGTTGCGCTCCCCATCCCGCCACGACGTTTTCGAACAGTCACGCAGGAAGCGCTCTTGGTGCGATTATGCCAAGTCTGAGCCGGATTGGAGCGTGGATAAACGGGGCGGAACCCGCGGATACAACAAAAAATGCGTGGATAACAGGTGCACGACTTGGTTCATATCGGGCCGGACGCGGCGCTTTAACAGAAATGCAACTGAAGAGGTCGGCCCCGCGGCCGAAGCTCGTAGGGTTGCCGTGGCAACGAGGAATCGCTTTGCGCGATGGAAAGGGTGGCTTGCGCAAAACCGAGGGGCGGGCGGAACGACCTGAGAAGCGGCCCGCCTGCTGTGGCGTGCCACTATAGAGGAGCACTCTGACGGAAAGTTGTATGAAGCTTTGCCGCGCGGGCGATGGATCGCAAGTGGTTAGGCCCTACGATATTCATAGCCTTTTCAAGTTTCGCTATGATAATCTGCCTCGAACGAGCGAAGGCCGACGCAGAAGTTCAGGGACCCATGCCAGTTGCAACTTTCTGCTTGGTTTTGAAATCTCCGCCGCAGCTTGTCTCAGTCGGCGAAGATGTTGAAGCCCTGCTCGGCTATCGACGCGAGGAGTTTCTCACCGCAAGCGTCCATCTGCAGGATCGCATCCACCCGGAGGATGCGGGCCTCGTTGAAACCCTGTTTTCCCAAAATAGCACGAACACCTCAGGCTCGGTGAACCTGCGTATCCGCCACGCCGACGGAAGGATTCGCTGCCTGAAGGCGCGCTACGCGAAAACGCGCACGCGTGGCGACGGGTTGAAGCTCGATCTGTGGATGGAAGACGCCCGGAAGGTAAGCGAGCCCGGCGATGCGATCCTGATCGCCAGCTTCAAGACCCTGATCGAGCACACGAACGACTACATTTTTCTAAAGAATTGCAGCCATGTGATTCTAGCCGCGAGCCGGAGCCTGCCGGACTTTACCGAATCGGCGAAACAAGCCTCCGACCTCGTTGGAAAGACCGACTACGACATTCATCCGGAGGCAATCGCCGACGTGGCCTACCGGCTGGAGAGCAGGGCGTTCACCGAGGGGCAGCGCGTGAATGAGCTCCAGCAACTGCAGACTCGCGATGGGGCCCAGCGCTGGATCGATAATCGCAAATACCCGATCAACGGCCCTGGCGGCGAGATCATCGGCGTGCTTGGAATCGCACCGGACATCACGGAATACATGAGGGCGTCGGAGCGGCTGCGCGAAAGCGAGGAATCGCTGCGCCAGGCGCAGAAGATTGGGGGATTAGGCAGCTACACCCTGGACATTCGTTCGGGGGTATGGGCGAGTTCGGACATTCTCGATGAAATCTTCGGAATCGACCGCGCGTACGAGCGCACCATCGGCGGATGGCAGGATCTGCTTCATCCCGGCGATCGCTCGGCCATGAGCGACTATTTCCAACATGAGGTTATGGGCCAGGGCAAGCCTTTCGATAAGGAGTACCGCATCGTTCGCCGCAGCGACGGGGTGGAGCGCTGGGTGCACGGTATGGGCCGCTTGTCCTTCGACGCCCACGGGCGGCCGGTGGCGATGCACGGCACCATTCAGGACATTACGGAATTCAAGCATGTGGAAGCAGCGCTACGCGAGAGCAAGGAATTGCTGCAGTTATTCATCGGGCACGCGCCGGCGGCGCTGGCCATGCTGGACCGCGAGATGCGGTACCTGGCCGCGAGCCGGCGATGGCCGGAGATGCACGCTCTTGGCGAGATCGAGATCATCGGGCATTCGCATTACGAGTTCTTCCCGGCAATTCCGGAGAGCTGGCGGGAGGAACATCGGCGCTGCCTGGCAGGCGAGACCGTGGAGACCAGCGAGCGAGAGCTGACGAGGGCGGATGGAAGCGTGCAATGGATCCGGCGCGAGATTCTTCCCTGGCGTGCCGGCGACGGCTCGGTGGGCGGGATTGTGATCTTCTCCGAGGACATCACGGAGCGGAAGATTGCCGAGGAGCGGATGCGGCTGGCCGCCACGGTCTTCACCGGCGCCCGCGAAGGCATCACGATTACCGATCCCACAGGCACAATTCTGGAGGTGAATGAAGCCTTTACGCGCATCACCGGCTACACGCGGGAAGAGGTGCTGGGAAGCAATCCGCGCATGCTGCAATCGGGCCTGCAAAGCAAGGATTTTTACAGGAACATGTGGGACTCTCTCATCCGGGATGGCCAGTGGTCGGGCGAAATCTGGAACCGGACAAAGGGCGGGGATCTCTACCCGGAGATGCTGTCCATCCACGCGATCCGCGATGCCGATGGACTGGTGAAGCAGTATGTGGGCCTCTTCACCGACATCACGGAGGTAAAGGAACACGAGCAGCAACTGGAGCTTGCCGCGCATTACGATGCGCTGACCGGGCTCCCAAATCGGGCGCTGTTTGCCGACCGGTTGCGCCAGGCCATGGCGCAGGCGCATCGCCGCGGACAATTGCTGGGCGTGGCAGCTTTCGATCTCGACCGGTTCAAGGCCATCAACGACGGTTACGGCCACTCCAGCGGCGATGCGCTGCTGACTGCCCTGGCCTTCAGGATGAAGCGCGCACTGCGCGAGGGAGACACGCTGGCCCGATTGGGCGGAGATGAATTCGCGGCCGTGATTCTCGATTTGCCCGACCGTGACGCCTGCCTGCCGACATTGACGCGCATGCTCCAGGCCGCCGCCGAGGAGGTGCAGATTGGAGACGTGCCGCTGCGCGTGACGGCCAGCGCAGGCGTGACCTTCTATCCGCAGGCGGAGGAAGTGGACGCGGACATGCTGTTGCGCCAGGCCGGGCAGGCGCTCTACGAGGCCAAGCTGGCGGGAAAGAACCGCTACTCCATCTTCGATCCCAGCCACGATCTAATCGCACGCAGCCGCCATGAAAACATCGAGCACGTCCGCCGGGCGCTGGCGGCGCATGAGTTCGTGCTGTACTACCAGCCGAAGGTGAACATGCGCACCGGGAAGGTGATCGGCGCCGAAGCTTTGCTGCGCTGGCAGCACCCCGAGCGCGGCCTGATGCCTCCGGGACTGTTTCTACCCGTAATCGAAGACCATCCGCTGACGGTCGAAGTGGGCGAGTGGGTGATCGAGAGCGCGCTGGCGCAAATGGAAGCCTGGCAGGAGCGCGGCTTCGAAATACCGCTAAGCGTGAATGTGAGCGCTTTTGAATTGCAGCAATCGGATTTCGTCAGCCGCCTGTGCGCGCGGCTGGCGGCGCATCCGCGCGTCAAGCCATCGCATCTGGAGCTGGAGGTGCTGGAAACCAGCGCCTTGCAGAACGTGGCGCTCAGTTCCCAGGTGCTCACGGCCTGCCGTGACGCCGGCGTCCAGATTAGCGTGGACGACTTTGGCACCGGCTACTCCTCCCTTGTCTATTTGAAGCGGCTGCCCGCCAACGTTCTGAAGATCGACCAGAGTTTTGTGCGCGATATGCTCGATGAGCCGGAAAACCTGACCATCCTGAAAGGTGTCCTGGGATTGGCTGAGGCATTTCGCCGGCAGGTGATTGCAGAGGGAGTGGAGACGGTGGACCACGGCCTGATGCTGCTGCAGCTGGGATGCGATTTCGCACAAGGTTACGGAATTGCGAAGCCCATGCCCGCAGGGGAGCTGCAGACCTGGGCGGCCGGGTGGCGCGCCGATCCACGGTGGGTGGAAGTGCCGGCAGTGCACGCGAACAATCGGGCGGTGCTGTTCGCCATGGTCGAACACCGCGCCTGGTACGGGCATTTTCTGGCGTACCTCCAGGGCACGCGGCCGACGCCTCCACTCCTCGATGCGGAACCATGCAGCCTGACAGCGTGGCTCGATGCGCAAAGACTTTCCGCGGGAGGCATGTCGTCCTCACTCCTGGCCATCGAAACTCTTCATCGGCAACTGCACGCGCTGGCCGCGGAGATCTACAACGCGCATGCCGGCGGACGGAAACAGGATGGACTGGGACTTCTGCGCCAACTCCGCTACTTGCACGAACGATGCCTGAAGCGGTTGCAGCCGTTTACTCGCATCTCCTCCCGTAAATCCGGCAGCAACATCGCCCTGCGGCATGGGGCCGCGCCCTCCGAAAGCGACGGGGCATGAGCGTTGCACAGCTTGACTGCGCGACTGCAAAGTGAGAATTGCGCGCTCTAACGATGGGCGCTGGCTGTGACCGCGTGCGTCTCTTCCGGCATGGCCTGCGGCTCGCGCAGCGTGAGTACGGGACAGCGCGCGTGGGCCAGCACACGGTGGACGGTGCGATCGCGGGTAAGGTTCTCAAAGGCCGGGCGTTGCGTGGCGCCGAGCACGATGAGGCTGGCGCGGCGTTCGGCGGCCAGGGCAAGAATCTCGATGGAGGGATTGCCGTGGGCCACGACCGGCTCGATGGCGGAGCAGCATTCGGCTCCCGTTTGCGCAGCAAGGATGCGCAATTCGAGCATGGCCGAGGAGTGCATTCCTGTGGGCAGGCCTTTGCGCTCCATTTCTGAGATGGGCGGCAGAACGTGCAGCAGAATCAGTCTTGCCTTTTGGGCAACGGCTGCCTGGCAGGCAAGCGCCGCGCTCGGGCGAGAGGTCTCTCGAAGTGTGGTGGCATGCAGGACGACACGTTCCTCGCCCAAGTCCACCGGGAGATGAGCCTCGGGTCCCACGGTGATGACCGGGAGGTAGACCGAGCGCAGCACTTGTTCTGCCACAGAGCCGATAAGCAACCTGCCTAGCTTGCCACGGCTCCGAGTTCCGAGCAGCACGCGGTCCGCATGAAACTGGCGAACAGCGGCTGCAATCTGTTGTGTGGGATGGCCTTCGCGGGCCAGGGAATCGCAGCGAATGCCGAGACGGGCGGCAATTTCGCACCAGGGATGCATCATCTGCTCCGCGATCTCCAGGGCGCCGGCGGTGTCGTAGTAGGGCATGCCGGCGGCGTCGGCGGTAAAGGCCGAAGTGGTGGAGAGCACATGCAGAAGAATGATGCGGGCTGCGGTATCCCGTGCCTGTTCGAAGGCAAACGGCATGAGATGGTCCAGATCACTCAGGTCCGTGGCGACAAGAATGGTTTCCGGATGCGTCCATCGGCAGGTGCCGAAATCCCGCATGGCAAACACCTCATCACCGCAAGCGTGTCACCGGCAAAAGGGCTGGGATGTGCCATAGAGCACCGCGAAACGTGATTTAGGTCACATTTCCGTGGTGTGTCCAGCAGAGGGCATTCCTCCCAATGACCATGGTGCGGCGGACGCACGCGTTACTAATCGCCGGGCGGGTTGCGGGGGTGCGGGCCCGGCTGCGATGATCGCTGCGCAGATTGGGGCCAGAGTCTCCTCGCTCTGGAACACATTCGGTCCGGGAGATCCCAAACATGGACAAAAGACTGCTGCTGATTTCCGCGGTTGCACTGCTGACCGCGGGCGCGTGGGCACAGGCCCCGGCCTCCGCTGCTACTACTGCTCCTGGGTGGACGCCGCCCGCCGGTCTGGTGACGATGCCGATCTGGCCGGGCACGCCACCGGGCGCCTCGGCCGGCATGCCGCCGGAGGTGAATGTGAACGCGGCGGGAACCAAGAGGATGGCGGGACGGCCGTACATTCGCTTGGGCAACGTGTCGACGCCGACCATCACGGTGTATCCGCCGAAGGGCAAGAACGCGGGTGCGGCGATTGTGGTGTTTCCCGGTGGCGGCTACCAGATCCTGTCGATGGATCTGGAAGGCACCGAGGTTTGCGACTGGCTGAACCAGATCGGCGTCAATTGCGTCCTGCTCAAATATCGCGTGCCGGATAGCGGTCCGTATCCCAAATCGGCGGCAGCATTGCAGGATGCGCAGCGTGCCGTGGGCTTGGTGCGGCTGCACGCGGCGGAGTGGGGCATCGATCCGCATCGCGTGGGCGTGATGGGATTTTCGGCCGGCGCGCACCTCTCGGTGGCCGTCAGCAACCATTACGACAAGCGGCTTTACGACGCCATCGACGCGGCCGATGCATTGAGCTGCCGGCCGGACTTTGCCGTCGTGATCTATCCCGGCTACACTTCGATGGCCAATCAGAACTTAGCGCCCAATCCCGACATTCAGCCCACGGCGAATACGCCGCCCACGTTCCTGCTGCAGGCCGAGGACGACTACACGGCACACGTGGAGAGCTCCGTGGTGTATTTCATGCAACTGAAAAACGTGAAGGTTCCGGCGGAAATGCACATCTACGCGGAAGGCGGCCACGGATTCGGGCTGCGGCCGAGGGATTTCCCCATCATGGGTTGGCCCAAACTGGTGGAGACGTGGCTGCACACCATCAAAGTGCTGCCGGCACAATAGACTCTCTACTACTTGTCCTTACAAGTTTAGGGGTGCCCCACGTCCCGATTTTGGGACGTGGGATAGCACAGATTTTACCCCGCAAATTTCTGCGCTCCGCGAACTGGAGCTTACAATCGCCACATGCTGCTTGCAGTGCTTACCATCTCGGATCGTTGCTCGGCCGGACAGCTGACAGATACGGCGGGTCCGGCGGTGGTGGCGTTGCTGCGCGGCGCGTGGCCAGAGGGCGAAGTAGAAACGGCGCTGCTCCCGGATGACGAGGATGCGATTGTCGCGGCGCTTGAGGAGCTCGGGCGCAAGGGCGCGGCGATGGTACTGACTGTGGGCGGCAGCGGGCTGGGGCCGCGCGACCGCACGCCCGAGGCGACGCGGCGCGTGATAGACCGCGAAGCGCCGGGACTGGCGGAGGCGATGCGCGCCAAGGGCGCGGAGCGCAACGTTTTCGCGTGGCTCTCGCGCGGCGTAGCGGGACTTTGCGGTAAAACCCTGATCGTGAATCTGCCGGGCAGCAAACGCGGCGCCGAAGAGAGCCTGGAAGCGATTCTGCCGCTGCTGCGGCACGGGCTCGAGGTTGCGGCGGGCGGGCAAAATCATCCGTAAGGACCGGGAGTAATGGAGCAAGCGTCTCATGCATCCATCAATGCATTGATGGATGCATTGAGTCCTGACAGCCGATAGGGCCTGAAGATGCGGGAAACGCTTTCCAAAACCCGCAATTCATGAGCGGCAAATGCGCCTGCAAAATATGCGACTTTCGCATAACTCTTAGTATTTGAGTGATTTTCCTTATGCCACATGCGTAAGGCGCAGCGAGTAACGCCCGGTAAAGCGTACAATTATTTTCTTGTGAGCCGGCTAAAACATCCGCCCCAGGGACGTCGCGCCAACGTGAACATTCACGACGTGGCCAGGCGCGCCCGTGTTTCCATCGCCACCGTTTCGCGCGTGGTGAATCGCATTCCCACAGTCGATCCCGAATTGGCCAAGCGCGTGTGGAAGGCCGTGGACGAGGTGGGCTACGTGCCCAATACCCAGGCACGGACGCTGGTGTCGGGACGCAGCCGCATCCTGGGCCTCATCGTTTCCGAGATCACCAATCCATTTTTCCCCGAGCTGGTGCAGGAGTTTGACAACCTGGCCGTGGCGCAGGGCTACGAGGTGATGATTGGTTCGACGAACTACGATGCGGCGCGAACGGCGTCGCTCGTCCGGCGCATGCTGCAGCGCAACGTGGATGGCGTGGCCGTGATGACCTTCGGCATTGAAGAAGAACTGGTGCAGAAGCTGGTGGAGCACGGGTTCCCACTGGTGTTTGTGGACGCTGGACCGGAGCTGCCCAACGTGCGCGTGCTCAAGGTGAACTACGGCGAGGGGATTCGCGAAGCGGTGCAGCACCTGGCTGCACTCGGGCACCGGCACATCGCATTCATCTCGGGTCCGCTGCACATGCGCACGGCGGCGACGCGGCGCGAAGCCTTCCGCAAAGCAATGGCTGAACTTGGACTGACTGTTCCGACCGCGTCGATGGTTGAAGGCAAGCACACCATGGAGAGCGGCAAGGCGGCGATGGAAGAGTTGCTGCAGGCGGCAGAACTGCCCACGGCGGTGATGTGCTCGAACGATATGACCGCCATCGGCGTGCTGCACGCGCTGGACGAAACCACGCACCAGGTTCCCAAAGACATTTCGGTGGTGGGATTCGACGACATTCACCTGGCGCAGTTCATGCTGCCCCCGCTGACCACGGTGCAAATGTCGTGCAGGGATCTGGCGGCGGCCGCCGTTGAGGCGTTGCGCGCCGGTATCGAATCGGACCACCCCAGATCCGCGCAGCGGGAGTGGCCGATTCAGACTCGGTTGGTGGTGCGGCGATCCACGGACTTTCCCAAAGGCACGTTGCCGGCGCAGAGCAAAGCTGCCGCCAAAAGTGCGGCGCGGCCGGCGTCGAGCGCGAAGTAGATTTACTGCGTTTTCGCCGGCGCGACCACATATTCATATTCCAGCGGCTCACTTCCGGTGTTCTCCACGTTGTGGCGCGTGTCGGGCGGAATGTAGACAAGCGCGGGAGCGACGAAGAGCAAGCCGGACTGCCCGTCAATAAGCGCCTTGCCCTTTCCATGCAGCACAACCAGGGCTTCTTCATTCCTGCCGGTAGTGTGCCAACCCACGGTTTGCCCCGGCTTGAGGCGCACGAATCCGCTGCGCATGCCCGTGGTTTGCGGCGCGCCCGTGAGCACGGGGCAGTCGCCTTGCGGGCACGCGAGCGGAACGGCGAGTGGCCGCGGCTCGGGCGTTTGCGACCACAGAGATGCGGCGGCGATGAGCAGGCAGGCCGCGCAAGCCGGCCAGCGCAAAATGAACGATCGGCACATGTGATTCTCCTTCCAATCGCTTGTGAGTGCTTGCTTCGATTTTCCTCCTCGCCCCGGCTGATCGGGTAGGGCGATTGAGCAAACTCTAGAACCAGATGCTGCGGCGAGCATCTTATGCGTAGCACGAATTTTCCAATCGTGTGATATGAGTCACATGCAAGGCCTCAAGCCCATATGTACGGTATCTCTATGCGTAGCAAAAGCGCAAAATTCGTAGCACTTAGCCTGTTTGCGCTTTTTGCAGGGCTCCTGGCGCATGCGGGCGGTGGGGCTGCGGTTTCAGGAACCGTGAGCGACAAGGCCGGCGAGGCGATTGCGGGCGCGACGGTGGAATTGACCGCGGAAGGCGGCACTGCGCAGCCGGCGGTGAGCGACGCGCAGGGGCGGTTTGCCCTGCAGGCGCTCAAGCCGGGGACTTATGAGCTGATTGTAAGCGCGGCGCATTTCCAGCATTTTCAGAAGAGCGTGGTGATCACGGCCGGCGGCAGCGTTCTCTCGATCCAGTTGGAGCCGGAGGTGGTGCAAACGGTGACCGTTACCGCCGAAATCACCGGCGGGGACGTGGAGTCGCCGGATGCGGCGATGAAGGTCCTTGCCACCGAGGACCTGCTGGACGCGAATCCAGGGCGACCGGGGGCGCCGATCTCGATTCCCGGTTATCCCATCGAGACGGCCTCGAGCGGCATCAAGGCGCCGCAGTACATGGCTCCGGGCGTGATGGGCGATCACGGCGAGCCGATTGCCATGTTTCTTGAGGTGGGCAGCTACCTGGTGCCCATCAATCTTTCTGCCAACGCGCACGGCAATGGCTATACCGATTCCAACATCTACATCGCAGACGCCATTGAAAGCGTGCAGTTGGACGGCGGCGCCTTCAACGTACGAGAAGGCAATCACGCTCTGAACCTGGCAGCGACCTACGGGCTCCGCACGCACCTCGACCCGTTCGTTACCCTGACCGGCGACTACCGCGATGCCACGGTGACGGCCGGCATGAGCCCCTCAGCTCATTCCTGGGTCGCGATGGAAGGCTCCTACGGCAACGGCTTCCTGGAGCGGCTGGAGCACCGCAAGCAATTCAAGCTGAACGGCGGCGCGAGCTGGCATCCGGGAGACCACACCATCACGCTTGCCGGCATCGCCTACTACGGCGTCGGCAACGTGGCGGGATTGCGTCCGATGTACGGCTTCAACGCGACGGATGCGTCGCACGGATGGAGCTTCAGCGACGATACCATCGATCCGCGGCAGAAGGACCAGACACACACCGTGCTCGCAGCCCTGAACGATGTGTGGAAGCGTGGCGCCCACCAGGAGCTGCAATTCTCCGGCTTCTTCCGCACATACAGCCTGGCGCTCTTTTCCGATTTCGGCCTGGGCCTGATCCGGCAGAGCGAGTGGCGTACCGTGGGCGGCTCGAGCGCCGCGTACGTGAATCACATTGCGAACAACTTCACCCTGCTGGCGGGCGTGGACTATGAGCGTGAGGCGCCGCGGAGGGACGACCTCGATCACTACAACTACCTGAATTCGGTTGAGCCGTACAATTACGGGCCGTTCACGAAGATCATCGGCTCTGACGTGACCGTCGCTCCCGTTACGCCCTATATCGCCATTGAGGGCGACCTGGGCGGGCACCTGCGCTACTACCTGGGTTGGCGGCAGGACGAAATTCTGATGGACCAGCAAGACCTGATCCCATCGACCCCGTTGATCCCGCAATACTCCTTCCGCGAGTGGGTGGGAGTCGGGAACCCCAAAGCGACGGTGACCTACCTTCCGCGCAGCGTGCGCTGGGCGCCCACCATCTCGGCCAGCTTCGGAAAGTCGTACTACACGGAAGATCCACGGAATTTTGTCAACAGCTTTAGTCCGGCGACGGTCGTGCAGCGGGCGCGCACATACCAGATGGTGGCGGACAAGATGATCCACCGCACCGAGTTGAGGTTGACCCTGAGCCATGAAGCGCAGAACGCCGAACTGGGCAAGATCGACTCCGACCAGGGATTACTGTTCCCTCTCGGTCCGGGGTACGTTCGCTATGTGGCCGCCACGTTGAACCAGCTCCTCGCCAACGGCTCGCTGCAGGTGACTTACGAACAAGCGGACGCGCGGCTCACCAACACCAACTATCCCAACCCTCCCCTGCCCGGAAACCCCTACTCGCTCATCCCCGAGGCGCCGCGGCTGATCGGCGATATTGTCGGCACTTATCGCAAGCTGCCCTTCGGGCTCCAGACCAAGTCCGAGTTCGAATATGTGGGGCGGAAGGTGGTGGGCACCGGCTGCGACCAGAACCAATACGACTCCTATCTCAACCATGGGTATCCCGGCCAGGGCACCGGGCCCTGGACAACCGGGAATGGGTATCCCACCGAGTACAACCCAAACAACCCGGCACTGATGACGTACGCGGGCTGCTACGGCGTGCCCAACAAAGAGTTCCGCCTGGCCCTGACACGGCCCTTCCTTGAGGGCCGCCTCAACGTGGGTCTGAACATGATGATCGCCAGCGGCTTCACCGGCCAGACCACAGAAAACTTCGGCTGGGGTGGTCCGATGAACGCGCCAGGCTACGGACCGAACCCCTACGCCAATAACCTGGTGACTTACGCCAATCCGCTCAATGAGGTCGTCGGCGTGCGCATTCCGGACTACGCCAGTATCAGCCTGACCTACCACTTCCGCGGGGCCGAGAGGTAAGCGAGGCGTGCGCATTCCCTCGTATGCAAGCGTGAATCTGACCTATCACTTCGGGGTCAGGGTGGAGCGGTAAGCGCATGGAGCCGAGGGGATTATGATGGTGTTCTGCGGAGCACTATCGACCGCTCCGACTGGAGCGAACCCATGTGGATATCCAGATACTTTGTTTTGGCGGTCGTGTGCTCGCTCACCCTGGCAGGAAACGCGCAACAACCCGGCACGGCTGTCCCGCAAACGCAGGTCCCGGCCGTCGGGCAAACGCAGACGACGACGCCCATGCAGCGGCCGGGCGCAGCGCCCATTCCCGGCAACGGCCAGATCCAGCTTGACGTCGAGGTGACGGATAAACAGGGTAAGCCCATCTCCGGTCTCGAGGCGAGCGACTTCAAGCTGTTCGACAACGATCGGCCGACGACCATCGCTTCGTTCCACGCCTACACCTCCGCCAATCCTCCTCCCATACCAGTGCAGGTGATCCTGCTCATCGACACGGCGAATATGGATTTTCAGGATGTCGCCAATGCTCGCATCGCCATCGACAAGTTTCTTCGCCAGAACGGGGGCCATCTAGCGCTGCCGGTGTCGATCGTCTGGCTTACCGACGAAGGCCTCGAGGTGCAGCCCGGCCCCACGACCGACGGCAACGCGGCAGCAGCTGCGCTTGACGAGACGGAGGGCAGACTGCGAACAGTGGGCCGAGACGCCGGCCAAGAGGGAGCCCTCCAGCGTTTTCAGCTTTCGTTGCAAAATCTCGGCCGCATCGTGAACGCCCTGTCCCAACATCCCGGCCGCAAGTTGCTCATATGGGACGGCCCCGGCTGGCCCATTCTCAACAACTCGAGCGTGCAGACTTCCTGGAACCAAGAGCAGCAACTGTTCAAGAGCATCATCGGTTTCTCCACGCAGCTCCGCCAGGGACAGATCACACTTTACAGCGTTCACCAGGGCATGCTGGATGCGAACACCTATCTGTACGAGGGCTACCTGAAGGGGGTAAAGGAACTCGAGCAGGCCGGGATGCCCAATCTGGATTTGAAGGTGCTCGCCGTCGAAAGCGGCGGCCTGGCGATACTCCCCAGCAACGACCTCACTCCGGAGATCGTGCGTTGCGTCGAAGATGCGAGCGCGTTTTATACCATCTCGTTCGTGCCGCCGCACGCCGACGGTCCCAACGAATACCACCAGCTGAAGGTCGAGGTGGACAAGCCCGAACTGACGGTACGAACCAACACCGGCTATTACGACCAGCCGTCTACGCTCGGCGATCGTTGACGGGGTTTGTACGGACCATTTCGCATCGAAAAAGCAACCGCAGGTCCCTCGACTCGTTCCGGCACGCCGGGACTCGCTCAGGATGACAGGTCATTTATATGGCGAACATTGGAGAAATTGCACTAATGGCTACGCTTGTGCGGATGGTCGTGCGCGTCAGAGTTTGAGTGCGTGTGCGAGTGTGAGTGCTCCTGCTCGGCGTCGAGCGAGGGCACGGTCATCACCAGGCGGCCGTGCTCGACGCCTTTGAGGCCGATGAGAATGTCGGCGAAGTGCTGGACGCGCGCGGCCTTGCCGTGGACGATCAGCACTTCAAGGC
>Ga0326727_10013547_pt1 | contig 18099 bp, 20 predicted proteins | sample MB2enrmetagenome_FD_207643 | JGI IMG/M metagenome (GOLD analysis project Ga0326727, IMG submission 207643) | Lab enriched peat soil microbial communities from McLean, Ithaca, NY, United States - MB29MY | ecosystem: Environmental > Terrestrial > Soil > Wetlands > Peat | place: USA: New York...
CGGGTGTCGTCGTGGCGCTGGGGCCACCGGGCGCGAGTACCTGTGTCTTGCTCATCATTCCTCCGCTCAGAATCGACCTTCGATACGGGAAACTGCGCTGTCAATCGGCAATCGTGCGTGGCGTGTTTGACACCTCGGTGCCAAGGCCATCGCGTTGAAGGTGTGCGTTGCTAACAGCGCGCGGTTCGATATTTAATACGCGACGTGGCTACGCCTTGCCACGCGCCACTGTTACAGCCTTGGTACCGGCTACTTCTGGTACTTGTGCAGCAAGTCGAGGTTGTAGAACTTGGGCGGCGCATCGAGCAATGCACCGAGCTGATCCTGTTCTTGCCCAGGGCGATCAGAGCCCCGTACGCGGACCCATCGCACCTCGCCGGGCAGGCCAAGTCAACGCGACGATTCGAGATCAGCTGGTGAGCTTCGCAACGTCCCGAAGATGGTGGACCGATTCGTGGAGCATGTAGCACGAGATCGTCGCGACGGTGAACGAGGCGCCGTCGCTGCGCCGTCCGGGGCGTTGCCAGTCCGATTCCGGGATGCGGTCGAGTCGAGCTGCCAAGGCATCGGCGGCAGCGGTCAGCTCGGTGATGACGACTTTGGGATCCTGCTCGTCGTAGCGATCGTCGACTGCAGAGGCGTCCTGGTCCCAGCTCGCGTACAGCGGGTCGTCCTGGGTCAGCATCAGGTCGATTCGCGTGTCGATCCGCCGCAGGACATCGCGCATGTGACACGTGTACTCGAGCGAAGACCACTGCGAGGGATCAGTCCGGCCAGAGCGGATCCGACCCTCACCGACCAGCCGCTGCCAGGCGATCGCGTTCTCCCGCACGAGGCCAGGTACGGCTTCGACCCGACAGGTGCTCGCGTCGAAGCCACACTCGGGGCAGGGCCTGTCGAGCACCCAGGACCAGTCCTTGGTGTCAGGAGTGATCACGGGTCCCAAGATACGCAATTCTCGGGTGGCACTGATTGTCTTCACGATCGAATTCGACAACGATCAGTCGGGGAAGTTGAGTGCTCCCTTGGGCGTGTGCCAGCTCATGACGTCCACGGTCAAGTGGCCGGCGCGGACAGCCGGGTCCAGCTCGGCAAGCCGGCGTGCTTCCTCGACGGATCCCACCTGGTAGATGGAAAAACCCCGCCAAGTGTCGTCGGGTTGGTCGGAGAGCGGGCCGGCGACCTTCATGTGCCCGTCCTCCTTCATGGTGGCCAGGTAGCCGAGGTGCTGGCTCTGCAGCAGGTCGGCCCTCTCGTCGTCGATCTCCGGCCTTTGTTCGGGCCGGCGCAACAGAACGAACTGGTAGGTGTCGAATTCGGTCGGCGGCTCGGCCGTCCGTTGCGTGCCGGCCTCTCCGGCCGTCGGTTGCAGCGCTTTCAGTTGAGCGAGATGTGCGTCGAGGTGAAACGAGGCGTTCCCCTCTATGAAGTCGCGGATCGCTATGGGCCTGTCGATGACGACCGCGCCCGAGTCACGAATGACTGCCGGCAGGAGACAGCTCCCGGTCGTCTCGTCGAGTGCCGCCCATGCCTTGGCCAGGCGCCGAGCCGAGGCTTCGACCGCATCGGCCAGGCCGGCGAGGCCGCCGGCGGCATCCGCGTAGGAGCCGAGAGCCGTTTCGTCCACGGCGGCGATGTTGTCGTAGGAGGGCTGTTCGCCGGCGACGATCCGCTCTGCCGCCTCGGAGATGAGGTCGTTGTTGAGCGAGACGTGTGCCGCCACGAGCTCGGCGGGCCACCCGTCTTCTGGCACCGTGAAGCCACCATTCCGCAAAGCCGCCACGAAAGGTGCGTAGGCGCTCCGAATGGTGTCCTCGTCCATGGGCGACTCCCTTGCGCGTCGGGTGGTTTGCTCGACGCTCTCAACTCAGGCGGGTGTTGTCAAGAGGCCGCAGTGGTCGCGAGGGCCACCAGGGCCCGGAGCGCGGCACCTTGGCCCCATGGAGACGGCTCGGTCCGCCTTCATGATGCCGTCTAGTCCTCTCGTATCCAGCGCTCCCGCCCGAACATGCGACCGAAGCGGGCGCTGAGGGACGGTCCAACGTCCTGAAGAGGGTCGACGTGGAAGACGGGAGTCCCCTTGGGCGCGGGCAGCGCGGCGGCCTCCGCGTCGTTGAGCGAGCAGCGGACGGCGCCCCTTGTTATCTCGAGTATCTGGTCCCTGGCGACAAATCGCAGACCGTGATCGGTCTTGACCACAATTCCGTCGAAGAGGTCCTCTTCTGGGATCTGCAACACGTGCTCGACCTTGCCTATCGTCATTCCCGACGAGCTCAGGACCGGAGTGCCGACCTCGAGCGCCAGGTAAGAGATCGGAGTCGAGTCGTCCATTTTTCTCCCTCGGAGATCGTGTCGCCTTTCCGGTGGACCAGCCTAGACAAGCGCCGACAGGCCCCGAGTGCTGCCAGGATTGAACGATGGCTCGCTATCGGGACGTCCAAGCATTCGACGATCGGTCGCGCGACTACGAGAGCGGGCGCCATGGCGAGTTGCATCACCGCATCGCGGAGGCCACCGCAGACATCGCCATGGCCGGCGTTGCGGCACCGTCGCACATCCTGGACGTCGGGTGCGGTACCGGCTATCTGCTCCGTCTGCTTGCCGTCCGCTGTCCAGAGGCGATCGAACTTGTCGGCATCGACCCGGCACCCGGGATGATCGAGGTGGCGAAATCCGCTGCCGACGACCAACGATTGCGGTTCACGTCGGGGGTCGCCGAGATGCTGCCCTATCCGGAGAGCTCTTTCGACCTTGTCGTCACCACGACGTCGTTCGACCACTGGGCGGACCAGAGAGCGGGATTGGCCGAGTGTGCCAGGGTCATGGCACCGGGCGGCCGCTTCGTGCTGACCGACCTCTTCTCGGTGATCTTCCTCCCGACGTTGCTTGTCGGCCACCGTGGCCGGGCCCGGACTCCACGTCGGGCGGGCTCGCTGCTCAGAGCGGTCGGTTTCGTCTCGATCACCTGGCACAGGCTCCCGCCGCCGCTCACCACCCTCATCCGGACGGTCACGGCGACGAAGTAGCACTGCTCCCTGGCCTCACAGAGGATTTTGGGAAAGAATCGCCGGAGCGAGCGACCGGGAGAAGGGGTTTGGCGATGGAGCCATACGACGGCAGCAACGAAGTCAACCACGAGCGGGTCGACAACCTCCGACGCGGCCGGGGCCCGATCCCCGAGCACGTCATCGACGAGTTCCTCGCCGGGAGGCTTTCGAGGAGAGAGTTCCTACGGCGCGGCACGGCGTTCGGTCTTTCCCTGCCGCTCCTCGGCGGCATCCTCGAGGCCAAAGGCCTCCCGGGTCTGAGAAAGTCGCCCGCGGCGGGCTCTTCTACGGGCAGGGCGGACGCCACGTTCTACGCGGGCATCCTCGTGCCGGCAGCCGCGATCAACCCGATCACGATCGCCGACGCAGGTGGCCTCGAGCTCCTCGGCAATGTTGGCGAGTTTCTCGTCTTCGCCGATCAGCAGCTCAAGTACCAGCCATGGCTGGCGACGGGCTGGAGCCCGAACGCCGACGCGACCGTGTGGAGCTTCAAGATCCGCCAGGGCGTCAAGTTCAACGACGGCACCCCGATGACCGTCGACGACGTCGTCTACAGCTTCAAGAGCCAGTGCGACCCGAAGAGCGGCTCGACCGCCCTCACGGTCTTCTCGGGGACATTGGTTCCCGACGGCGTGGTGAAGGTGAGCGACACGGAGGTCGCCTTCCACCTCGAGTCGCCGAACGCCTCCTTCCTCGATGCTGTCTCCTGTGACAACTACAACATGATCATCGTCCCGAACGGCTACGACTATGGAGACTACGAAAAGCAGTTCGTTGGGACGGGCCACTTCATGATGTCCAGCTATAGCCCGAGTGTGGGGGCGACCTTCGTCCGCAACCCTCACTACTGGGGCAGGCCCGCAGTGCCGAAAGAGGTGCAGTGGACCTTCTATGAGAGCGAGACGCCGATGACGGCCGCCCTCCAGTCCAGGGCCATCGACTGCTTGGACCAGTTCTCGGTTGCGGTCAGCCCTCAGCTGTTGGACGGCAGCTACAACGTCATCAACCTGCGGTCGTCGGCGCACCGCGAGCTCTCGATGCGCTGTGACTTTGGTCCTTTCAAGAGCAATTTGGTCCGCCAGGCGGTCGCCCTCAGCCTCGACCGCCCAGGGCTTGTGACCTCGCTGTTCAAGGGTTATGCCGAAATCGGCAACGACAGCCCGTTCGCACCCGTCTTCCCGACGACCGTCGGCCCGCCCGCGGTGCCCCGGCGCGCTCAGAACTTGACGAAGGCGAAGCAGCTCTTGGCACAGGCTGGGTACAAGAGGGGCTTCAAGACACCGCTGCTCACCGAGAACCTCCAGGAGATGCCCGAGCTGGCCGAGTACGTCAAGTCCTCGGCCTCCAAGATCGGGGTCACCATCGACCTCACGATCGAGACGACGACCAAGTACTACGGCTCGGCAAGCTTCGGGAGTTCGGACTGGCTGGACGGAGAGATGAGCCTGGTCGACTACGGTGCCCGGTCGGTGCCGAACCTGTTCCTCGAGGCACCACTGCAGACGATCAACTCGAAGACCGGGGCCGGTGCCTGGAACGCCGCCCGTTTCAACAACTCGACCTACGACAAGCTCTCGAGGGACTACGTCGCCGCGGTGGACCTCTCCAGCCAGCGGAGCCTCGCGAAGCAGATCGAGACCCTGCTCCTCGAGGAGACGCCGATCATCTATCCCTACTTCTACAACTACCTGACCGCCACTCAGAAGAACGTCACCGGCGTCTACCCCACGGCGATCAGCCAGTTGTTCCTCTGGAACGCAGCTGTCAGCTGAGGGCTGCGGCCGCGTCGACTTCTCGAAGGAAGTCACCGCGATCGAGCAGTTCTACGATCCTGTCGTTGATCGCGGCCGCTGTCGGGGACTCGCTTGCTGCCACCGCGGTCTTCACGAGCCGGTGAGCGACCTCTGCGCCCCGACCGAGCTGGCCGGTCTGCGTGCGATCGATCACCGACGAGGCGCAGTCGAGCTCGACGGCGAGGATCCGCTGCAACAGGTCGATGACCCTTTCGGTCACGGCGATCGAATTGGGCGCGGCGGTGGCGTGGTCCTCCTGTTCGAGATCGAGCGACTGGATATCGAGCGTGGCAGGGCCGGCCAGGTGGCGCACCTCGGCGAAGAGAGCCGCTGCGGCGTAGGTCGACAACCCCCGGGGTGACTCGTCGGCCATTGCGTTCGTAAGAGCCTCGAACTGCGAGACCGCTCCGAGATGGCGACCCGTTAGGTGGTTCATCCGGCGGATCGAACAGAGCCCCAGGTGCGTGAGCGCTGGCCGCACGGCGTCGAAAGAGAGCGCCATCGCCATCGGATGGAAGTTCCCGTTCGACAGCAGGCGCCGTTCGGCGATCGAGACGAGAGGGTTGTCGTCCATGGCGTTGAGCTCGATCTCGACGGCTTGTCGGGCGAACCTGACGAATTCGCGAGCAGCCCCGTGCACTTGTGGCACGACACGAAACGAGAGGGGATCTTGTAACGAGGAGGCAGCACCCTCCTCGAACAGACGGCTTCCGGCGAGAAGGCGATTGAGGTGATCGAGAGCCTCGATCTGCCCGGGGACCGGCTTTGCCATCCCCACCTGAGCGTCGATCACCGAGAGGTTTCCGTCGATCGCTTCGAGCGAGAGCGCGACGACCGCGTCGGCGGTCGCCACGAGCTGCTCGGCACGCCGCACGACAATGGCACCATGGCCTGCTGCCATGGAATTCGCCGAGATGAGTGCCAGCCCCTCGAGTGGAGCGAGCTCGAGAGGCTCGAGACCTGCCTGAGCCATCGCCTCCCGGCCGGGAAGGACCCGACCGCCGACCTCGGCCTCACCGTCGCCGATGAGAACCAAGGCAATGGCAGCGAGGTGCATGAGATCGGACGCCCCGACCGAGCCGATCGCAGGGACGACCGGGTGCACCCCGGCGTTCAGCATGTCCACGAGCATCCTCGCGGTTCGTGGCCTGATACCCGACCCACCCCGAATTGCGCTGTTCACACGAACGGCCATCGCCGCCCGGACAGCGGTCGCCGGTAGGGCCGGCCCGATCCCACCGGCATGCAGCCGGATGATGGCCTTCTGGTAGTCAAGTAGGGCTCGCTCGGAGACGCGCCGATCTCGAGCGTCGCCGAGACCAGTGTTGAGCCCATAGGCCGCGATGTCTGCCGCCAATGTCTCCTCGACCACGGCCCTGGCGGCCGCGAGTCTTTCGTCTGCAAGCGGCGAGAGCGACACGGCTCGTCCGCCTGCGACATCGGCCAGCCCATCGATGGTGAGGCGCGTCTTTGGATCGAGGACGATCGGCTCACCGTGTCCATCTACCATCGGGTTGTCCATCTAGACCGACGTTAACTTGCCGGGGGCCCACGTATATGGCGAGCTTGTGACCGTGGCTGATTCTCCCGACCCGTCCCGGGATCTGTCCGATGCTTTCGAGACGCGCCGCACCGGCCTCAGCCCCGACGACCCGTTTGCGACGCCCTTGGAGGAGCGCCGGCTGGACAGGCGCTTCCGCGGTCGCCTCGTCGCCCCGGTGACTGTCTGGACAGCCGGTTCAGGGGACCGCCGCGCCGGGCTTACTGTCTCGTCGCTGCTCGTCGCTGAAGGCGAGCCCGCCGTAGTGCTCGGGCTGATCGATCCCCTGTCGGAGCTGTTCGACGTGCTCGTCGAGCGAGGAACCTTCGTCGTCCATGTGCTCGAGGCGGCCGATCAACGACTTGCCGGGATCTTCGCCGGCGCCTACCCGGTTAACCCCTTCGAGGAGGTCGAAACGGTGAGCGGCGAGTTCGGGCCGGTCATCAGCGGTGCTCGCCACACCCTCGGTTGCCTCTTCGGGGGATCCGAGGAGCTCGGCTTCCAGATGCTCGTGCGAGGGCGCGTCGACGCGTTCGAGATCCTTGCAGATGCTGTCCAACCGCTCGTTCGCTACCGAGGCCGGTACCGCCGGCTCTCAGCGGAGGCGTGAGGGTCGGGGAGTCACCCGGCCGTGTCCGGGCCGGCGCGCTCGACGGTCAGCCGCAAGAGGACACGCCGGTCTCGCTCCATGGCTGCGCGGTAGTCGTCCCGGTCAGGATGCTCGCCGGACAGTTGGCGGTAGTAGGCGATGAGGCCGTCCATGGCCTCGGGGAGGTGCACCACCTCGACGGTGCCGTCCACCTGGACCCATTCGCCGTAGAAGGCGTCGGTGAACGCGATCAGCGAAGCCCGGGGCCGGCGCTCGAGGTTCCTGGTCTTCTGGGCGGTCTCGCGGGTGGAGACGACGACCGCGTCACCGTCAACGCCGGCCGCTACCAGGGAGAGCTGGGGGCTGCCGTCATTGCGGGTGGTGGCGAGCACGGCACGGTGATGTTGTGAGATGAATTCCAAAGCGTCGCGGGGCTCCATGGCGCCGAAGGCTAACGCACTGGTCGTCTATTCGGAGGGCGACGGACGGCTCCGAGCGATAGCGCGCCCGGCGTCGGCACCAGGCTCGTGGGTCATTCCGGGCTCGACGAGTGCCCGGGCGCGAGCAAGCACCGGAGCGGCGCCGACCATCTCGAAGGTCGCCGCCGCCTCGCGGGCGAGCCTCGCCGATTCGTCGAGCCTGTCTCTGCCGGCAAGCCACTCGGCCCGGTCGAGCTGAGCCCGTGCCGTCCAATACGGGTAGCCAAGGTCTCGAAACACGGTCTCTGCGGCGACGAGATCGTCCTCCACGGCCTCGTCCTCGCCTCGTGCGCTGGCGACGAGAGCCCTGGCTCGGGTCGCGTGCGCGCGGAGGAAGGGTGGGACTTCGCCTTGGGTGCGCATCGCGAGCATTCGGGCGAGCATCTCGGCTTGCGCGAGGTCGCCCGTGTCGATCGCCGCGTCAACCGCCAGGGGGAAGGCGACCCGGACTGCCTCGTGCGCGATGCCGAGACCCTTGTCCACCGCCTGTTCGATAGCGCCTCGAGCGCTCTCGAGCGCTTCACGGCTCCTTCCTTCGGCGAGCGATACGGCCGCCTCGCCGGCCGCGTAGACCGCCTTGCTTTGTATGTCGTCACTCTCCACCCAGGCACTGCAACGGGCAACGTGCTCACGGGCAGCCGAGACGTTGCCTCGAAGTGCCTCCAGACAGGCGAGCGCGTAGTTGATCAGCTCCGTCCCCGGCCGCTCGTCCCCGCCTGTCTGGAGGAGCTCGGTCCCGAGCTGGAACGCCTGATCGAGGTGTCCCTCCATCGTGAGGATGTACATGAGGTTGCCCGCGGCCACTGCCTCGGCACCCCTGAGTCCCCAGCGTCGGGCCAGAGTGAGCGAAGCCTCGGCGTGTTCTGCTCCTCCCGGGAGGTCGCGCGTCATGCAGAGGTCGGCCAGGTTGCCCTCCGCGTTCAGCTCGCTGAGGGTGATGCCGTGGAGGCGTGCCAGAGCCGCACTGCCCTCGAAGAGCAGGCGCGCCTCGCCCGCACGTCCCGCGTAGGCCAGAAGCATGGCCTTCAGGTTCAGGCCTATGACGAACTGCTCGGCGAGCTCGTAGTGCTGGGCCAAGGTGAGCGTCTCCTCGATCGGCCCCGTAGCCGCGTCGATGTGGCCCGAGAAGAGAAGGGCACCCCCCAGCCTCGCCTGAAGGTTCGCGACGATCTCGGGAGGAGCCGTGGTCTCCTCGAGTGAATCCAGCGCCGCGCGGATACGAGTGATCGCCTGCTCGCCCCTGCCGAGGGAGTTGAGGGCCTGGCCGAGTGAGGCGCTGACCCGTGCGGCGTCGACGACCCGTGCCGCGGCGTCGTGGGCGGCTATCGCCGTCCCGAAGTGGTCGGCGGCCCGTTCGTACCATCCGGCCAGCTGAGCCATCTTCCCGGCTCGTTCGATGAGCGCCGCCTGCTCGGCCTCATCGGAGCTCAGCTCGGCGGCCTTCAAGTCGGCGGACTCGGCCGCCTCGGGGGCGCCGACGGCTTCGGCGCGTTCGGCGGCGAGGACATAGCCCCGGCAGGCTCGGGCTCGTATCTCCAGCGCGTCCGGGTCGTCACCTGCGGCCTTGTAGGCGTCGTAGAGGTGGGCGGCGATCACCTCGGCGACCTCGGCACCCTCGTCGGGGAATGCGGAGCGCAGGTGCTCGGCGGTCTTGAGATGCCGGGCCTTGCGCTCGGCTCTGGTCAACATGTCGTAGGCGACTGACCGGATCAACGACTGGGTGAAGGTGTACTGGCCCCGCTCGGGGGAGAGCTTGTCGGCCCGGACAGTCAGCACTTCCTTGTGAACCAGTGAGCTCAACAACTCGTCGAGCGAGGCCGGGTCGATGTCGGAGAGGGCGCCGATCGCCTGGCGGGGGAAGCTCCCACCGAGCACGGAGCACTCCTTTACGAGACGGCGCTCGTCGGAGGAGAGCGCGTCGAGACGAGAGGCGATAAGGGCTGTCAGTCCCGGTGGGATCTCCAAGTCACCGAGCTCTCCGACGAGGTGAAGCGCACCGTCGTTGCCCTTTTCGAGGACGCCCTTGTCGAGCAGTCCTCGCACCGTCTCGATCGCGTACAGCGGGATGCCCTCGGCGCGCTCGACTATGCGTGCGCGTGCCAGGGCGGGAAGGCCGGAGACCAGTCCGTCGAGGAGATCGCCCATGACCTCGTCCGACAACGGGTCGAGAGAGAGTGTCGTCACGCTCCGACGGGACAGCACGGGTCCTCGGCGGTCGGTCCCTTCCGGCCGGGTCAGCACGAGGAGGAAGATGGCGTGGTCTGCCGACCACTCGAGGATGTGGTCGAGGAAGTCGACCAGACCGGCGTCGGCCCACTGCAGGTCCTCCACGACCATCAGGACGGGCAGGTGCTCCGACAGCCGCTCGAAGAAGAGACGCCAGCCCGAGAAAAGCTCCTCTTTCGCGAGCACCTGTGGGGCCGGCAGCCCGAGCAGCTGGCCGAGGCGGGGGGATATGAACTCACGATCGGCGACATCGGGGATCCAGCGCTCGAGGCCGGATCGGAGGCGCTGGGCGACGACGTCCGGTGGGTCCTCCTCGCTGATCTGAAGCCTCGCCCGAACCATCTCCGAGAGCGCCCAGTAGGAAACTCCCTCGCCATAGGCAAGGCAGCGGCCGGCGTGCCAGAGGACCTCTCCAGCCAGGCCGTCGACGTACTTGAAGAACTCCCAGGCGAGGCGTGACTTGCCGACGCCGGCGACGCCGGAGACGAGCACCATACGGGCCGAGTGGCGTTCGGCGCTGCCGTGGAAGAGCTCCTTTACGAGTCGCAGCTCGTGCTCACGGCCTATGAACGGCGCCTCTATGACACCTGAGCGCTGCGAACCGGCGATCGTCGCCACGACACGGGTCGCCTGGAAGAGCCGGAGGGGCTCTGCCTTGCCTTTCAGCGTGTGCTCGCCGGCATCGCTGTAGGCGATCGCCGCCGCGGTGGCCGCCCGGGTCGTCTCGTCGACATAGCAGCATCCTGGCGGGGCGGCCGACTGGATGCGCGCCGCAGTGTTCACCCGGTCGCCGATGACGAGGCCCTCCTCGGCCGTCTCGGTCGTGGCCGCGCCACCGGTCACGATCCCGACACGAGCCTGGAGCTCGGTCCCGTGCTCGGTGCCGTAGGCCGAGACCGCGGATACGAGCTCGAGAGCCGCGCGAACGGCCCGCTCGGCGTCGTCCTCCTTGGTGACGGGGACTCCCCACACCGCCATGACGGCATCGCCGATGAACTTCTGCACGACGCCGCCGTAGCGGGCGACTATCGCCCGGGCGAGGTCGAAGTAGCCGGAGAGCACTTCCCTGACCTCCTCGGGGTCCCGTTTCTCCGAGAAGGGCGTGAAGCCGACGAGGTCGCAGAACAGCACCGAGACGTGGCGGAGCTCGGTGGCTGGCGGGCTGGCCTGCGTTGGCTGAGCCGCTTGGGCAGGGACGGTGGCGGCGGCCTCCGCGGCGACGGCGGTCCCGACGGGTGCTCCGCACGCGCCACAGAACCGTTTGCCCGCCCCGAGTTGCGCGCCGCACGCCGAGCAGACTGCGGTCAAGGATCTGCCGCAGTCCTCACAGAACCGATTGCCGTCCGGGTTCTCGCATCCACACGCTGGGCAGCGCACTCGTCCCCCCTTTGTATGTCAAAAGGCTACGGCGCTCAGGGGTGGACGTGCACCAGTCAGGACCCGTACGGCACCCTGGAGCGTCGCCGCTCGTGTTCGCCGCGCCTAGCCCGTCCCGCCGACCTTGTCCGCGCTGATGGTGAGGATGACACGAACTTGCTCGCGGCCTCCGTACCAATGATAGGGACCGCCCAGGTAGCGCTGGGCGAGCGCCTCGATGTGCTCGGCGCCGCCTTCGGTGCTGATGCCGACGACCCGCCCGCGGACCGAGTAGTAGCGGGAGGGGTTGCCCGCCTCGGAGACGATCAGGGCGACGCGGGGGTCGCGCTCGACGTTCCTCAGCTTCTGGAAGCCTTGCACGGTGTTGATGACCACGTGCTCGCCGTCAGTGTCGACCCACGTCTCGGTCATCTGGGGCGAGCCGTCGGGCATCAAGGTGGCGAGGTAGCACGGGCTCGGCTGATGCAGCAGGGCGACGAGGCCCTCGGGCAGGTTCACGCTTGATCGCTCCCGTCTGATCCGCGAGGGGTCTACGGATCACCAGGGATGCTATTTGCCGACTGGGTTCTCGTCGCTTTCGCCCGGTCGGCTACTTGGGAGCGGTCGTCGCTCAACAGGGACCTAGGAACAGCTCGAGCGCAGGGAGGAACCACTCTGTGATCACCATGACCGGCACGTCGTCGACGTCGACCCGATAGGTCCGCGACAACAGGTAATCGTCGGGCACCGGCCAGTCGCCGGCGCGGGGTCGATCGGGGCAGGGGAGTGGGGACCGGGTGAAGCCGACTCCCTCCTCGGCGAAGATTCGCCCTATCGGGTCGCTGCTGTTCTCGAGTCGCCGGCAGAAAGAGTCGGGAAGACGACTCGGGACGAGCAGGCTCTCGGCGTGCATGTAGGGCCGCGCCGATCTCCTTCCCTCCAGCACGGCTGAGCGCCGGAGCAAGCGATGTCCTTCCTCTACCTCGAGGAGGTTCGGCGTGCCGGCCCGGGTCATCACGTGGCGCCGCGCGTGCGCGTCGACCGGCTCGCCCACGAGCTGCTCGAGCAACGCCGTCACCGATGTTGCGCTCTGGCGGAGCACCCGTTCCAAACCCAAGTGTGGGGCCACGGCCACCATTGTCGTCGCACCAGGCGCCCCGGAGGCGCCCGACTTCGTCGACGCCATCTTCGGGCCGAGAACCACTTAGCATCTTTGGTGCCATGACCGGGGAGCTCGGGTCCTCGCAATCGAAGCCACAGCGCAGGATTGGCTGGTGGAAGGCGACTCTGGCTGGTGCGGCGATCATTGCTGTCGCTGGGGCGCTCGCGTTCGTTTCGACCTCGGGCCGCGGGTCGACGAAACGTGGTCTCGGCGCCTCGGGCGTGTCCGCGTCGAAGCGATCGGCGGACCTTCGTCCCGCAGCGCACCAGGCATCCCGCCCTCTGCCACCACATGCGAGCATCTCGGCTCCGGGAGTGCTCATCCTCAACCGCAACCTGCCCGACCCGGCCGTGTTGGAGCAGGGTGGGCGCTACTACCTGTACTCGAGCCAGACCGGTTTCGGTACGCCTCCGGTGGCGCTGACGGTGAGCGACGGCCCGACTCTCCTCCACTGGGGCAAGACCGGCACCGCCCTTGCGACCGTGCCGGCATGGGCCGAGAACGGCTTCACCTGGGCGCCGGACGTCGCCATGATCGACGGGCGCTACGTCATGTACTTCGATGCCTGGGCCGGCAAGTCCCTGTTCTTCGACGCCGACGACGTCGGGTTCGCCCAGCGCGCCCAGTGCATCGGCGTCGCTACCGCGAAGGATCCCGCCGGCCCGTTCACTCCGGTGTCGGGCCCGCCTCTTGTCTGCCAGTTCAATCATCACGGTGCGATAGACCCTCGGACCTTCGTCGCCCCGGACGGTCAGCTCTACCTCGACTGGAAGTCAGACGACAACGCGAGCCCGAGTTATCCCCCTACGCACTTGTGGGCCCAGGAGCTGTCGAAAAACGGCGAGCAACTAATAGGGGCCCGCTACTTGCTGCTGAGCGGGAGCCGGCACATCTGGAACGGCGGCTTGATCGAGGCGCCCGACATGGTCTACGCCGAGCGAGCCTACTGGCTCTTCTACTCCGGCTCGTGGTTCAACCAACCCGGTTACTCGATCGCGGTGGCCAAGTGCGCAGGCCCGGTCGGGCCGTGCAAGCCGATCTCGACACACCCGTGGATATCCGCGAACTCCCAAGGCGGCGGGCCTGGCGAGGAGTCGCTGTTCCACAACTCTCAGGGCTGGTGGGTGGTCTACTCGCCATGGTCGCTCTACGACCACAGCTATCGGCCGGTCGAGCTCGCCAAGATCTACTTCGACCCGTCCGGACCGTACCCGGTGAAGTTGTCAGGGTAAGAGCACGGCGCTTTGATGCGGCGCGCTGGTCGGCGCTCTGCCGGCGGCGCCTGTCAGCTCCGGCTTGGGAAGATGCCCTGCAAGGCGATGCAGAAGTTGAGGACGAGATACGGCTGGATGTTGTTGAACGGCTGGTTGTTCCCGGTGGCACTGAGCGCGCCCTGGTTCAACGTCGAGCCGTCCGAGGTCCGCGCGTAGCCTTCGACGCTCGAACGGGCAAGCACGTTCCCCTTCGGACGAGCGAACGCGCCTTCGTTGTCGTGGACGTTCACCAGGTGGTTGTGAGCCGGTAGCTGGCTCTCCAAGAGGGTCGTGGTCTCGCTGCCACCGTCTTGGCCGATGTCGTAACTGGAGAGTCCGCTGCCCTCTCCCATATGGACGGCCACTCTCGACTGCAGGTTCGGCAGTGCGAAATTGCTGGTTCCGTTGCCTCCGTACGTCGTACCGAGCAGCGAGAACAGGGCGGTGTTCTGCGAGATGGGAAGAAGGTCGCCATTGCAGAATGCCCACCCCACCGGTGCGAAGTTGAAGCCGAACATCCTGATCTCGCCTAAGAATGGCTCAGCCACTTTGGTCTCCTTGCCAGTGAGTTGTGATCATGAGCGGTTGACGACAGCTTCGTAGTGGACCACGGTGTCGCTTCGGCCGACGGGCGAGACGAACAGGACGACGTCGCCGACGGCGTCGTGGTGGAAGTTTCGCATTCCCGCGACGGGTCTATGACCACCTGCGGCCCGGAACACCAGCGCGAAACGGTCCTCGTCTTGCGCACGCATGACCGGGAGCAGGTCGTTGATCTCGACGAGCGTCATCGTGCTGACGCCGCCTGCGCCGGCCGTCCGGAAGCTGCCACCGAGGGCGGGCACAAAGCGCGACCGGACGAGCGACGGCGACGTGGCGAGGCACGAGAGGCGTTTCAGCGAACCGGACGTGACCGCGGCCAGGGCGACGGCTCCGCTGCCACGAAGGAACATGCGCCGCGACATCTGATCAGCCACGCACCTCACCATCCCCCCGTACCTTCGCACGTGCTGTCCGAAGCATCGTACCGGCTCGGCCCGAGGTGCATTGGCCGCCAGTCCCCCGAACGGACTGAGACGCTACGGCCGAGGTGTCTGCTGCGGTCGGGTCGCTTCCGCGCAGGTGGGGCAATACGGGTCTCCTTGACCCCAGACGCGAGTTCGCCGGCCAGGATTGACGGGTAGCCCGCAAATCGCCTTCCAATCCTCCGATTCGATCGACGACTCGCTCACCAGGTGGAACTCCGGCGTCCTGGCGGCGCCGTACACCCGAAATCCCGAAGGCGCCCGATCGGGGGACTGCTCGGGCGACTCGTCGCCTCCTAGGCGACTTCCCGAACGTCTTCCCATATGAGCCCGGTAGTTGCTTCCAAGCACTTCTTGCACGTTTGCTCCGTGAGCTCGGGCCAGTCCGCTACGCGGTTCAGCCAATCCTTCCAGGCGTCGTCCTGGACGACCTCAACCTGAAGTCGTGAGCCCAAGAGCTGTTCCCCACCGGCGGAGCGAACCGCGTCGTCGCGGTACTGCGACCTCGCCAGCGCACCCCCGGTGACCCTGACCGCGTGGACCCTCTTGGATCTGGGATCGGGGTAGTCGTCGCCCCCACCGTTGCCGTACTTGTACCGCTCGAGGGCGAAGGTCATAGCCACGCAGTATCCATTCAGGATGCGAGGCTCACTCATGCTTCGAGACTAGACCCTCGCGGCTGGCGGTAGTCATGCGGTCGAAAGCGATGTTCTTCTGCTTCACAACATCAGTCCTGCGAGAGGGTGGCCGTCCTCAGCGGCGAGCTAGGCGTCGTCCGCTCTCGGTGTTGATGGGCGTGTAGTTCATCTCGAAGTGGTGATAGAGAGTTGACTCGTCCGCCTGGGACAGCTCCTCACCGTGCATCTCGATGTGGGGCGCAGACCGGACCTGCTCCTTGGTGGCCGTGACCTGCAAGTCGTCGGGACTGATCTTAAGTCCGCTGAGCGGCACAAAGGTCAGGTGACGGTCGAGAAACCCTTCCTTGACAGTGGCGAACTGCGGCTCGTCGGTCTCGACGTCGACGTAGACATCTTGCAGTTTGCCGATCTTCTCGCCGTTACGGTCGACGAGCATCTTGCCGTGCCATTCGGCGACGTTCCACTTGGCCTGGTCCTGATCCTCGGTCATGTCGACCTCCTCGTCTCGCACCCCAGTTCGCCGAAAGGAAAAGTCCCAGCGATCTGGCTCCACGCCCCCGGCACGGAAAGTGTGTCTCTGTACCTCCATTGTGTGCCGCGGTTCCCACGAGCGCCAGGGCGGAGGGTTTGGGAGGATCAGGACCGGGAGTCACCCATCCCGAGGGTCGGAGAGGACCACGTCCACCGACCACCGATCCGGATACCCCTCCACGGGGCGTCCATCAGTGGTGGCGACGTACCGGCCGCCGGGCACGCCGTCGGGGAACGCGACGGGATCGCCCTTTCGAGGCCGTTCGCCCTCGACGATCGTCGCTGTCACCTGAGACAGTCGCGCCGCAAGAGCAACCATCTTCCCGACACCGGCCCGAACGTCTTCCAGACGGCGAGTCTTCATTCCCGAGACGATGCTCGCCGCCGCCTCCGAGAATGGTTCCGAGTACCCGGGGAAGTAACTTCCGTGCACGAGCCGTGTCCAGCCGTGGGCGATCTTGACGGCCAGTTCATAGGTATTAGTGATATCCGTATCCGTCAGATCCTCGTGCTCGAGTCGGTCGACGAGGATGGCAGACGCATCGATCAGCCGATCGAACTCTTCGTCAATAGCTTGCAGATTCCATGAGCGGCCCAGATCCTCGCCGAACTGCTCACGAAGTCGACTGATGATCGTCTCAACGGCCGAATACCCATGCATCGTAAGCTCTGTGTCCCCTTCGGTGACTCCTCTCACGAAGTCGTCGCACGCCGTCGCCAGCGGCTCAGTCACCTCGAGCCTCTCCCCAAGCTCTGCTAACCATGCGAAGCCCGTGCGCGCCGCAGTCGCCTCTCTCATCAGCGACTCGTGGCCTCCTTCCCCGGAGTCGTTCGAGAACTGGTCTATGGCGTTTGCCAAGTGCGTATGGCTCAGACCCCATATCTTCCGGGGAGGATCGCCTTTGGCCCACCCGAGCTCATAGCTCACGGGGTTCTGTCTCTTGGCAGGGTCTCGGTCCGGCACGGCAGGTCTTCAGAATCTCGGTGAGGCGCCCGGTGTGGATCGGCGTCCGCGGCAAGAGGCCATTTTCGCAATCTACATTCTTCGAAACCAGAACCGACTGGGAGTCCCGCGAATGGACGAACCGCAAGAGCGCTCTACGACTGCCGGAAGAGTCTCTTGGCTCGGTCTCGGCCTCCGGCGTCAGCGACGGGCTGCTGGCTATCGGTCAACTGGGCTTGCGACCCCAGGCCGACACCATGGGCGAGGTGGCCAAGTCGAGCTGATCCGTGGCGACGTTGCATAGGTGCTCTTCGATCTCGTCCTCAGTCGCCAGTTCCGTGGCGATCAGGCGCTGCCGGATCTGTTCCACCGTCGCGCGCTCCAGCCGATCTACCGCAGGGCCGCCTATCGGAAAGCAGGCATCCGCCTGCACGTCCACAAGTCCGGCAGCTCTGAGCAGTCTTGGGAGCTTGCGACCGAATGACAGATCCACACCTCGTTCGGTCATCAAGGCACGAAACGCCACCTTCAACTTGTTGGCGAGCATCTCTGCGGCGCCGTGGTCGTCGGGACATGCAAGAGGCTGCAAACCGGGGTCGGCTTCTTCGACCAGGAGCCATCCACCAGGTTTGAGGGCGTCAATCATCGTGGCCAGGGCTTTGGACCGCTGTGGGACGTGGACGAGCACAAGGCGAGCGTGGACGAGGTCGAACGCACCGTCGGGTGCCGGCTCGGTTCCGATGTCGTGCCGTTTCACTGCGAAGCCGTCCTCGGCGGCTTCCAGCCACGTCGTGTCGATGTCTGTGGCCAGCACGTAGCCCTTGGTCTGTTCGGCAATCCAGGCAGGCACGCTTGCACCCCCCGCCCCTACCTCCCACACCCGCCACCCGACTGACAGCCCGACCGACTGCATGTGTCGGAAAGTCGACGGGTTGAAGAGCGTCCCGAGGGCATCGAAGCGTTGGCCCGCCTCGCTCTGTTGATTGTCGAGCAGATAGTGCTCACGAGCCATTCCGACATCCTACGGACCGGTCGGCTCGGGTGACCTCGTTCCGGTTCTCGTCAGCGCCGAAGGTGCACCTGGAGGATCTTCGCGAACATTCTGCGATCGCGCTCGACCGACGATGATGAGTCTGTCGGATCAGCACAACGATTGACGAGGCGACCGGTTGCACCACTCCGGATCATGTGCTAGATGTAGCACATGACGAGCGTGGGTGTCCGAGAACTGCGACAGCGGGCAAGCGAGCTGCTTCGCTTGGTCGAGGGCGGCGAAACGATCGAGATCACCGACCGTGGGCGACCGGTCGCCCTTCTGGCGCCGCTACCCGAGGGCAGCCCCCTGGAGCGGTTACGAGCGGCGGGCGAGTGCGAACCCGCCGAGGGCGACCTCGATGACCTTCCCCCGCCGCTGCGCTCGCGTGGCTCCGAGTTACCGTCGGCGGTCCTGGCTCGCCTGCGCCGGGACGAGCGGTGATGCCGGCGACGTACCTGGATTCGTCCGCTCTCGTGAAGCT
>Ga0326727_10013549_pt1 | contig 18097 bp, 19 predicted proteins | sample MB2enrmetagenome_FD_207643 | JGI IMG/M metagenome (GOLD analysis project Ga0326727, IMG submission 207643) | Lab enriched peat soil microbial communities from McLean, Ithaca, NY, United States - MB29MY | ecosystem: Environmental > Terrestrial > Soil > Wetlands > Peat | place: USA: New York...
AGCACGGCCGTCTTGATTCCCGAAAACGAGAAGAGAAAGCGTGGATCGAGGTTGGCGATGGGCGCGGTGCGGGCGGCCTTGGTGCGCGGGGGCTTGCCGCCCAGGTGTACCTTTCGCTTGATCTGCGAGAAGGAGAACGGCACGGCCAGCGGGTCGCCGAAGCGGGCCAGAGCGTCGATCCAGGGTCCTCCGGGGTAGCCGAGGCCGAGCAGCTTGGCCACCTTGTCGAAGGCCTCGCCGGCGGCGTCGTCGAGCGTGCGGCCGATGAGCGAGTAGCTCCAGGAGCCGTGTTCAGGCCGCGCCAGATAGAGGTGAGTGTGGCCACCGGAGACGACCAGGGCGAGGGATGGCTCGGGATCGCGGATCGCGTTGGATTCGTGGTTTCCCACCATTTCCGCATGAAGCCGCGCAAAAGATGGGGCACCCGGCTTTGTGGTATCCCGGGTCTCAGAAGCAAGACCTGGGGCGCCCAGCAATTGGGGTGAGGGGGAAAGTGGAAACGCAGGTCCTTCGACTCGGTCGCCGCGGCGACCTCGCTCAGGATGACAATCTTGAGGGGTCTCCCGCTCATTCAACAGCACGGCGTGGATGTGGCCCTCCAGGTGGTTGACGGCGATCAGCGGCAGGTTCTGCGCGAAGGCCAGGGCCTTGGCGTAGGCGATGCCCACCAGCAGCGCTCCCGCGAGCCCCGGACCGCTGGTGACGGCGATGGCGTCGAGATCGGCGAGGGTCACGCCGGCCTGGGCCAGCGCGGCGCGGACGACGGGAACGATGGCGCGCAGATGCTCGCGGCTGGCCAGCTCCGGCACGACCCCGCCATACCGGGCGTGGGTGGCGATCTGCGAGGAGACGACGGAAGAAAGCGTGCGCGCGCCGCGCTCCACGACGGCTGCGGCGGTCTCGTCGCACGAGGTTTCGATACCGAGGATCAGCCCGCGTCCGCTCATCTTTATAGTTTAATGGGCGCCTGCGGTGCGGCAGCCGCCTCTGGCGCGGCCACAGGGGAATGCAAGCACAGACGGGACGGATGGGTGCGAATGGGAGAGAATGATGGTGGTATGGCAACCGCCAGGCGCCAGTTCGATGCCGCCTTGAGTGTGCTGCGAAAGCTGCGCGCGGAGGGGCACGAGGCGTACCTGGCCGGCGGCTGCGTGCGCGACCTGCTGTTGGGCCGTGAGCCGAAGGACTATGACGTGGCGACCTCGGCCACGCCCGATGTGGTGCTGGGGCTTTTCCCGCGCACCTTTGCCGTGGGCGCACATTTTGGCGTGGTGCTGGTGGCGGATGGCGATGAGGAAGGCTACGTGACCACCGAAGTCGCGACCTTCCGGTCGGATGAGGCCTATTCGGATGGGCGGCATCCGGATGCGGTCCGGTATACGAAGAGCGCCGAGGACGATGTGCGCCGCCGCGACTTTACCATCAATGGGCTGCTGCTGGACCCGGACCGGCTTTTCCCTCAGGGAGCGGAATCAACCGCCCACCCCAGCCACAAAGAGTGGCCGCGGCGACAGGTGGCGAGGGTGGGGCGCCCAGGCACAGTGCATTTGGAGGATCCCGGGAAGCTGCGCTCGGCGGTGATTGATCATGTGGGCGGGCTCGCGGACCTCGACGCGCGCGTGGTGCGGGCCATCGGACGGCCGGACGCGCGCTTCCAGGAGGATCGCCTGCGCATGCTCCGGGGGGTGCGCTTCGCCGCGCGCTTTGGCTTTGAGCTGGAGGCGGGAACGGACGCCGCGATTCGCCGTCTGGCCGCGAAGACCGCGACGGTGAGCCGGGAGCGCGTGCGCGACGAGCTGACCAAGATGCTGATCGAGGGACGGGCGCGGCGGGCCTTCGAGCTGCTGGACCGGACCGGCCTGCTGGCCGAGGTGCTTCCGGAGATCGTGCGGATGAAGGGCGTCGAACAGCCGGCGCAGTTTCATCCCGAGGGCGATGTGTGGGTGCACACGCTGCGGCTGCTCGACCAGCTCGCGGCCGGCAGCCAGCCGACGCTGGCCTGGGGCGCGCTGCTGCACGACGTAGGCAAGCCGCCCACCTTCCGGCAGGCTCCGGATCGGATCAGGTTCGACGGGCACGTCGAGGTGGGCGTGGCCATGGGCGCGGAGATTTGCCGCCGGTTCCGGTTCTCGAACGACGAAACGCGGCGGATTCTCTCGCTCATCCGGAACCACATGCGCTTTGCCGATGCGGCGCGGATGAAGGCTTCGACGCTGAAGCGGTTCTTCAGACTGGAGGGATTCGAGGAGCATCTCGCCCTGCACCGCATGGATTGCGTGGCCGGGAGCGGGAATCTGGAACACTGGGAGTTCGTGCGCGAGCGCTGGAAGTCCATGCCGGAGGAGGCGGTGCGTCCGCTGCCGCTGATTACCGGCCGGGAGCTGATTGCGGCGGGTTACCAGCCGGGAGCGCGATTCAAGGAGATGCTGCGTGCGGTTGAAGACGCGCAGCTTGAAGGTACAATAACGACCGCGAATGAGGCGCTGAGCCTGGTGCGGGAACGGTTTCCGTCGGCCTGATGGATTGGCGCGGCGCGCTGCTCTCCGCCGGTCACTCTCCGCGCCCGGTGGCCACGATGGCGATTCCCGCTTCATCGGCGCGCTTGACCAGGGCCTCGCGATCGAAGAGCAGCGTGCGGCCGGCGTCGACCGAGAGGCAGCTTGCGCCGGCGCGGATCATGGTCTCCACCGTGACGACGCCAATGACGGGCACGTCGAAGCGCAAATCCTGCTGGGGCTTGGCCACCTTCACCACGGTCAGGCGGCGTTCGAGCGTGGAGGTCCCTGGCGACGGGTCTTTGTCGCTGGGGTGAAGCGTCGAGGTTCCCGGCGACAGATCTTTGTCGCTGGGGTGAAGCGTGGGTGGGTCCTCCTCCAGAGAGCGCATCAGTTGCGCGGCGCGCTCGATGGCCGCGTCCGTGCCCTCCATGGCTTCCACGGCCACGCAGGCTTGCGCGGCCACCACCACCGTCTGGCCAATATCGAAGCCGGCTACGGCACGGGCCACTCCCAGGCCGTACTCGATGTTCTTGCGCTCCTCGTCGTCCGGCGCGCGCGCTGTGAGAACTCCCTCCCGGGCCAGCAGAGGCTCAAGGAAGTCGGTGGAACCGATCAGCTCGATCCCCTCGTCCCCCAGTACCTTGGCCACCGCGCCCAGAAGCATATCGGTATTGCGCGAGCGTAGATTCAGAAGCAGCTTGGCCAGCCGCCAGTCGGGGCGGATGCTGGAAAAGATCTGCTTGTGTTTCACCTGGCCGGCCATCACGGCCTTTGATACGCCCTCCTTGCGGAAGACCTCGATCAGCCGCGACAGCTCGCCCAGCGAGAGCCACTCGACGCTGATGCGCTCGTCCTGGGCCGCGCGCCGGTTGATCTCCGGGTCGGTCTCCTCGCGAATGGCCGCAACCACCACGGCCAGCCCCTGCGCCCGCGCCGCGTCCAGCAGCAGAAATGGAAACCGGCCGTTGCCGGCAATGAGGCCGAGCTTCATGGGGTCCACCTGGATTGAGAGGGTTGAGTTTCAGCCGCGCAACATGCGAGGTTCGCGCGTCCGTTGCGCACCATCCATCCACGAACGTTTTGCCGCGCCCTTGCTCCCGGAGGGAGCATCGAGAATAGCCCAGGGTGGAGTCCGCCCCGGCGGACGGAACCCTGGGTTGGCAGCCGCAAGGCACCGAAAGCCCCGGAGGGGCGGCCGAACCCTTGCACGCTTATTGCGGTACGATACGATTCTGACATGTCACACCCCTTTGCTGCCGGCTCTTTCATTGCGTCTTCTCCGCCAAGGACCGGCGAAAGACCATCAACCCTGCTATCCAGCCACGCCTGTGGGCCGACATGGGCGGCATTGCGCGCGAGCATGTGATGAAGGCGCTTGGCATCGGCGGCATGGAGGACCACGTTCATCTTCTGCTGTCTCTGTCTTCGTCCATGTCGATCGCCGCGGCGATGAGGGAAGTCAAGAGCGCATCCTCGCATTGGATGCACGAAACCTGCGCGCTGGAAGACTTCGAGTGACAGGAAGGGTATGGCGTGTTCTCCATCGGATGGATCCAGGCAAGTCCCACGCTGGCGTACATGGCGCGCCAGAACGATCGTCACCAGAAGCGCGACTTCCAGGCCGAGTATATCGCCTTCCTCAAGAAGCATGGCATTGAATACGACCCTCGCTATGTTTGGGGGTGAAGTTCACACCGTCCCTACAGGACGGGGCGGGCACACCGGGTGCGCTTTCCCAGGGTTCCGTCCGCCAAGGCGGAGTCCACCCAGGGCTCCTTCGAAAATAGCCGTAAGCTGTTGAAACTACGCGGAGGCGCCCGGCTGGCTATCTTGATGGATCGTTGTGACCGGAACGGTCATGCCGGACTATTCTCAATCCTCCCTATGGGAGGAATCGCGGTTCCCGGCATGTTCAAACAGCAAATGGGGACAGCTTCTAGATCGGAAGACGCTCGTGCGATTGCCCTGCGCGCAAGCCGCCGCTCCTCAGGGCGGAAAACAGGCTACAATCGTGTGCATGGGACTTGCCATCTTTGCCATGCGGCTGCTTGAGGTGATGTTTTTCGCCGGCCTTGCGGGATCGGCCGTGGTGGTCGCCATCAGCTTCATTGAAGATACCAAAGAGCTCATCGGCAAGGACGAGAAGTAGCCTGCCCGGGCGCTCGCCGACGGCGATCTTCATTTTTCATTGACTCCGGCTCGACTCGGACATACACTCACCGCAGGGCGGGCGAGGAATGCATTCACTCGACTCCAGGAACCCAGCTCTCTCGCCGGCACCCTCGCGATGGCATCGAATCGAACGTTCGTAGCTCCACCTTCGAACCGCGTCCGCCTCATCGTGGCGTCCTCCGTGATGCTCACGTTCATCTCCTTTTGGCAGGCGGCGGCCGTCGTTCTCACCGATCTGGGCTCTTCGGCCTTTTACGTCGGGGGCATCGCCGAGCAGGCGGTCGGCGCGGCGGCGCCGTGGTTCATCCTCGGCATCATGCTGTTCAGCTTCGCGGTGCGCGCGGTCTACGTCGAAAGCTGTTCGATGTATACCCGCGGCGGCGTCTACCGCGTGGTCAAGGAGGCCCTGGGCGGCGGCTTCGCCAAGCTGAGCGTCTCCGCCCTGATGTTCGATTACGTCCTTACCGGGCCCATCTCGGGCGTCTCCGCCGGCCAATATATCACCGGCCTTATCAACGAGTTGCTGACGGTGGCAAACGACAGTCACTGGCTCCCGCCGGCTTTGATGGACGCCCAGAACCACCCCTTCCAGTTCAGAATGGACCACACCGCGGCTGTCTTCGCGGCCTTGGTCACCCTCTACTACTGGTGGCTCAACATCAAGGGCAGCGACCGGCCGAGCCGCCGGGCTCTGCACATCATGCAGATCACCACGGTGATGGTGGTGGTTCTGTTCGCATGGGGCGGATACTCGGTCTTGGTGCGCGGCGTGCATCTGCCGCCGGCGCCCATACCGTCCAACCTCAGGTTCAGCGACGATGCCCTGGGCTTCCTCAAAGGAACCAGCCTGGTGCCGCTGTTCGGCCTGTTCGGCATCCTCCTGGCCTTCGGCCACTCGATCCTCGCCATGAGCGGCGAGGAGAGCTTGGCGCAGGTCAACCGGGAGATCGAGCATCCCAAGCTCAAAAACCTGAAACGCGCGGCCCTGGTCATTGCCATTTACAGCTTTGTCTTCACCGGCGGCGTCACGCTGCTGGCCTCCATGCTCATTCCCACATGGCAGCGGACGCACATCTATCAGAACAACCTCATCGCCGGCCTGGCTATGTATATGGTGGGGCCGCTGTTCTGGCGCATCGTCCTGCGCATCTTCGTCGTCCTGGTGGGATTTCTGATTCTCTCCGCCGCTATCAACACCTCATTTGTCGGATCCACCGGCGTGCTGATGCGCGTGGCCGAAGACGGCGTGCTCTCCGACTGGTTCCGCAAACCCCATCCCCGCTTCGGCACCAGCCACCGCATCATACACCTGGTCTTCATCCTGCAGATGTTTACCATTGTCGCCAGCCGGGGTAACGTCATCCTGCTCGGCGAGGCCTATGCCTTCGGCGTCATCTGGTCCTTCACCTTGAATACCCTGGCCATGCTGGTGCTGCGTTGGAGGTATCATGGCGAACGCGGCTGGAAAGTTCCGCCCAATCTGCTCATTGGCAAGACTGAAATCCCCATTGGTCTTCTCTCGGTCTTTCTGGTGCTGCTGTCCACCGCCATCGTCAACCTCTTCACCAAGTCCATCGCGACGATGAGCGGCATTGTGTTTTCCGCCGCCTTTTTCATCATCTTTACCATCTCCGAGCGCAAGAACCTGCGCAAGCATGCGCTGACCGCGCGGCAGATGAACGAACACTTCGAGCTGGAACACCAGGACATCGTCAACCGGGAGTCGGCGGCCATCCGTCCCGGTGGAGTCATGGTGACCATGCGCGACTCCGACAATCCCCTGGCGTTGAAATGGGCGCTCTCCCACACCAGCACCGAGGAACAGGACGTGGTGGTGATCAGCGTGCGCATGATGGGCGTGGGAGGGCCGGAGTACCTGAGCGCCGAGCAGCAGAGTTTCAGCGAGTACGAACAGATGCTGTTCACCAAGGCGGTCGCCGTCGCCGAGAGCTTCGGCAAGAAGGTCTCGCTGCTGGTGGTTCCCGCCGGGGATGTCTTCGCCGCGCTGGTGCAGGGCGCGAACTCGCTGGAAGTGGACTCGGTGGTTGCCGGAGCTTCCACGCGGATGACAGCCGAGGACCAGGCCTTTCACATGGGACAGGCATGGGAGGCCCTGCCCGCGCCCAAGCGGCAGTTCAACCTCTATATCGTCGGTCCCGGCGGCGAGGTCAAGGTCTTCTACATCGGGCCGCACGCGCCCGCCCTGAGTCCCGACGACGTCCAGTTGGTGCACCGGTTGTGGGTGAACATGCGCCGCGATCCCTCGGTGTCCGACCTGCATCACAGCGACATCATCACCTATGCCCTGACGCGGCTGGCGAGCCAGTACGCGCGCGAGAAGCAGGAGATACTGCGCGATCTGCGCAACTGTCGCGCGGCGGAAGCTCCGGCCGCTCCGCGCCTCGGGAACCCGGACCTTTCCGGCAATCCGCCCACCGCGCCTCCGGCCGCATTGCCCCCGCTCCCTTCCAAGGCTCCGCGTTCTATCTAGGTCTCTGACCGCTTGTTGTTGTACCAAGACTTGGGTGCCCCACCCTCGCAGCGTTCTTGTCCTTGCGGCTAGGGTGGGATACCGCGGCACTCAATCGCCACGCACGAAATCAGGCGGTCAGGGACCCGGGGAATCTCCGCACAGGTCATTCCCGCGATTCAGAACTCCCTCATGGGTAAAGGCGCGCCGGAAAGCGACTCAGACTGAATAGTTTTCCCCTGGGGTCCAGTTCACAACCTGGACGCCGCCATCGACCAGCGCAGCCAGCTCCCGCGGTGTGCCTGTCAGCACCGGAAACGTGCCCCAGTGCAGCGGCAGCACGACCTCCGGCTCCAGAAAGCGCGCCGCCAGCGCCGCTTCCTTGGGTCCCATGGTGAAGTGTCCTCCGATGGGAAGCATGGCCACCTTGGGCCGGTATAACTCGCGAATCAGCTTCATATCGCCGAAGACCGCTGTATCTCCGGCATGGTAAAGCACGGGGCCGCCCGCAATCGTGAGCACAAACCCGGCCGCCACCCCCACATAGTGGGTTCCATCCTCATCCTGCGCCCCCGCGGAGTGCTTGGCCTCGACCATGGTGGCCGCCACGTCCTCCAACTGCACGGTTCCGCCCAGATTCATCCCGATGGTCTTGGTCACGCCCCGGCCGGCGAGATACGCGGCCAGCTCATAGATTGCCACCACGGTGGAATCGTGTTTGCCGGCCACCGACGCCGCGTCGGAGATATGGTCGAAGTGGCCGTGGGTGAGCAGGATGCAATGAATCTCCGCCGGCAGCGCAAAGCCTCTGGGGTATTTCGGATTCTGCGCGATGAACGGGTCGATCAGGATGTTAGTGCCCCTGGCGGTCTGGACCAGCACGGTGGAATGGCCCAGCCAGGTGATGCGGGTTACCGTCGATGACATCCTCTTTCCTCCCTGGGAGAATCCGCGGCGCGAGAACGGTCTAGCGCGTCATGATGACCTCGGAGACGCTGTCCTTGGCCAGAAACTGCTTGTGGCCCGACCAGCCGGCGAACAGGCGTTCGATGCTGCGGTTGGTGAAAGCGCGCTGAATGGGAAACGGCTGCGCCAACTGCACCTCGACATTGTCGCCGGGGGTCACGTGGAAGCGGCAGTGCACCGTCTCCGCGCCCTGCGTCCGGGTGTGAAACAACGCCAGCACCTGTCCGCCGGGATTCATGGCCGAGAACAGATGCGCCACCACCGGCGTCACCAGGGGCTCGGGCAGGTAGTCGAGCGCCGTCCACAACAGCACCACATCGAAGGTGCGCCCGGAGAAATTCAGGGCCTGCTCCTGATACCCCGCGATGTCCCAAACCGGATTGCCGTTCTCGTCCGTGCCGCACTGCCAGCTGCCGGAGTAAGCGGCCTGGACGGGATCGGCCATGAACACGCTATGGCCCAGCCCGGTGAGGTAGTTGATGTTGGAGGGCGAGGTATAGCCGGTGTCGACGATGCGCAGGCCGGATTCAGCCTGGAGACGCTTGCGCAGCTCTGCCCAGCCACTGGAGTGGCGCGGCACCCTGGGCCCGGAAAAGCCCGTGGCCGTGGCGGGGGGGCCGGTCTCCTGCTTCTTGTCGAACCAACGCTTGAACAACTCAAAATCCCCTTGCGGCCGATCGGACAAACGCCCGACAGACCGGAACCGAGCGCTGCGCCAAACGCTGCCGCCGAGGCGCCAACCCTGGACGCGCTAAGCTGGTTTGGCCGCGCCCTGCGTCAGGTCCACCTTGCCGCGGAAGACCGCGTTGTCTTCCACCGCAAAGCGAAAGGCGCAGATGTCGCCTTCCACGCTGCAACCGGCGCGCAGCTCCACACGGCCGCTGGCCATCACGTTGCCCTTCAACTGTCCCAGAATCAGCACGTCTTTGGCGAACAGGTCGGCTTCAACATTGGCGTTGGGGCCAATGGTCAACCGGCTCTCGGAGAGGTTGACGGTCCCCTCGATGCGCCCATCCACAATCAAGTCTTCACTGCCCTGCAGCTGTCCGAAAATCACGACGGTTTTGCCGATGCGCGCCGGAGCGTTCTCCACTGCCATGGTCTTGTTCCTTCCGCGGGCCAGAACAAGGCCCTGCCCGCACTATACGCAACCCGGCCACATTGCTTCAATGGAGGAAACCGCATGAGCGCCTCCGCGTCTAACAATTCATGCACCGGCACGTATTCGACCGGGGGACCAATGCCCGCTAAACTGATGGTTGTGCGCAGGCTTTTCCTCCTCCTTGTGCTGCCGTGGGCCGTTCTATCCCCCGCTCCATCCGGGGGCCAGACGGCTCCGGCCGCGCAGCCCGCCCTGACGCCCGCCCAGGCCCAGGCGCTGGTGGAGCGGGCGATTGCCACCGAACTGCGCACCGCCCAGGATGCGGACCATCCCATGCGCTACCAACTGCGCAAGTCCAGCCCGCGGCTGACCTCGACCAAGGAGATCGTTGAAACCCGCGACGGCGACGTGGCCCGCCTGGTGTCTCTCTTCGACAAGCCGCTCAGCCCGGCCGACGAGCAGTTGGAACAGGCGCGCCTGAATGCGCTGCTCAGGGATCCGAACCGCCAGCGGCGCCGCAAGCAAGGCGAGGAAGAGGACATGCGGATCGTCCTGAAGCTGCTGCGCATGCTGCCCAGCGCGTTCCTTTACGAATACGCGGGCGCCGGCGCGGGGCCTACGGGCAAGGTGGAGAAGTTCGCCTTCCGGCCCAACCCCAATTTCAGTCCTTTCGACCCCGAAGCGCAGGCGCTGACCGCCATGAGCGGCGAAATCTGGATCGATGCCGAGCAAGAGCGCGTGACGCGCCTGGAGGGCCACCTGCGGCAGGACACGGATTACGGTTGGGGCATTCTGGGCAAGCTCGACAAGGGGGGATGGATCGTCATCGAGCAGGCCGGCGTCGGCCAGGGGCAGTGGCGGATCGCGCGCTTCCAGATGAAGATGAACCTGCGCGTGCTGTTCAAGACCATACGCTTCGACACCGTGGAAGAGATGACCCAGTATGCGCCGGTTCCCGTGGAAATCGACTACCGGCAGGCCATTCAGATGCTGCGCGGCGGGGCTGGGAGCGCGGGCCAGCCAGGCCGGTAGAGAGCCGCCGCGTGAAACAAAGCGGCCCCACCCGCGAGGGCAGGGCTACCTTGTTGTCTTGGAACAAGCGTCACTATACCTTGATCAGGATGATGACCAGGGTGAAGAGGGTGAGCGACTCGATGAGGGCCAGGCCGAGGACCAGGAAGATCATCAGGCCGCCACGTGCGCCGGGATTGCGGGCCAGCGCCTCACAGGCTGAAGCGGTCGCCCGGCCCTGACCCAGGCCGCAGAGACCGGCGGCCAGCGCCATGCCGACGCCGGCGCCGATGGGCGCCAGGCTGATGGCGGCCGCGCCGCCATCCGCCGCGAAGGCCGGAATGGCGAAACAGAGAACCGCCAGCACCATGAACACAGATTGAAGTATGCGCATAATTCTCCTGCTTCCCTGGAATTGACCGCCAGTGGGTGGTTGAGGCTCACCGTGCCGGCATCTTCGGAAATTGCGTGTCCTTTTTGCTTCTTTGCTAGGTCACCGCTCCCTGATGGTCGCGTTGACTTTACATTCGAGGCTTCGGGATGCGGTGTTTCCGAAGATGCTTTTGGCCCCCTCACGCTGGCGGCCTTCCGTTGGTCCGGGGCGGAAGCGCTCCCCGGCGGAATCTCTCTCGTCATGGACGAGACGGTGGAAACCAAAGGCTCTAGTGCTCGTGCGAAACTGCCAGGGAGAGATAAATCATGGTCAGGAGCATGAAAACGAAAGCCTGAATGAACGAGACGAAGATGTGCAGACCCAGGAAGATAACCGGAACGCCGATCGGGACCAGCGAGAAGAAGCCCAGCGACACCATGTCGCTGGCAAACATATTGGCGTAAAGACGAATGGTGAGCGACAGGATGCGCGCCAGGTGCGAGATCAACTCAATGGGGAAGATCAGCCAGGCGATCCACCAGATTGGTCCGGCAATCTGCTTCAGATAGCCGACAATCCCATTCGCGCGGATGCCGTTGAAGTTGTAGTAGACGAAGGTGGTCAGGGCCAGGCCCAGCGGAACTGACGGAAAAGTGGTGGGCGCATCGAGGCCGGGAATCAATCCGATCAGGTTGCAGGAGAGCACAAACAGAAAGATGCAGGTTACGAAGGCCTGGAAGCGCTGGTAACCGTGGCCGATGATCTGGTCGGCCAGGCCGCCACCCAGCTCGTGAATCACTTCGGCAATCTGCTGCGCCGGGTTGGGCTTGTCCACCGAGAGCGTAATCCGCACGATCAGAAAAAAGGCAATGAAACCCCCGACCACCAGCAGTTCCAACCCCAGCGCCCGATTGACCCTGATGGCCGCCTGGGCAGCCTCGGCGGGGAGAAGCCCGATGGATCGAAAACCCTTGATCTCGAGGCCCATGAAGAGGGCGTTCAGCAAACGAACCAGCGCAAATGATTCCGGCATGAGAACTTGAGTCTTTCTGCCTCCGGGGCGGAGACCGCATCCGCCGGCAGGCCTGTCAGTCGCGCAGCAGCGCGACCACCTCCCAGCCTAGGGTCAACGCCGCCAGACCCAAGCCGCAGAGAAGCGCCACTACCGAACCGTGGAAACATCTCAGGCTACCATAGATGACCCCCGCATAAACGGTGAGCCTGAGCACAAAGAAGAGGACCACGGCGGGGGCGCTCCTGGGAGTCTGCCGGTGGTTGAGTTTGGCGTTGATCACCCGCAGCAGACGCCGCCACTCCAGAATGCTGGCCGCCGAGATCAGAGTACCGGTCACGAGCATGGCGGCGCTGCGCCAGCCCGCGCCAATCAGCACCGCAAAAGATGACAACAGGCCTAGAATCATGGTCTTGCGCATGGCCCGTTGGAGCAGCGCCTGCTGCTCCTCTTCGCTGATATCGATGATCGGGTGAGCTTCCTCTTTCATGGCTTCAGGCTGGAACTTCTCTCTCCGGTTCCATTCTGGTTATCGCTTCCCGGACGGGAACTCCTCTCCGCCGCCATCGCCATCCGCACCACGCCCACCAGCCCGGAGATGCTTCCAAAGACGGTCCCGAAGATCGCAATCCAACCCTGATGCAGGCGGCTGTCGAGCCAGGCGCCGGCCAGCCAGCCGATGAACGCCGCGGCCGGCAGCAAAATCGCAATCTGCATCAGCTTCTCCGCTTCGACATACGCGGAAAGCCCGCTTGCGGCCTTCGACGGCGGCTTCGACTCCGGAATGGGATTGTTGAAGGGCACCTACCGTGGTTATACACGACAGGCGCCCCTCAGGCCGAAAAAGCGGGAGGCTCACTTCTTCGGAACTTTGCTGCGGAGCGCGGAAGCCTTTATGCGGGACTTGCCCTCCTCGTCGCTCACCTGCACAAAATCGAGATCCCGGTCCACGACTTCAGGCACGCTCCGCGGCCCGGACACGAGAGTTCCAAGCGCCGTTGGCGCGCCGCTCGAAGTTCATCCCGCAAGAACCGATCCCGCCGTTGCGCCGGCGCTCACCGCCGCGACGCGCGCACAAGCGCCCTCAAGCGCGAAAGGGCTGCGGCCCACCTATTTTGGCGTCGCGGTAGCAAGCTTCCAGGCCTTCACCCGGTACTGACCCGCGTCGTCGTCCAACTGCGAAAGGTTGAAGTCGTAGTTGACGTTGTTTCCGCCGGTGGGGGTCACAATGACATTGGCCGCGAAGTAGTAGACCTGGCCCGGCTCGGCGGTGAAGCTGGCTACATCGATGCTCTTCTTCAGCATGGGCAGGGCCGACTGCCAACTGGCGCAGAGATGATGAACCCCAGGGTCCACCGTCACAGCGAAGTAGGAGTTGTTGTTGTTGGCGCCCGCCCAAGCGCCATCCAAACCGAAGCGGACTGTGGCGTACATGAAGGGGCCGAGCATGTGATTTTCGTTTTCGATGAAGACGATCTGCGCCTTGCCTTCTGCCGGGGGAGCAGGCGCGGGTTGGGTCTTCTGCGCGCTCACATCGAATTTGACTTTGTCGTCGCCGCAGGCATCCGGCAGGACGGTGGCCCGGGCTTGCAGGGCAAAGACGAGGGGCAGGCAAAGAAAAAATGCGCTGAATTGTGGCTTCATAGGGGTTCACCTGGATATTGGACACTAGTTCAAACGTTTTAGTTACGCGATTCTTTTTGTGCAGTTCAATGCATTGCCGGCGGCTCAGCCCGCCCTGGGCGCAGTCAACGGTATACTGGCAGTTGAAACCGGGACCGGGTTCATCCGCAAAGGAAGCAACGTGTTCGAATCGGAGTTCGAGCGCAATCTATTCGAGCTGCGCAAATCAAAACTGGCAGAGATCGAGAAGCTGGGGCAGGCCGCCTATCCCAACCGGTTCCCTGCCTCGCCGGAGATTCCGTCGCACACCGTCCCCGAGGTGCGGGCGCGGTGGGGCGCGGCAACGGGCGAGACTCTCGAAGCTGATCGGGCCACAGTGGCCGTGGCGGGGCGCATCATGGCCATCCGCGCCCAGGGCAAGGCCGGCTTCGCCACGCTCCAGCAGGGCGGCGAGCGGCTGCAGATCTACGTCCGCCTCGACGCGGTAGGCGAGCAGGGCTTTGCCCTCTACAAGCTGCTCGACCTGGGCGACCACATCGGGGCCGAGGGTTACCTGTTCCGCACGCGGACCGGCGAGCTGACCATTCACGTGGAGCGGCTGACCTTCCTGGCCAAGGCCATGCTGGCGCTGCCGGAGAAGTTTCACGGCCTGGCCGACGTGGAGTTGCGCTACCGCCAGCGCTATGTGGACCTGTTCGCCAACCTCGACAGCCGCGAGGTCTTCGTCAAGCGGGCCAAGGTGCTGAAGGCGCTGCGCAGGTTCTTCGACGAGCGCGGGTTCCTCGAAGTGGAGACGCCGATGATGCAGCAGATCGCCGGCGGGGCGGCGGCGCGGCCCTTCACCACCCACCACAACGCGCTGGACATGGATTTGTTTCTGCGCATCGCGCCGGAGCTGTATCTGAAGCGGCTGGTCGTGGGCGGCCTGGACCGGGTTTATGAGATCAACCGCAACTTCCGCAACGAGGGCGTGAGCACGCAGCACAATCCCGAGTTCACCATGCTGGAGTTTTACCAGGCCTACGCGAATTACAAAGACCTGATGGACATGACGGAGGAGCTGATCGCGTTTGTGGCGATGGAGGTGAATGGAACGACGATCACGAACTTCAATGGAGTGGAGATTGATCTGGGTAAGTGGACGCGGCTGACGATGCGAGAGGCGATTATAAAGTGGTGGCCGGAAGAGGCAATGCCTTATCCGAAGATCGATGACGTCTTTAACCTTGAAAAGTTTCGTCCTTTTGTTGAGTCGCTTAGGAAACATTTTATCGAACAATCGAAGCGCTTATCGTCAAATCGCCATGCGATTCTAACTACAATTCGCACTCGTTTAGGCAAAACCGAAGCGAATTTATCAGATCAAATGGCCCTATTGTTGGCGGACGAAGATGAAAATCATGATCTTAGGTTCGTAATTGACGAGGAACGAAAATCTGATTCCCATGAATGGGCTTTGAATGAGGCGTTGAAGTGGTACGACGGCAAAGTCTTTGCGACCGTATTCGAGATGTGCGCAGAAGAGCATCTGATCCAGCCCACGATCATCTACGAGTTCCCAACCGCCGTTTCGCCGCTGTCGAAGGCCAAGCCGGACGATCCGGCGCACGTGGAGCGCTTCGAGTTCTTTGCCGGCGGATTCGAGCTGGGCAATGCCTTCAGCGAGCTGAACGATCCTGTGGAGCAGCACAAGCGCTTTGCCCAGCAGCTGGCCGAGCGCGCCCGCGGCGACGACGAGGCCCACCAGATGGACGAGGACTACGTGCGGGCGCTGGCCTACGGGCTGCCGCCCACCGCCGGCGAGGGCCTGGGCGTGGACCGGCTGGTCATGCTGCTGACAGGCTCCAAATCCATCCGGGATGTGATTCTGTTTCCGCTGATGAGGCCGGAGAAGCAGGGACTAAGGGACTAGGGACTGAGGGACTAAGGGACGGAGGGACTGAGAGGAACCTTCATGGGACAATCGTTCAAGGATCTCGTTGTTTGGCAACGGGCTATCGAACTAACCGTTGATGTCTACAAGCTGACCTCGAAGTTTCCGGAGGCTGAGCGCTTTGGGCTTACCAACCAGATGCGCAGAGCGTCGGTGTCTGTTGCGAGCAACATCGCGGAGGGATATGGCCGTTCTACCAAGGGCGAATATGTCCAGTTTCTGGGCCATGCTTGCGGGTCTTGCTCGGAGCTTGAAACACAGATTGTCATTGCCAAGAAACTGGGATTCGGCGCGCCACCCAATCTGGAATCAACCGAATCACTCTGCAACGATGTCGGCCGCCTTCTTGGGGCGCTGATGAAGTCGATTCGATCGAAGCAGTCCCAGCCCCCTCAGTCCCTTAGTCCCTTAGTCCCTTAGTCCCTGGAGCATTTGTGAACATTCTCTTCATCGGCGACATCTTCGGCAGCGCGGGACGCAAGATCGTGCGCGAGCACATCGGCCATGTGCGCCAGGCGCACGTGGTGGATCTGGTCATCATCAACGCCGAGAACGCCGCCGGAGGCTTCGGCGTGACGCCCCAGCTGGCCGAGGAGATCTTCGACCTGGGCGCCGACGTGCTGACCACCGGCAACCACGTCTGGGACAAGCGCGAGCTGATCGACTACCTGAAATCCGTGCCCGCCGATAGCCACGCCCGGCCCCGCCGCGTGCTGCGCCCGGCCAACTTGCAGCCCGGCCTTCCCGGCTACGGCGTCTATGAGGGAACCACGGCGAGCGGCGTGGCCTACGCAGTGATCCAGTTGCAGGGCTGCGTCTTCATGAACACCACCAACGACCCCTTCCACGCCGCAGACGCTCAGCTTGCGGGCATCAAGGCTAGGGTAATCGTGGTGGACTTCCACGCCGAGGCCACCAGCGAGAAGGTGGCGATGGGCTGGCATCTGGATGGGCGCGTCACCGCGGTGCTGGGCACGCACACCCACGTTCCCACGGCCGATGAGCGCGTGCTGCCCGGCGGAACCGCCTACCAGACCGATGTGGGCATGAGCGGCCCCTACGACAGCATCATTGGCGTTGACAAGGATCTCGTCCTGCACAAGTTTCTCACTGGCATGCCGGGCAAGTTCGAGGCCGCGAAAGGCAACCCCAAGATGTGCGCGGCCCTGGTCAAATGCGACCCGGTTACGGGACGCGCCACCGCCATTCAGCGGATCATGCTGGGGGAGTGACGGAAGACAGGGAACAGGGATCAGGGGTCAGGGGCCAGAGATCAGTTCATGCCCGGTGCTGACACGGGTGCGCCTACTTGACCTTGCCGCCCGGCGAATCGACGTCGATAGTCGGCGGCAAAGGCGCGCCTTTGGGCTCCCCCGCGCTGGGCGGAACGGCAGTGACCGCAAGCTGACCTACGGGCAAATGCGCGGCCTTCAGCAATTTGCCCTTTTTATCGAAGGTCATGGTCCACTCCATGGAGCGGGGCGCCGCGGCCACATCCGTAAACGAGACGATGGCGCCGCCCTGGACCGGAATCTCCAGCTTGGCCGGGGCAGCGGTGAGGAACTTCTGGCTCTCCAGGTCGTCAACTAGGTTCGCAACCTGGGGATGCGCGCCCGCCAGGGCAGCGTAGCACAGGCCGGTCCCCAGCCAGTCGGGGGTTCCGGCGGGGTGCTCCTCGGCGCGGATGCGGTTGAAGGCCGAGATGGTCAGCTTATTGATGGGCGCGGGCGAGAAGAGCGAATAGCCGCGAAGGCGAATGGGGATGATGCGCACCCGGCCCTCGGCGTTGCGCGGAATCGAAGCCGTGAACACGCTCACGTCGCCCGCGCCGGCGTTGCGCAGGAAGCGCAGAAAGAGGTGGTTGGGCAGCGCCGGGCAGATCAACTGCCGGTACCTCCAGGCGCCGTGGTTGAACTCCAGGCCAATGCGCGCGGCATGTTCGGCGATCGAAGACTCCGCGTCCGCTTCCAGATCGAGATCCGTCCGGGTCATCTCCCCGGCGGAGCGGTATTCGACCGGCGCCGGAGGCCCCGGAGCTCCGCTGCCGGGAGGAAACGGCGCGGGAGGCACGGCAACGGGCACGGGAGTGACCTTGAGATGGGTCGCGGAAGCATCCTGAGCCGCCTGTGTCTGGGCCCGGGCGAAGGCGCAGAGAGCGGCGATGGATAAAACGGCCAGGAGCGGGGGCAGGATTCTGAGTTGCGCCATCGTGCCCCCAGATTACCACCAGTGCGCGGAGCGGGGCTTTGGATGAAAGCGGCGCGAGCACAGAAAGGGCAGCCTGATGCGGGCTGCCCTTCATGATCCCTCATGCTCCCAGGAGCGGGAGGTTGCGTGCGCGAGCGGCAATCAATGCGCCGCGGGCCTGTGCGCCGGCGTCGGCTTGTGCGCCGGGACTACCTTCTTCGCGGGGATGATCGTTCCCTCGCGGAGCACGATCTGCGCCGACTGTGCGGTGGTTGCCGTAGCCGGAACCTGGGTGTAGGTATCGTAGGAACCATCCAGCTCGGCCTCCCCCTTGGTATGGTCGCCAAACGCGAACCCCGCGATATACAGCGCCTTTTCCTTGACGGTCAGCGGAGTCTTCAAATTGACGATGAAGTCGGGAACCTTGGAGTCCTTGGCGTCCTGGGTCACGGCAACCTTGATGACCGAGTCGGTTGTCTCGATCACAACTCCCGGAACCGGGGTCGCCTGATCCTTCATCAGCGCCCAGAGCTTATCGGCGTCCTCCTTGGCGCCAAGGGCCAAAATGGTCTCCTTGTCGGCAAGAGCCAGCGTCTTCAGATCGGGAGTGCTGGCAAGCAGGTCGTGGATTCGCTCCGCCGGGGTCGGCGCCGGCTTGAGGACAAAGTTCGACGGGAAGACGGTCTTCGCCGCCTGGGCCTTCAGGTCGTCCAGTCCATCCAGCCCGCCATGGTACTTCTTGTACCAATA
>Ga0326727_10013550_pt1 | contig 18096 bp, 14 predicted proteins | sample MB2enrmetagenome_FD_207643 | JGI IMG/M metagenome (GOLD analysis project Ga0326727, IMG submission 207643) | Lab enriched peat soil microbial communities from McLean, Ithaca, NY, United States - MB29MY | ecosystem: Environmental > Terrestrial > Soil > Wetlands > Peat | place: USA: New York...
TCGTGCCGCTCTCCACGGTATCCTTCCTGACGCTGCCCAACCAGCTGCGCACCGACGGCACCTCGATGCTGACCCTGATGCGCAATGTCGCCAGTTCGATCGGCATCTCCCTGGTGATCGCGCAGCTGACCGAAGGCGCGCGGCGCGAGCACGCCATCCTCGCCGAGCACGTCAATCCCTTCAACCAGGCGATGCAGATGCCTAACGTCTCCGGCATGATCAACATGGGTACCGACGCCGGACGCGCCTTGGCGGATGTGATGATCGACGTGCAGGCGCAGATCATCGCCTTTTCGCTCGACTATCAGATGGTGATGGTCTTCATCCTGTGCTCGATTCCGCTCGCGATCATGATCGGCTCGACCCGCGCCTCGCTGCGCAAGCAGGCGGTGGCGCCGGAGCACGCGGTGATGGAGTGAAGGGAATGTCGGTTCGTTATTTTGCGTAGGGTGGGCGAAAGCGCCTTTGCGCCGTGCCCACCCTTTTCGGACGCGGAAAGATGGTGGGCACGCCATCGAGTGCGCGCTTCGCGCGTCTCGTTGGGAGCGCAAGCCGGGCGAGGTTTTAGCCCCCGGATCCCACTCAATAAACCTGCGGGACGAAGCGCTGGGTCGATTTCTTCGGCCGCTTATAGCCGGTATCCGGCTGGCGCGGCGGCAGCTCGATCTCGACCGGTCCAAGATCCTGATAGGGAATCTGGTTCAGGAGATGCCGGATGCAGTTGAGCCGGGCGCGCTTCTTGTCATCGGCGTTGACGACGTACCATGGAGTCTTCTTGCGGTCGGTATGGGCGAACATCACGTCCTTGGCCTTGGAATATTCCACCCAGCGCTTGCGCGATTCCATGTCCATCGGGCTCAGCTTCCAGCGCTTGATCGGGTTCTTGATGCGATCCTGAAAGCGTCGTTCCTGCTCCTCGTCATTGACCGAGAACCAGTATTTGATGAGGCGAATCCCCGCGCGCACCAGCATCTCCTCGAAGATCGGGCATGAACGCAGAAACTCCCGATATTCGTCCTCGCTGCAGAACTGCATGACATGCTCGACCCCGGCGCGGTTGTACCAGCTGCGATCGAACAGCACGATCTCGCCCTTGCGCGGCAGTTCGGCGACATAGCGCTGGAAATACCACTCGCCGCGTTCGCGCTCGGTCGGCGTGCCCAGCGCCACCACGCGGCAGATGCGCGGATTGAGGCTCTCGGTGATGCGCTTGATCACCCCGCCCTTGCCGGCGGCGTCGCGCCCTTCAAAGATCACGGCGACCTTGAGGCCCTGCAGCCGGACCCATTCCTGCAGCTTGATCAGTTCGAACTGCAGATGGGCGAGTTCGTCGATATAATTATAGTCCTTCGGCGGCTTGCGCGGCTTTCGCCCTCCGGACGGGGACCAATACTGCTCGAGGGCCGTGAGTTCCCTGGCGTCGCGCAACACCGATTGCACCGGCCCGGCAGATCTACGATTCTTGACCATGGGTCCCAGTAATGCCTCGATGGAAATCATGTAGGATCAGGGATGATGGCGCATCGTGCGTCAGCGAAGGCCGACAAACCCAGCATGAAAGTATGATTGCTCCGGTATGCCGGACCATGATCTAGCGCAATAAAGACGCAGAATGCCATGCCGTTGCCACGGCTGGCTTGATCAGCCGCAGCGCCCGGTGCCTCGTAACCGTAGCGTGATTGCGTCCGCTGACGGTATCAGACCTTTTCCGGATCGGGCTCAGCTTCCAGATTGCCGTCGGCGTGATGGTGATGGCTGGCTTGCTCGCCAAGCGGTGGCGCTTCGTGATGGAGAACGGAATCCTGATGCGGCTCGGACACCGCGGACGGGGCCAGCGGCGGCTCCGCTTCGGCCGCCTTGTCGGCTGGGGACGGCGGCGCTGCGGCTTCGGCCGCTGCCTGCTCCTTGATGGTCGAAAGCTGGTTCGCGGTTAGCCTGTAGGCCAAGAAGGGGCCCAGTACGAGCGCGACCAGCGCAACGATGAGCGCGAAGCCCGGCGATATATTGGATGTGCTCTGCTGGTCCTCGTCGACGTTCTTTTTCACCTCGTCGAGGTCCTTTTTCATCGCGTCGACGCGTTGCGCCAGGGCCTCGGTGGGGGCGGTGTTGGCCTTGAGCGTATCGCCGACCTGCGCCACGAGCTTGGCTTGGGAGGCCGCAACCTCCTGCCGCAGCGCTTGCGCGGCCTTGTCGCCGGTATCCTTGGCGTCCTTGAGGAATTTGACCTGGTCGGAGCGCAGCGCGTCGATCTGGTCGAGCATGATCTGCGCGGCCTTGTCGCTGCTCGACTTGGCGTCCTGGATCAGCTTGAGCACGTCGGAGCGAAGCATGACGGTCTGGGCGATCTTGTCGCTGTTGGCCTTGTCATCGCTGGACAACCGCTGCAGCTCGGCGCGAACGCTGTCGACCGTCTTGGCGAGCTGCTGCTCGCGATCCTGATTGGCCTTTTCGGCGTCGGCGAGCTTCTGGGTGAGCTCCGTGCGCAAGGCCGTCAGGTCAGGGGTCCCATCGTTCGACTGGGATCTGACCGAATAGGAAAACAGGGCAAAGATGCAGAGAACAAGAACAGTCAAGGCATACTTGGTCACGGCGAAGTCCTCCCATTAAGCGAGCATATTTTTCTCCATGCAGCCAAAGTTGGCGGCGACGCCGATTTTGCGCTCAGAGAGACAATTCCATCAATTGCATCAACATTGCGGCACTCCAGCCTGTAATGGTATCTTGTCATCAAGCAACATTGACGTCAAATCGCAAAAGCCTGATCGGCCGGGCTCGCGGGTTCAGCTTATCGGTTTGCTTATGCCGGGCCGTGACAAGGGCTCGCGCCTGCAACGGTGTCAGGGAGAGCGTCATCAACGAGATTAAAAGAACGCGCGGTGAATTCCTCACCTCGACCTGCCGCCGCGCGCCGTGCATGCAGCCGTTCGCGGTCCCCTACTTGATCGGCGGCCGCGGCAGCACGGCCTCGCCGGCTTCCATCCGGTAGATGTGGTCGAGCGAATACCAGGGCGCGGCGACCGCGGGTTCGGTCGGGTGAGGCCGGTCGTGACGCTCGAACTTGCCGATCAGCGCTTTGGTCACGCCGAACTGCGCGTCGCTGTCGATATGCGGGTCGGCGGGATCATAGACCTGCGAAATCAGCACCTTGAATCCCGGCTTGAAGATCAGGGCGTGCAGATGCGCCGGTCGAAAAGGATGCCGGTTCTGCGAATCCAACAGCCTGCCGACCACCCCATCGGTGGGAAGCGGATAACCGACCATCATCACCGAACGAAACCAGAAGCGTCCCTGCGCATCGGTGGTAAACTTGCCGCGCAGGTTCATGTCGGCCTGCCCGGGATCCTGGTTTTCGTAGAGCCCGACCGGGGAAGCGTGCCACACATCCACCTCCGCCCCCGCGACCGGGTTGCCGGCCCGGTCGACGACGCGCCCATTGACGAACAGCGGCGGTCCCGGCGTGTCGGAGCGGACGATGGAGCCCCCGTTCTCCATCACCGGCGAGTTCAGCCGCCAGAAGGGTCCGAGCAGGGACTGCGCGGTTTCGGTATTGCCGTGATCGCCATTGTTCAACAGGCACACCAGCGAGGAAACCCCTAGCGAGCCGGCCATCAATATCACTTCATTATGGGTGTCATTGGAGCGCTGCCCCAGTTCGACCAGGATGGCGGCGGCCTCGCGGAATTCCGCTTCAGTCAGCCTGACGTCGCGGACAAAGCCGTGCAAATGCGTGATCAGCGAGATCATGATCTCGCGCAGCCGCGGATCGGATGTCCGTTCCATCACGGCGAGGACAGCCGGCGTGACTTGCTCTTGATGTTCGATGATCATGGCGCGCTCCATGCACGGCGGCTGACGCCCGGTCGACCCAATCGCCGGGCGATGACCGACATCGCGTCAGTTCAGCTTTTCGATCGCCATCGCCACACCCTGCCCGACGCCGACGCACATGGTGGCCAGCGCGCGCAGGCCGCCGCGCTTCTCCATGCCATGCACCGCCGTCATCGCCAGCCGCGCGCCGCTCATGCCGAGCGGGTGGCCCAAAGCGATCGCGCCACCATGCGGGTTGACGAAGTCGGCATCCTCGGCGACGCCGAGCTGGCGCAGGCAGGCGATGCCCTGGCTGGCAAAGGCTTCGTTGAGCTCGATCAGATCGAAATCGCTGATCTTGAGGCCGAGCCGCGCCATCAGCTTGCGGGTCGCGGGCACTGGGCCGATGCCCATGATGCGCGGCGGCACCGCCGCCGAAGCCAGCCCCAAAATCCGCGCCCGCGGCTTCAGCCCGTGCTTTTTCACCGCTGGCTCGCAAGCAAGTAACATCGCTGCGGCGCCGTCATTGACCCCGGAGGCATTGCCGGCTGTCACGGTGCCGGGATTGCGCACGATCGGCTTCAGTTTGGTCAGTGCCTCGAGCGTGGTTTCCGGACGGGGATGCTCGTCCTTATCGATCGTGAGCGGGCCGCCCTTGCCGCCCGGCACTGATACCGGCGTGATCTCCTCGGCGAAATAGCCGGATGCGATCGCCTTTCCGGCGCGCTGCTGCGAGCGGATCGCGAACGCGTCCTGATCGGCGCGCGAGACCTGGAATTCCTCGGCGACGTTCTCGCCGGTTTCAGGCATCGCATCGACGCCATATTGCGCCTTCATCAAGGGGTTGATGAAGCGCCAGCCGATTGTGGTGTCGAAGATTTCGGCGGAACGCGAAAAGGCTTCCGGCGCCTTGCCCATCACGAACGGTGCCCGCGTCATCGATTCGACGCCGCCGGCGATGGCGAAATCGATCTCGCCGGCTCGAATCGCGCGCCCGGCGGCGCCGACCGCGTCGAGCCCCGAGGCGCACAGCCGATTGAGCGTCAGACCGGGAACGGTCTCCGGCAGGCCGGCCAGCAAAAGCGCCATCCGCGCCACGTTGCGATTATCCTCGCCGGCCTGGTTGGCACAGCCGTAATAGACTTCGTCGAGCTCAGCCCAGTCGAGCCCGGGGTGGCGCGCCATCAAGGCCTTGATCGGGGTCGCGGCCAGATCGTCGGCGCGAACCTTGGCGAGCGACCCGCCGAACCTGCCGATCGGAGTGCGCACGGCATCGCAAATAAAGACATTGCGCATGGATGATCTCCCTTGATGCCCGCCGGCTTTTGCGTTGTCAGGCCCGAACAAGTCTTAAGAGCGGCTCGGGTGCAGGTCAATTCAGGGGCGGCCACGGGCATTGGCCTCTCACTCCCTCTCCCGCTCTTCGCGGGGGAGCGGCCGCGGCACCGCAGCCATCAGCCGCCGGCGTTTTCCCTGCTGCCGAGGAAGACATCTTCCATCAGCGAAGAGGAGACCGAGGGCACCTGCGCGCCGTCGGAGGCCCGGGAGATGGCGATGCGGGTCTTGTTGAAGACGGTCTCGGCAGCCGCGGCCTGCGCATCGAGGTTATTGAGGAGCTCGGACACCAACACGCTGGTGGGCGCCAAGGAATCCTCGGCGACCTGGCCCGGCGTGGCCGACGAAATGACCAGCGCATTGTCGGGTGTGTTGATCGGCGCCAAACCGTGAGAGAAAGCCCGGAACCGGCGCTCATAGGGATTGCGCCGGGAGGCATCGAGCACCACCAGCTTGGCGCAGGCGCCCTGCTCCTTCATCATGCCGAGCACGGCTTCGATGCTGAACCCCTCGCGGCGCACGTCGGATTCCTTCCAGATCGTGGCATCAACCGGGATCATGTAGCTCTCGCGGCCGGCCTGGATGCCATAGCCGCCGAAGAACAGCATTACCACGGAGTCCGGCCTGATCTTCGATTTCAGGCGGCCGATCGCCCTGACCATGTCGTCCTTGCTGGCGTCTTCGATGACATCGACCTCGAAGCCGTTGCGCCGCAGCGCCGCGGTCAGCGCGCGGGCATCGTTGATCGGCTGGCCGAGCGGCGCGGTGGCATCGGGATAATGCCCGTTGCCGATCACCAGAGCGACCCTCGAAGCCTTGCCGGCGACGCCGGAATCCTGGTCCGTGGCGACCGCCTTGGCCGCATCCAGCGCGCGCATGTTCAGCGCAGCATGGGCGCCGATCGCCAGCGACACCATGCCGACCAAAACGGCGGCAATGGTCAGGGAGCGGCGAGAGAAACTGATTTGCGCTAGTTTCATGGCGTTCAAATCCTGCCCGTTGGCACTGGACACACGCTTTGGTCGCGCCCAGGGCCTTTAGAGTTTTTGGGTTGCCCGGCGAGATGCCGCCCAAATACGCTCATTTTGCGGCACTGCAACATGCATCCCATACCTTGCATGGGCCGATCCGGCAACCTCATTTGGTAAATAACGCCGTGTCGCAAACGCGCAGATTTGACTCTTGCTAAACATTTTCCCGCCCGAAACCCTAACTCCCAAGATCGCCCGGAGCTGAGCATGACACTGTGATGTCTATCACATTTGTGTTTCCCGGCCTTTCGTGTAGCGTTTTGCGGGTTTGCAATGTTCGATGATTTGCATTTTTCGGGCTGGAAGGCGGCGGCGACCGGTCGCGAAAAGAGCGTTGCGGGGGGCGCGCGGGGGCGGACGCGCGTAAAAAATCATGCGTTTTCAAACAGTTGTCGGTGCCGCCTACCGCGCGCTGACGGTCCCCAAGGATGGTCCGTCGCTCTATGACCTCTGTGATCCCGTGCTCTCGAACGGGGCCGGCGGCGACCTCCATCTGGCCAAATTCTACAAGACCGCGCTTGGAAATCCGGCGCTGCGGCCACTTTTACGCCGCACCGGGCTCACCGAATTGCGTGACCAGACCCGGCTGAGGCCGCTGCGCGAGGCGCTGGTCCGGGCCCGCGACGACCTCATCCCCGACTGGGCCGCGATCGGCCAGCCGGTGGCCGCGCTGTTGGATAGAATCGAACTCGAGCATCCCAGGCCCAGGCCGGCGCCGGCGCCGGCCTCTGTACCGGATGTCGCCAAGATCGAGCCCGTGATCCACGCCTGCGGCCAGCACCTGTTGCGCGCTTTCGCCCGTCACGGTTTCATTCCGGCCTATGCCGCCTTCAACCTGATCGGCGACGCCGACATCAGGGGCCGCGAACTGTTGATGGCCCTCACGGGCCTGAACTCGCGCGGCTACAAGAACTCGACGCTGCTGTTCAACATGGCTCGGATCTTCATCGCGCGCTCGCCGGCGCGTGCGCTGATCAACCCGGCCTGGACCGGCATCGCCGAGCCGATGTGGGAGCCGGTGCAGATTCGCCATCGCTCCGCCTATTACGACGCGTTCTTCATCGAGGCGCTGCTTTGCTTTGTCGACAGCGGCCTGGCATCGGTGGATCAGTCCGCGACCTCGCGCCGCGTCATCGCCGAGATGGTCGAGTTCTGTCTTACCACCAGCCGCGAACAGGTGCGCTCGTGCGACGGGACGACCATCAGCGTCATCACCGCGATCGCGCCGCCACCGCATCCGCGCTTCAGCCGGTTCTTCGCCGGCGTCAAGCAGGACCTCGGCTTCGGCATCTATGTGCCGGATTGCGACACCACAGCCTGCGCCTTCTCGGCAGCGACGCAGGCCGGCTCGACCGACCCGATCCTCAATCAACCCTTGCTCGACCTCTATGCCGGCTATCAGGTCCGAGGCGGCGTCAACGAGCCCCTGGTGACGGTGCCGCTCAATGACACCATCGATTACGAAGGCGGCGTCGTGACCTGGATCGACAACCTCGCGGGCGAGCGCCCGTTCGGCAACGATCTCGATCCGACCCTCAACCTGGACATCCTCGAAGTCAGTTTCCGCAACTTCCGCCGCTGGAACATCATCGAGAGCCCGGGCCGGCTCGCGACCGTGCGTCGGATCATCGGCTTTCAGAAGCGGCTGGCCGCCAGCGGCGCATTCACTGATCCACGGTCACATATCTATTATTTGCCGGAACTCTATTGCGCCTATTTCGGCCGCTGCTACGCCGCCTTCATCGCGCTGCCGCTGGCCGCGCAGCGATCAATCGACCCCGACGGTACGCTCGCCTTCATCCGGGGCCGCGTGCTGGCCTATGTGCAGGGCGAACTGATCGCCTGCGAGATGAACGTGTTCGATGCAGCGCTGGCGCTGATCGCGCTCGCCCATCTCGGCGCCGAACCCGCCACCTTCGCTCCGGCCCTGCATTGCATTCTCCGCCATCTCGGCGAAGGCGGCCGGCAGGGGCCGTTCAAGGCCTATGAGTGGAACAAGATGAAAACCCCGACGCGCATCCTGGTCGGCGGCCCCGAGGTCACCTCGGCGTTCGTGCTGATGGGCCTGGTGCTGGCCCGCCGTGCCATGATGCGGGGGGTTTGAACCGCCGCCATCGCGTTAAGTTGAGAGCGGACGCCGCAACTTGGACTGGCATGACGGCCAAATCCGCACCACAATCCGGCGCATAATGCAGCATAATGAATATGATTGAACATTGCAGACGGCCTTTTTGCAGGCCCGCGAAATTCCCGTTGCTGCTCGCGCTGCTGCTCCTGCCGGTGGCGGCCGCCGCCACCGACATCACTGGAATTGCCAAGGTCCATGAGGGCGATCAGGTCCAGATCGGCTCCAGCCGCATTCGTCTAGGCGGCATCGACGCGCCGTCGGTCGATCAGCTTTGCCTCAACAACAAAGGCGAGCGCTGGACCTGCGGGGTGGCCGCCCGCGACGAATTGATCAAGCATGTCGACAACAAGGACTGGACCTGCCACGTGCGCCAGACCGACCGCCGCGGCCGGCAGGTGGCGCGCTGCGAAGTCGGCGGCGAGGACATTCAGAAGTGGCTGGTGAAGAGCGGATGGGCGCTGTCCTATACGCGGACTTCCCATGACTACGACGCCGACGAGGCGGCCGCGCGCGAGGCCAAGGTCGGGATGTGGCAGGGTGCCTTCATCGCGCCGTGGGACTGGCGCGTCCGCAACAAGAAGACGACCATCCTGGGAGCCGCCAAGCCACCGCAGAATGCCCACGCGATCCTGTTGGCCTCAGCCTCGGGATCGGTCGCTCCCTCCCCCGACTGCACCATCAAGGGCAATGTCAATGGTGCCGGCGAGTGCATCTACCACACCCCGACCAGCCGCTGGTATGCTCAGATCAAGATGGACATCAGCAAGGGCACGCGCTGGTTCTGTTCCGTGGACGAGGCCGAGGAAGCCGGCTGCCGCGAAACCCGGCGGTAATCAGGTCTCTCATTCGCAGCGGGCGAACCAGCCTGCCCACCTTTTCCACAATGGCGCCTTCGCGCGATCTTCGTTCCTGAGCCAGGTGAGACGTGACTGACACCGAAAGCCTGCCCCGTCGGCCGCGGCGTGACCGCTCGCGGCTGGAGCGTTTCCTGCTGGTGGCGCTCGCCGTCATGCTCGCCTACACCGTGATCGCCTATGTCCTGTTGCCGAAGGTATGGGCCCATTACGAGCACCAGAGGGGCCTTGCCAACCTGCCGATGGTGACGCGAACGGCGCAGGGCATTCCCGGCGACCCGATCAATATCGGCCTGGTCGGCGACAACAAGGACGTGCTGTGCGCCATGCAGGAGGCCGGCTGGTACCCGGCCGATCCCGTGACGCTCAAATCCTCGCTTGCCATCGTCGGCAGCGTGGTGCTGGACCGGCCCTACCGTGCCGCCCCCGTCAGCAATCTCTATTATCTCGACCGGCGAGAGGATCTCGCGTTCGAGAAGCCCGCCGGCAACAGCGCCGATCAGCGTCATCACGTGCGGTTCTGGAAGGTATTCGAGCAGGGCCAGGAGCAGCGGCCGGTCTGGCTCGGCGCCGTGACCTTCGATCGGGGCGTGGGCGTCAGCCACTACACCGGCGCCATCACCCATCACATCGATGCCGACATCGATGCCGAGCGGACGCTGATCTCAGCCGACCTCGAAGCCGCCGGCATGGTCGAGGCGAAGTACCAGGTGACGGGCATCGGCCCCACCATGGCCGGGCGCAACGGCGGCGGCGATCTCTATTACACCGACGGCGAGGTGTGGGTTCTACGGCTGGTTGAAGCCTGCCAAAAGCGGACCGGCCCCGCCGCCATCATCCCCAGCCCGCCCGCGACCGAGATCAAGGATCAGATCTGGCACGATATCGCTGGCGCGCTCGGAAAATAGCGTGCCAGTCTTGAATTTCGCGCCATTCCCCTGCATCCCTTGACGGAGCCAAGCGCTCTGCACCCTTCCGCAGGCCCTGTCTGGATGAAGCTCCGGATGGCCTCGCATCCTACCGATTAAGGAACAAAACATGGTTGTTCGCGCCGGCCGGGAATTTCTTGCCATTCCCGGGCCTACCACGATGCCCGACGAAGTGCTGCGGGCGATGCATCGGCCGGCGCTGGATATTTATTCGCAGGAGATGGTCGAGCTGACCGAAAGCCTGCTGCGCGATCTCTCGCGCTTGTTCGCGACCAAAGGCCGCTCCTATATCTATATCGCCAATGGCCATGGCGCCTGGGAAGCCGTGCTCTCCAACGTGCTGTCGCGCGGCGACAAGGTGCTGGTTCTGGAAAGCGGCAGGTTCGCGGTTGGCTGGGGCAACGCCGCCGCCGCCATGGGCGCCGAGGTCGAAGTGCTCAGAGGCGACTGGCGCCGGGCAATACGTCCGGCCGAGGTCGAAGCCCGCCTGCGGCAGGACCGGGAACACCGCATCAAGGCGATCCTCGCGGTGCAGGTCGATACGGCTTCGGGCGCCTACAACGACATCGAGGCCATCGGCAAGGCAATCAAGGCCGCCGACCATCCGGCGCTGTTCCTGGTCGACGCCGTGGCCTCGCTCGGCTGCATGCCCTTTGAGATGGATGCATGGGGGATCGACGTCGCCATGTCCGGGTCGCAGAAAGGCCTGATGGCGCCGCCCGGCCTCGGCTTCGTCGCCGTCAACGATCGCGCCCGCGAGGTGCACCAGACGGCGGGACTGCGGACACCCTATTGGGACTGGAGCGAGCGCGAAGGCGCAGAGCACTATCGCCGCTATGCCGGAACCGCGCCGATCCACCTGTTGTTCGCGCTGCGCCAGGCGATCGACATGCTGCTTGCCGAAGGGCTCGACAACGTGTTCCTGCGCCATCGCCTGCTCGGCGAAGCCGTGCGCCGCGCGGTCGAGGTCTGGGCGCAGGGCCAGGTGCTCGGTTTCAACATCGCCGATGCCGCCGAGCGCTCGAACACGGTCACGACCGTGGTGATGTCCGGCGGCCATGATCCGCACGACCTGCATCGCTATGCCAAGGAGAAATGCGGCGTGGTGCTCGGTGTCGGCATCGGCGCATTGGAAGGCCAGGCCTTCCGGATCGCCCATATGGGCCACGTCAACGCGCCGATGATCCTGGGCACGCTCGGCGTCATCGAAGTCGGATTGAAGGCGCTGCAGATCCCGCACGGCAAGGGCGGCGTCGAGGCCGCGATCGAATGGCTCGGCGAGCGCGTGAGGGCGTGAGAAGTATGCTTTAGGAGTTTGAAACTTTAGCTTCCTTCACCTGTCTGGATAGACTGGGATACTTACCCGATTCTTCCACGGCATGAAACAGACTTCTGGCATATCGAATCCAATCGGACAAAGGCGCTTGAAGCGCTTTTGTTCGCCAAGACTCATTCCGGGAGGTATCTCGTAGTAGAAAGGTGCACGAGGTGGAATCTGCGTCTTCGGCTTATCTTCAGTGATCGCCGCAACCGCCCTTTGTTCATTCTTTTTGTCTGGGGCCACGTCAATTGGCTTCTCGGGTTGCGGCTGCTTAAACTTTTCGGGGCGGCTTTCCTCAAATTCAAACGTTAGCTTTATTTTCCTGTTCGCGTCACTTCCGCTGAAAAACCAGATCGTCACACTGATTCCAGCCACTGTCAGCAAGAACAAGACGCCGCGCAGCGTGCCCAGTCCGGAAACTTGAAATTGACCGCTGCCCTTCACTTCGTCAGACACAGCTCGCCTCCACGCGGCTCCAGGTATTTTGCCCTTGAAGAATCGGTAGCGTTTGGAACTCGGTCCGAGCGATTGCCCGATCGCGCGACTCAAACATTGGACTGAGGTCGTCGCTGACCTTCAGCACGTAGATTGGGTAAACTTCCATCAGCGACTTCAGTCGCTCCGCTAGGCAGGATTTGCCGCCGCCGACCGGCCCCTGCAGATAGAGAATCTGCTTGCGTTCTTCGAGGCCCTGAGCGGCGTGGCGGAAGAACCCGACGATGCGCTCGATGGTATCTTCCATGCCGTAGAAACCGGAGAAGGCCGGATAGTCCCGCAACGTCCTGTTCAAAAAGATACGGCCAAGGCGTGGGTCCCTGGCCGTGTCGATCATCTGGGGCTCACCGATCGCAGCCAAGAGCCGCTCTGCCGCATTGGCGTATCGAAGCGGGTCGTCGCGACAGGGCTCCAGATATTCCGCCGTCGACATGTCGCTTTCGCTGCGGGCCTCGAAGGTCCGCGCAAAAGCATTGAACAGGGAATCGTTGTACATGATCCTCCTCCTCATCCCGTCGGCTGCGCGGCTGGATGCGCAGCAGACTTCCAAGCCGCCGGAGCACCGTGCATCCGTTCGAGAATCAGCGTCGGCACTTCAGCCAATTGAACACTCCGCCGACTTCATCGCGCAACGTAGAACCTCGACAAAAATTGAGCCATCAGCGAGCATTTGCCAAATTCCTGGGCGAAACAAACAATAATTCGTTAACCAAGGCATTAATTCTGGACAATGTAACTGCACCGCAACATCCAGAATATTACGCAAGGCTCCGACGTCCAGAAAAACAACACGGTCACCTTTGGGAGTTTGATCGAGTTGCATCAACGGCTTGCTTGGAGCGCCATCCAAGCGACGATCAGCCGTCCCCACCTTAAAGAAGGTATCCTCGTCGACCTGCTAGGCACGATCGGTGTGGCGAATGAACACGATCTCGACGTGGAGGTCCAGGACGGGTTCTTGACGGCGTTCTGGGCCCGCGACCGCAGCGAGAATTTGACCACTTCGTTACGGAAGTCCTTCGGATTGGCGATACCGGCCGGCTTCTTGATCTTGGTCAGTTCCTGGTTAAGCAGTTCGCGGTTGAGCAACTGGCAGGTGTCGGGGTCCTTGAAGTCCTGGTCTTCGATCCAGGCATCGGCATAATCGACGTAACGGTCAAACAGGTTCTGCCCGTAGTCGGCGTAGGATTCGAGATAGGCCTTCTGAATCTCGTGGCCGATGAATTCCGCGTAGCGCGGCACCAGCTCGGCCTTGATGAACTCAAGATAGCGCTTCGCGACCTCCTCGGAAAGCTGTTCACGGATCGGCCCAAGCGTTTCCGGATCGAACAGGCTGAGCGGCCTCTCGAACACCGGACTGACCTCGTCGCCGGCCTTGAGCACATAGATCGGGTAGACTTCCATCAGCGACTTCAGACGCTCGGCCAGCGACGGTTCCAGCAGATAGAGGATCTGCTTCCGCTCTTCGAGACCCTGGGCGGTGTGGCGGAAGAACCCGACGATGCGATTGATGGTATCTTCCATACTGTAGGCCTTTCCGACGCACGGATTTTAGTGCTTATACCTATCAGTACGCAGCCGACAGCGGCGCGCTCAGGGAGGCATCCGATTGGCGTCCGTTGATTTGCGTGGCCTGACCAAGCGGTTCGGATCGCTGGCGGTGGTCGATGACGTGTCGCTGCGGATCGACCATGGCCAGCTGGTCTGCCTGCTCGGCCCGTCCGGCTGCGGCAAGACCACGACGCTGCGGCTGATTGCCGGTTTCCTGGAACCCTCCGATGGCGAGATCCATGTCGGCGACCGCCTGGTGTCCTCCAAGCTCAGGACCCTGCCGCCCGAGCAGCGCAAGATGTCGATGATCTTCCAGAGCTACGCGCTGTGGCCGCACATGACGGTTGCGGAAAATATCGTGTTCGGGCTTCGTTTGCGGAAGCTTGATCGCGACACCATCGCAGCCAAGCTCAAGGCGATCCTGGCCACGACAAAGCTGGAAGTTCTGGCTTCGCGTTATCCCGGCGAACTGTCCGGCGGACAGCAGCAGCGCGTGGCGCTGGCACGCGCCCTGATCGTCGAACCGGAGACCCTTCTGCTCGACGAACCGCTGTCCAACCTCGATGCCAATTTGCGCGAGGAGATGCGGTTCGAGATCCGGCGCCTGCATGACGAATACCGCTATACGACGGTCTACGTCACCCACGACCAGTCGGAGGCCATGACCACCGCCGACCTGATCGCTGTCATGAACGGCGGCAAGATCGATCAGCTCGGCACGCCGCAAGAGATCTATGAAAATCCGCAATCGGAATTCGTCGCCCGCTTCATCGGCGCCAGCAATGTAATCAAGACGGTCGCCCGTGACGAAAACCACGTCACGTTCGGCGGCGTGACCCTCAGGGTCGTCGGCGCGAAGCTGACATCCGGCGAGAGCGCGATGGTGGCTATCCGCCAGCACGACATCCAGCTTTCGACGCAAGCGCCGGAAAACCCGGAGAACGCCGTCAAGGCCACCGTGACGCGCCAGGTCTTTCTCGGCGCCGGCCGCGACTATATGGTCGAGATGTCCGACCGCACCACTTTGCGCATCGTGACATCGACCGAGACCGCCGTGCCCAGGGGCGCCGAGGTCTGGCTTACCCTGCCGCCGGAGCGCTGCCGCGCGCTGGGCCGATGACATGACCATCACCACTACCACCACCGCAGACACCGTCGACGGCACGCGCGGCACATTCGACTGGACCAGGCCGGTGCTGTGGCTGTTCGCCGCGGGCCTGATCGTGCTGGTGCTGCTGCCTTTGTGCTGGCTTGGCGTCTACAGCGTCACCGACCGCGGCGGTCATGCGACCTTGCGCAATTTTCTCGTGCTGTTCACCAATCCGGATTTCCTTGATCCGTTGCTGACCACGGCCATCATCGCCACCGCCTCTGCCGCGATCTGCTGCCTGGTCGCGGCGCCAATGGGCTGGCTGGTGTCGCGCACCGACATGCCCGGGCGGCAATTCATTCGCGCGCTGGTGACCGCCTCGTTCGTGACGCCGCCCTTTCTCGGCGCCGTCGCCTGGGAGCTGCTGGCCGCACCCAACAGCGGCTTGCTCAACCAGCTGTTCCGCTTCTTGACCGGCGCTGCGTCCGACGAATACCTGCTCAACATCTACTCGATGGCCGGCATCGTTTTTGTGATCTCCTGCTACACGTTCCCCTTCGTGTTCGTTCTGGTCGCCAACGCGCTCGACCGTATGCCGGGCGAACTCGAAGACGCTTCCGCCATCCTCGGCGGCGGCGCCTGGACCACGGCGCGGCGCGTCACCATTCCGCTGGCGCTGCCGGCGCTGGTGGCCGGCAGCCTGATTGCCTTTCTTCAGGCCATGACGCTGTTCGGCTCGCCCGCCATCCTGGCGCTGCCGGCGGGCTTCCACACCATGACCACGAAGATCTGGAGCCTGTTCCAGTATCCGCCGAAACTGGAATTGGCCGCGGCCGCCGCGATGCCGCTCCTGCTGGTGACGATCCTGCTGCTGCAGGCGCAGAAATTCATTCTGGGCCGCCGCGGCTATTCGGTGGTCGGCGGCAAATATGGCGCGCCCCGACTGGTCGAAATGAAGCGGTGGCGCTGGGCGGCGCTGGCCTTTTGTCTGGTGGTGCTGCTCAATCCCGTCTTCCTGCCCTACTTCGCCCTGCTCAATGCCGCATTCTCGCCGAACGCGACCACGCTGGTGACGCCCGCGACGGCCACCCTGCGCAACATCGTATTCGTCTTCACCGAATTGTCGGCGACGCAACTGGCGCTGAAAAACACCGTGATCCTGGGCACCGCGACCGCGACCATCGGCACGCTGCTGGCGCTGGTGATCGCCTATGTCACGACGCGGCGGGTGATCGCGGGCTCTCGCCTGCTCGGCTTTCTGGCCACCGCCCCGGTCGCCATCCCCGGGATCGTGCTCGGGGTCGGCCTGTTCCTGAGTTACACCAGGCCTCCCTTCGTGCTCTACGGTACGCTGTGGATCCTCTTGATCGCATTCCTGACCATCAACCTGCCCTCGGCCTATCAGCAATTGCAGGCCGCGTTTTTGACCATCCATCCCGAACTCGAGGACGCCAGCCGCATTCTCGGCGCGACCCGGCTGACGTCGCTTTTGCGGATCACCGCGCCGCTGCTGCGCACCGGCTTGATCGCGACCTGGTGCTTTATCTTCATCGGCGTGATGCGCGAATTGTCGGCGGCGATCGTGCTGTTCACCTCGCAAACCAAGGTGATCAGCGTCTTGATCTACGACCTGAACGAAAGCGGCGATCTCGCCGCGATTGCAGTGCTGGGCATCGCCATGCTGGTGATCACGTTCGCGGTGGTGCTGGCGATCAACCGGATCCCGATGTTCAGCACCAATGCCGGCACCCGCCTGCGCAATTAGGCCGCGCGTCCAGCGGGATTGCCGCAGGCGCGGCGTACATCTGGCAATCCGGGAAATCGACCCGATATGGCAGAGGACAGCGGCCCGTTCCGCAAGTACCGCACGAGGACTTTAGTGACAGACCCGATCATCCCGACAACAGCCGCACCGGTGGCGCCGCGCCGGCCGCATTCATTTACCTGCCACGGCATCACGGTCACCGATGATTATGCGTGGCTGAAGGATGACCATTGGCAGGAGGTATTGCGTGATCCTGGCCTGTTGGCCCCGGACATCCGCAGCTACCTCGAAGCCGAAAACGGCTATAACGAAAGTCTGCTAGGACACACCGCCGCCTTGCAAAAGACGCTGGTCGCGGAAATGCGCGGCCGGATCAAGGAGGACGATTCCAGTGTGCCTGCGCCTGACGGCCCTTATGCCTATGTGCGCAAGTTCCGCGACGGCGGCCAGCACGAACTGTTCGGGCGCTGCCCGCGCGATGGCGGCGAGATCGAGATCGTGCTCGACGGTGACGCGCTGGCAGCGAGCCACGGCTATTTCAAATTCGGCGGCGCCCGGCATTCGCCCGATCACAGGCTTCAGGCCTGGAGTGCGGATGTCAAGGGCTCGGAATATTTCACCATCCGCGTGCGCGACTGGGCAGATAAAGCGGATCGCGACGACGTGGTCGAGGATACCGATGGCGCGGTGGTATGGAGCAGGGACTGCGGGAGTTTCTTTTACGTCAAGCTCGACGACAACCACCGCCCGATGCAGGTGTGGCGGCATCGCCTGGGGACACCGCAGGCGGACGATATCCTGGTCTATGAGGAGCATGATGCCGGCTGGTTTACCCATCTGCATGAGAGCTCCAGCGGCCGCTTCTGCGTGATCGCGGGCGGCGACCACGAAACTTCCGAGCAGCGCCTGATCGATCTCAGCGACCCCGATGCGCCGCCGCGCCTGGTCGCGGCACGTGAGGCCGGCGTGCAATATTCGGTCGCCGACCGCGGCAATCAGCTGTTCATTCTTACCAATGCGGACGGCGCCATCGATTTCAAGATCGCCACCGCGCCGCTCACCTCGCCCGCGCGCACCCACTGGCGCGACCTGATCGCCCATCGCGCCGGTGTCTACATCATCGATCTCGAGCTTCTCGCCGGGCATCTGGTCCGGCTGGAGCGGGCGCATGCGCTGCCCGCCATCATCATCCGCGATCTCAAAAGCGGCGAGGAGCATGCCATCGCCTTTGACGAGGAGGCCTATTCACTGGATACCATCGGAGGCTATGAGTTCGATACGACGAACTTGCGCTTTTCCTATTCGTCGATGACGACGCCGTCGGAAGTCTACGACTACGATATGGCGGCCCGCACGCGCACCCTGCGCAAGCGTCAGGAAATTCCAACCGGCCACAACCCGGCCGACTACGTCACCACCCGCATCATGGCACCCTCCCATGACGGTGCGCAGGTGCCGGTCTCGATCCTGCACGCCAGGGATCTCCGCCGCGATGGTACGGCGCCGCTCTTGCTGTACGGCTATGGCTCCTACGGCATGGCGATGCCGGCGTCGTTTTCCGCCAACCGCCTGTCGCTGGTCGATCGTGGCTTTGTTTATGCCATCGCGCATGTCCGGGGCGGGACCGACAAGGGCTGGGGCTGGTATCTCGACGGCAAGCGCGAGAAAAAGACCAACAGTTTTGACGATTTCGCCGCCTCGGCACAGGCGCTGATCTCGGCAGGATATACCGGGACAAAGCGCATCGTCGGCCATGGCGGCAGCGCCGGCGGCATGCTGATGGGCGCGGT
>Ga0326727_10013554_pt1 | contig 18093 bp, 20 predicted proteins | sample MB2enrmetagenome_FD_207643 | JGI IMG/M metagenome (GOLD analysis project Ga0326727, IMG submission 207643) | Lab enriched peat soil microbial communities from McLean, Ithaca, NY, United States - MB29MY | ecosystem: Environmental > Terrestrial > Soil > Wetlands > Peat | place: USA: New York...
CAAAGCCCATGCGGCAAAAGTTCCTTAAAGGAGGACTGGAACGCAGAAGACGCTAAGGACGCAGAGGAATCAGGCCATGTTTCTAATTTGGTAATTTGAAATTTGAAAGTGACCGGCGGTTTGTGCCAGAGTTATGCGGGGTAAATTGCAAATCGCAAATCCGAGAGTTTGAAATCTTCTCTTGGACCTCTGCGTCCATGGCGTCCTCTGCGTTCGTCGCTTCCGGAAAGGGTTTATGAAGCAACAGGCACAATGCGAGTTCCTGGTGGTTCGTTATGCCCCGGACGCAGTGAAGGGGGAATTCGTCAACATCGGGGTGGTGTTGCTGAATGAGGCCTCGGGCACCGCGGAGGTGCAATTTACGCGCGACTGGCGGCGGGTACGCTGCCTGGACCCGATGGCGGATACCGAAATGCTGGAATCGGTAGAGACGGAGTTGCGCGAACGGTTGCGCGCCGGCGGCGCCGATCGTGAGCGCATTCTGCACCTGCTGCGGGACTCCTTTGCCAATGCCTTGCAGGTATCGGCTCCGAAAGGCCTGTTGACCGATGCCCCCCAGCAGGAACTGACGCGACTCCTGGAGATTTATGCCGGCCGCACGCGCCGTGGCCGGCGCCGCGAAACTGCCGGGCGGACCGCCATCGTCAGGCAGATGCGTAGTGCCTTTGAGCAGACCGGAGTTTGGCCCGCAATGTTCAAAGAGGTTCGCATTGCCCAGTACACTCATCCCGGAGATCCCCTGCGCATCGATTGTGGATACCGGCCCAACGGCATTCTTAAGTTCTTCCATGCCGTGCCGCTGGCCACGGATGTGGATGCGGCCAAGGTTCTGGCTTTCAGTTACCCGCAGGTCCGGGATGGCGTAACCCGCGTGGAAGGTTGCCGGACAGAGTTAACGGCAGTAGTGGAACCCAACCTCCCCCATGAAGACCAGGAAGTCGCCTTCGCCATGGAAATGCTGCGGCGCAATGCCATCCAAATCGCCGGAACCGATGAGTTGCCCCGCCTGGCGGAATCGGCGAGAAGGGAAATGAGACTTTAACCCGCCGTCGCAGTTGCGAGATGCGAGTGGCGAGCGACGCTGGCAATAATCCGTTTCGCGGCCCCGCAACACTCTTTCAGAAAACACTGAAAAAGCCACAAAGGCTGTGGCAACTCACAACTCACAACTCGCCACTCGCAACTCGCCGCTCACTTCTGCTGCAAGAACTTCAGTAGTTCGGTGAAATCGGGTTCCATATCCTGGATGGCGTCTTTGACCTCGTCGAGGTCGCATTTGATTTGGGACACCACTTCGGCAAGCGCCTGGCTGTGGGTGGGAGAAAGTTCCAGGAAGAGCGGGACGGAAGACTCAGACAGATCGTGCGCCAGGCCGGAAATTTCCGCCAGATGGTGCACTACATTGCTGGCCGGCACGCCTTCAAAGCCGAGTTCCGCCAAGCGAATGCGCAACCGGCTTTGCAAGTCCATGATCCGTTGTGTGGTGACATCAGTCATAACAGTAGCTGGCAGTTAGTGGTTGGTAGCTAGGGGCCGAAATCCAAGATTTCTTCGTGAATTGCGGCTCTCTACTCCTTGCAGTAACAACTGGCGATTAATGGCCAGGAACCGAAAAACAGAAGCACTCCCAGCAGCTAGTAGCCAGGGTTCCACAATCGGAACGCCCTTGTGGGGGTCCGGCCCCTGGCTGCTAACTGCTAGCCCCTAGCTACTATCCCAGGTCTTCGTTCCAGTTCTGGAGGTAGTTGCTGACCTCGCGCAGGAACTGGTCGGCAATGGCGCCGTCGATAATCCGATGATCGTAACCGAGCGAAACATGGCAGATGGAGCGGATGGCGATCGAGTCCATCCCGGTCTGGTCGGTAACCACCACCGGCTGTTTCTTTATATTGCCCACGCCCATGATGGCCACCTGCGGCTGCATGATGATCGGCAATCCGAACATCTGGCCATAGTTCCCCGGATTAGTGATGGTAAAGGTGCCGCCCGCCACATCGTCCGGAGCCAGCTTTTTGATTCGAGCCCGTTCGGCCAAGTCGGTAATGGTGCGCTGCAGGCCCAGGAAGTTCTTTTCCTCGGCGCTCTTCACCACCGGCACAATCAAACCCCAATCCAGCGCCACCGCGATGCCCAGATTGACATTGCGGTGGTAATGGATGTTTTCCCCCTCCACCGCCGAGTTGATGATCGGGAACTTCCGGATGGCGTGAATCGCCGCCCGGCAGAAGAATGGCATGAAAGTCAGCTTGGACCCGGTACGGCGTTCGAAGTCATCCTTGAGGCGCTCCCGCAGTTTGACAATACGGGTCATGTCCACTTCATACACGCTGTGCACATGCGCGCTGGTGCGCTTGGACTCAACCATGCGTTCGGCAATCTTCTTCCGCATGGGAGTCATGGGCACAATCTCGCCGGGAATGGCTACCGGGCCGGAAACCGCGGGTTGTGCCGCTGGCTGGGCTGGCGCCACTGCCGCCGGCGCGGATGGGACCGCCACACGCGCTGCTGCCGGAGCTGGGGGCGCGCCGGCCGGGTGCTGCTCGATAAATCGCAGAATGTCGTCCTTGGTAATCCGGCCGCCCAACCCTGATCCGGAAAGCTGGTGCAGATCGACATTGTGCTCACGCGCCAGCCGCCGTACCAGCGGCGAGGAGCGCACTCGTTCTCCCTCTTCGCCTTCCCCTCCCATGGAGGCTTGGGGCGCGGCTGGAGCCGCTTGTGCAGCCACCGGTTCCGCAGGCTGGGTTTTGGCTTCCGGCTCCACGGGCGCAGGTTCCGCCGCTGCCGCCGAAGCAACCGTTACGCCGCCGGCTCCATCGATAACGCCCACCACCGTGTTCACTTGAACGGTAGTTCCCTCCGGAACCTTGATCTCCTTGAGTACGCCCGAAGCCGGAGCGGGGATTTCGGCATCCACTTTGTCGGTGGAAATCTCAAACAGCGGTTCGTCCCGTTGGACGTTCTCGCCGGGTTTTTTCAACCACTTGGTTATTGTGCCTTCAACAATTGACTCCCCCATCTGGGGCATAATTACGTCGGTCGGCATTGTCGTTTTCTATCTCCAGGCAGGCCGTCGCTCTTCGGCTGCCGGCCATCGGCCAGACAACCAACCTCGCGCGCCTGCAAATTGTAAGTGTATGAGCATGTCTCGCCCCTCGCAACTCGCCCCTCGCAATTGAAAACTGCCCTGGCCGGCGGGCTATGCTAAGGAACTCTCTTCCCCATGCAATTTCCGTAACTCATCCGGGGCTTTGAGCGGAACCCCTAAAGATTGACCGAGTAGCGCGTCCAGGGTCTCCACCCACAGGATTTGCGAGTTGAACACTCGGCCGAAATTACGGGCCACCGACTCGGAAACCGCATCCCATGGGACCAGAGAGTCCTTCTCTTTTGATAAGGAGGTCACTGGTTTGGATGCAATTCCGCACGGAACAATCAATTTGAAATGATCCAGATTACTGTTGACGTTCAGCGCAAATCCATGTGAGGTAATCCCGCGTGAGATGTGAACGCCGATGGCGGCGATCTTTGCCGGAACAGACTCCCGGCCCGCGGAGGCGGCCGGCGCCGTCCAGACTCCGGTCAGCTTCGGCACCCGCCCCGTCGCCACCCCAAAATCGGTACAGGTGCGGATCAACACTTCCTCCAGCCGGCGGACATAATCGACTGCGCCCAGGGGCTTAGGCCGGTCATTGGCCGTTGGTTGTTGGTCGTTGGCCAGAATGCTTCGCTTCCGCGGTTCCTCTTCGGGATGCCGAAAACTTCGCAGATTGAAGATCGGGTAGCCGACAAGCTGGCCGGGGCCATGATAGGTGACATCGCCACCACGATCGCATTCGAAAACCGTCACCCCTTCGCGGTTCAGCAATTCGGGGGGGGCCAGGATATTTCGCCGGTCGGCATTGCGCCCCAGGGTGATCACCGGCGTGTGCTCCAGCAGCAGCAGGACATTCGGAATACGCTCGGCATGCCGCAACGCGACCAGCGCCTGCTGTAATTTCAGCCCGGTGGCATAGTCCACAGTCCCGAGTTGGACAACCGCAACCATCAAATTCCCGCCGCCTCATTGTACGCGCCCAGTTGGCTCCAATAGAATTGCCTGCGGAGGATTGCATGGCCCTGAAAGTGGGAGACGACGCTCCGGACTTCGAACTGCCGGCGGTGCTTCGCGATCGCAAGCAGAAATTCCGGCTGAGCGATTGCCGCGGCAGCAGGCATGTGGTGCTGGCATTTTATGCCGTCGATTTCAGCCCCGCTTGAGCGCTCCAGATGCCGGCGTACCAAGCTGATCTGCCGAAGTTCGCCGCGCTGGATGCCCAGGTCGTGGGCATAAGTCCCGATTCCCCCTACTGCCATATTGCCTGGCAGCGGCACGAAATCGACTGGTTGGACTATCCCCTGTTGAGCGATTTCTGGCCGCATGGCGAGGTGGCCGCCCAATACGGCGTGCGCCGGGAGAGTTCTGTGCCGTTGCCCGGCATCAGTGAGCGGGCAGTGTTTATCGTCGACAAAGAGGGCAAGATCGCCTTCGCTGAAGTTTATGAACTGAGCGCTCAGCCTCCCAATGAGCCTCTTCTGGAAGCATTGCGCCGGCTCAACAGCCGGAGCGCAGACGGATAGCATCGGCTTGGACGCTGGCGTGAATAGAACACACTGATTCAGTCGAAAGTAGCGGCGGGAGCCGGCCGCTCCGGACCGAGAAGGCCCATTAAAACCGCGTCCAGGGTCTTTTGCATATCGTCCGCGATATACCCGGTTGTGTTTCCCATACGCTGCGCCAATAACTGGTCGCGCAGCAGTCCCTCGCACAGCCCCAGCAGGGCCGAGCGCACAACCGCCGGGCGCAAATCGGTCCGCAGCTCGCCATGGCCTTGCAGATCGGCCAGCAAAGCATCCAGTTTCGCCGTAAACTCGATATAACTGTGAGTTACCAGCACGACCTGGCCATGTTTGCGGATACGACGGGACTCCAGCAGCATCAATTCTTTCGTTTCGGGATCGCGCTCCAGCCCCTGCCACACCTTCTGCAGCACCTCTTTGAGTCGCGCCGGTCCGCTACTGGCCTGGGCGCTGGAGTGGAACACGTCGCCCAGCGAAGCCCAGCCTTGATCGAAGATGGCTTCCAGTAAACCGTCCTTGGTGCCGAAATGCTTTACCAGTTGCGATTCGCTGGTGCCCGCGGCGCGGGCGATCATAATGGTGCTGGTGTTCTCAAATCCACGGGCGGCAAAAAGCTGTTTGGCAGACTGCAATATCCGTTCGCGGGACGAAATGGCCTTGGTCTTAGCATCCATATTGCGTTCACCCATCGCGCGTCTTGGCACAAATTACACTTCGCCTGATTCTACTTCTCCCGAGACTAACCTGTTTAGGTTAGTTATATGCCGGAACCGGACTCGCCAACCCCGATAAAGTCCTACCGTGATTCGGCCTTCACGGCATCGATCGTCTGATACAACTGGCTGGCGTCGTTCACTTCCACGAACGATGGCCCGGAACGCTGGTTGCTCACCACGTAAATGGTGGGGGTGTGGTTGATGCCCACGCGCTTCCCGATGGCTTGTTCCGCTTCCACTTCCGCCTTGAACTTGCCTTGTGGATCGGCCACAAACGGCGCGACGAGCTTTTGCTCCGCGGCAAACTTATCCACGTAGGAACGCAAATTCTCCGGGACGATTTCCATCTGATGCTTGAAGATATACCCGCGAAAATCATCTCCCAGCTTTCTCGACTTACTGTCGAAATAATGTCCCCAGATCGCGGCTTCGAACGACCAAGTGTGCATAGCCAGCGGAAAATCGTAACGCACCAGCGGAATCTTGTATGTATGTGTGGCGGCCTGAAGCAGCGGATAATCTTTTGCGCAAAGCGGGCATTGCAGATCTTCAAACACCACCAAGGCGATCTTCGCCCCCGCCGGAGGCTTGAGTACGGAGGTATCCTGCGCCTGCGCCCGCCCCAACAGACCGGCCATAGCCATCGACGCCAGTACCACCAGCAGCCAGAATGGTTTAAGAGTCATGAAGATAGAGGTCCTTCAGGGATAGAGTCCCAGGGAAAGTCCCTTCGAGCCGAATATGGGAAATTATAACAGGCTGAATGAGCCCGTTAAGCCTGGTTGGCGCTGGGCGCCAGTTCCCGGTCGGCGTCCGCGCCATTCGCCGCCTGAATCCGCCGATTCAGCAGAATTCCGGCGGTAATCAATCCGGCAACGATGGCGGCAATTAATAACAGCCATCCCCAGTACCGGTCGGGATGCCGCACTGCGCGGACAAAATGACGCCCATAGTGGTCCGCAAGAATCGCGATCAATGAATAACGCGCAGCCCGGCCCAGCGCCACCACTATGAGAAATGTCCGCGTATCGTAGCCGGAAGCGCCGGCAGCGGCAAATAACAAGCTCGTAGGAAATGGGAACGGGATGGCGGTTGACGCCGCCAGGGCACCCGTACCTCTCTTCTGGAAGAACCTGAGGACTGCCGCCACCTTGCCTCGTCCAAACCGGTTGAGATAGGCTCCACCGGCCTGGCGCGCCATCCGGAACGTGAAATATGCGCCTGCCACCGACCCCGCCGCCGCAACGGCTGCGTACTCGTACCACGGATTGTGGTGGGTGGCGGCAAGGATGGCGGTCAGAATGTCAGGCCCGCCAAAGGTCGGCAAGGGCGAGCTATCGAGCACCGCCAACCAGAACAGGCCGAAGGCCCCTAAATGCCGCAACGTGACCGCGAGCCCGGCATTGCGGCGCCGGGCGGTTCTTGCCGCCTGCATGAAAATCGTCAGTGCCAGCACAATGCATTGAGATTATCAAAGATTTTGGCAGCTTAAGAGAAACTGCCCATCCTGTAATCGATTCCGTCCCCTTACAATAGGCGACATGAAGCGCTTTGTGATCCTTCTCTGCCTTGCCGTAACGCTCTCCGCGGCCGGTTTTGCCGCCGATAAGAAGCTCATCGCCCTCACTTTCGACGACGGTCCCCGGCCCTATGTATTGCTCGGGACCAAAACGCCGCCCATCCGCCCCGGCCTGCTCGATCTGCTCGACAAGAACAACGTCAAGGCTACATTTTTCGTCATGGGGTGGCGATTGACGCCAAAGACGTTTGGTGACCGGCGCGAACCCAACATCGGCGTCACCTGCCGCGATGCCGCCCTGATGGTGCTTAAGCGCGGACACGAGATCGAGAATCACACTTACAGCCACATCCAGTTGCGCGCGGCGGAAAGGCAGCACGGCGAGGCCTGGGTGCTCGGCGACATCGACCATGGCGCCGCCCTGATCAAAGGCTTGACCAACACGCAGCCCAAATACTTGCGGCCGCCCGATTGGATCATGTGGCCGGAACTCCAGAAGAAACTGGAAGACCGGGGTTATACGGTTATGAGCATCTCCTCGGACAAACCCGCGGCGTTGCGCGACGTGAACTCCCAGGATTATCTCTGCGCCGGTGCGCATCCGGTTCAGTGCCCCAAGCCCTCCCTGGCCGATGCGCTGCTCCGCCAGATCGGCGCGCGTGAAAAGCAGGGCGTCTATACCCACATCCTTACGCTCCACGAGCTTTCCACGACGGTCGCCTCGCTGGAAGCGCTGATCCCCGAATTGAAAGCCCGGGGGTACCAATTCTTGACGCTGGAACAGTACATGAAGGAAGTGAAGGGAAAGTGAAGGTTTTATGCAATACACCAAGTTGGGCAATACGGGAGTGACCGTTTCGCGCGTGGCGTTGGGAATGATGACCTACGGCACGCCCAAGTGGCGTCCGTGGGTCCTGGACGAAGCGGCCAGCCGGCCCTTCATTGAACGCGCCCTTAAGCTGGGGATCAACTTCTTCGACACTGCGGACATGTATTCGCTGGGGGAGAGCGAAAACCTGCTGGGACGCGCGCTCAAGGACTTCGGCGTGGCCCGCGAACGGGTGGTCATCGCCACCAAGGTCTTTTCCCCCATGGGCGACGACGCCAACGAGCGCGGCCTTTCCCGCAAACATATCCTGCATTCCATCGACAACAGCCTGCGCCGGCTGGGAACCGATTATGTCGATCTGTACCAGATTCATCGTTTCGATCCCGAGACCCCGATCGAAGAAACGCTGGAAGCGTTGCACGACGTGGTCAAGGCCGGCAAAGCCCGCTATCTCGGCGCGTCTTCCATGTGGACCTGGCAATTCGCCCGGATGCTGTACACCGCCGACCGCCTGCGCCTGAGCCGCTTTGTCACCATGCAGAACCATTACAACCTGGTTTACCGGGAGGAAGAGCGCGAAATGATCCCGCTCTGCCGCGCCGAAAAAATCGGCCTTCTGCCGTGGAGTCCACTGGCGCGCGGGTTCGTCATGGGAACCCACCGCCGGAAGGATTACGGCGACAGTCTTCGCGCCAAGACCGACGATTACGCTCACAAGCTCTACTACCAGGACGACGATTTCGCCGTCGTGGACCGGATCACCGAGATCGCCAGGCGGAAGGCAGTCTCAAATGCCCAGATCGCACTGGCTTGGCTTTTGCATCAGCCGGGCATGACCGCACCCATCATCGGCGCCAGCACCCTGGAGCAATTGGACGACACCGTCAAAGGGGTGGACGTGAAGCTCACCGCGGAAGAATTAAAGTACCTGGCTGAACCGTATAGACCTCACCAGGTGCTGGGACACCACTAGAACAGGTTTCAAGGAAACAAGGTCTCAAAGTTCCAAGGTTTTGAGGTTTTGAGGGCTGACAAGGCTTTCGGCCGGGGGACGGGAAACATGGAACTGGGGATGAGTAATGCGGGATCGAAAGATTCACAGCCCGCAAAGCTTTCGGGGCAACTTTGAAACGTTGAAACCTTGAAACCCTGCTTTTGTTACATTTCCAGAAACTCATATACCACGGGGTTGGAGCAGACTTCGTAGTAGCGGCGATCGGTCCAATGCTTGAGGACGAATTCGCGGGCGTCGATGTGCGGCACGCGCGCCTCGCGAACCGCTAATTTGTGAACGATTCCGGGCGCCACCGGCACAGTGCCGGTACAAATCCGCACGTTGCCTTCATCCCACAATGTTGGCAGCGGCAGGTCGCGGATGGCGAGCGAAATTTCCTGTTGCAGCTTCTGGAATGCCGCCTCGTCCATCACGATGCCGCCGATATTGTAGCGAATCAGAAACTCTTCGGGCTGGCCGGCGGTATCGGCATCATCAATTGTCTGGAAGGCGAAAACGTTGAACACCGTCTCCACCCCGGAACAGAACCGCCGCGCGCTCTTGCTGCAAGAGGAAAGCCGGTCGCTGGCGTTTAAGGCGGGCGAAATCATGACGGGGGTGTTTCCGTCCATCAGATACATGGGCGCGGTGTCCTGGTAGGAGATGCCGATGCCGAGTTCCAGAGTCGGCAGTCCCGCTTTCTGCGACTGCTCATTGTAACCACGTACGATTTCGATGATCTCCTTGGCCAGCACACATGCGCGCCCCACGCCCAATTCGGGCTCTCCCTCGCGCTCAAACAGCGCCAGAATCAGGGCATCGCCTTCCAGAAACAGTTTTTGCGCCTCATATTTCGGCAGCAGCTTGTTCACCGGCTCGTAGAAATTCAGGCTGAAATAGGAGGCGGGATTCAGGCCCCGCTCGTACAGGGTGCGCGTCAATTGCGTGGAATCGCGAATATCGGCCTTCAGAATCACGTGGTGCATGATCTTCGGCTCCGCCGGTTTCTGCTCCTCCGCCAGCAGGAATTCGTACAACGTGTGATTAATGGACGAAAGTTCGCGCAGTTTGTCGGTGGTGATCAGGTTGACCGCATCGAGCCCGGAATTCAACGCCTCCAGCCGGCGCAGATCGCGGTGATAACGCATGAAATCGCGGAGAAAACGCGCCGCCAGTTTTGCGCACTCCGCCGCCTTCCGGCGCTCCACCCGCCGGGCGGCCGCGCGCAGATTGGCGGGCGACATCTTGCCATGCTGATCCAGCAGCGCTTCCACGCGCTTGAGTTCCGCCCCGAAAATAAGGGCCTGCTTGAGTTGCTGGGGGTTGATGGGAGGGGAATACTCGGCCAGCAGCGGCGCCGTCTCGTAGGCCGCGAGCACGTGCGCCAACAAATCCTCGTCCAGCAGGCGCCCTACCCACGCCGTCAGTACGGACTTGGACAAAGGCGTCTCGGGTTCTCCGCCGGCGAACAGGCTCTGCGCATTTTCCGGCTCATTCAGCAGCGCATCCATCTCCTCCGGGTTTTCCGCCGCATATCCCAAAGAATGCAAAAAAGCGGCGGCCATCTGTTCAATGGGAGCAATGCGATCCGGATCGCGCTCGTAATTGCCCAGCATCACATAGTGCTCGGCCTTCAGGAAGTCGTCCCGGCCGTCTTCGGTAAACAGCAGCCGGTTCAGAAACAGCTCGTTGTCTTCGTCGGCCGGACCAAACAGCGAGCGGCGCATACGCGCCAGGGTGGTCTTTTCCAGGTCACGCAGGGTGGCAAATAAGTCGTCCCCCACTTTTCGCAGGATCGTCTTCCGCGCCACCTGGAAGCGGGCGGTCCGGTCGCGCAGCTCGATGACCCGTGGTGGGCTGGATTGTTGCGGCCCTTCAAAGGATTTCAACCGGGCCCGGCAACGATCCAGCGCCACCGCAAACTGGACATTCAGTTCGTTGCGCAGGAATTTGATGGCGGCCAGGCGGCAAAGCGTCTCCAGCGAGAGATTCCCCTCGGTCTTAGCCCGGTTCAGCGCCGCCGTCGTCAGTTCCAGCAGCGCATCCTTGAACTCCATGGGCTGGGCGCGGGCAGGTTGTTTGGCGGCCGGCAACAAAACCGATGGCGGACGGGTAGCCGTGTCCTCCGCACAGAGGTCTTTCACATCGCCATATTGCGCAATCAGGCGCCCAATGTGGGCGCCGGCCAACTGCATGAACTTGGGGCTGAGAAATACGTCGTGGCGCAGGTTATCGACGCCGGTCAGCAGGTCTTCCAGTACCAGCACCGGCGTGTACCCGCGCAGTGGAATCTGCGAGGCACAGCCGGCCACGTCGACGCGTTGATGAAAAAAAACCATCGCCTGCGGGGAACCTTCGCCTGTCCGGGCAGAGTATCACGGCCGGGCAGCTGCGCCAATGTTACCGGAGTCACGCATGTTCCCAAATTCATTTCCCCACGGAGACACCGAAGCCCTGAGACAGCCAGGCAATCCCGATGCTTGGCATCCCTCCGTGTCTCTGTGTCTCCGTGGTGAACTGCCGCGCCAGAAGATTGCATTTCAGGAGTTAGTGCATTGAACACCCCCAGCCCTGATAATGACTACATGCCCCCGGCTCTGCTGAATCGAAGCTCCCGGACCAAGTTTCGCGCGGCGCTGCTGCGCTGGTTCAACCGCCGGCGCCGAACACTGCCGTGGCGAGCTAATCGGAATCCCTATGGTGTCTGGATCTCCGAAATCATGCTCCAGCAGACGCGCGTAGCCGCCGTGCTCGATCATTATGCGCGCTTTCTGAAACGCTTTCCGGACGTGCGTTCTCTGGCCAAGGCCCGGCCGGCGAGCGTGCTCGCCGCCTGGAGCGGCCTGGGCTATTACCGGCGGGCGCGCATGATGCATGCCGCCGCGCGGCAAATCGTGCGCGAACGGGAAGGGCGGTTCCCCGCTACCGCCGCGGAGTGGCGCGAACTGCCCGGCATCGGCCGTTACACCGCGGCTGCCATCGCCAGCATTTGTTATGACGAGCCGTGCGCCGTGGTGGACGGAAACGTAGAGCGGATAATCGAACGTCTGCTTGGATCCCGGCCGGGCGACGCCTGGGACTGGGCCAACGACCTGCTCAGCCGTCGGCGGCCGGGCGATTTTAATCAGGCCATGATGGAACTCGGCGCCCTGGTATGCACGCCGCAGTCGCCGCAATGCAGTCAATGCCCGGTTCGCAAATGGTGCGTAAGCCAGTGCCGTCCTCCGGCCGGAAGCACCCCGTTCGCTGCACGCCGCAAGGCAAAGGCGGCCTTTGGGTTGATCACCCAGGGCAATCGGGTGCGGCTCTGGCAACGAAGCGAACGGGCAACAGTGATGCCCGGAATGTGGGAATTGCCTCCGTTGGATGTCCCCCGTCCCCCGTCTCCCGTCTCCCGCCAAGCTGCCGGCCAGATTTTCACGTTGCGCCACGCGATCATGAACACAGATTACTCGGTAACGGTAGTGCGAAGGCCGTGCGCCGCCGATAACCCGGGCGAATGGTTTACAGCAAGCCGCGCCGCCAAATTGCCACTCACGGGCTTGGCGCGGAAGATTCTGAAGCGCGCCGGGATAATCTGAACAATTCCACCACAGAGGACACAGAGGAACATCTAGAAAACAGAACCCTTTTAGCCGCAGATCAACGCGGATATACGCTGATCAAAAAAGCAAAACTGATTTTCTGTGTTTCGAAAGGCTGTGCGGGCGTGGACGCCCCCACGACAGCCGGTCTGGAGACCAGCGCTACATCAGCCCGGTTATCCCCACAGCGTTCATCTGGGTTGACCTGCGATTAAAAAGGTCTGGGTTCCTCTGTGCCCTCTGTGTCCTCTGTGGTGAATGGTTTCGGATAGCAACAGCCAATTGCCAATTGCGCTTTTTGGAATTACAACTTACACATTGGGACTTCGAAGTCCCAGGAGGAATCAATGCCTGCTGTAAAAGCCGGCGGACGGGCGCCGGATTTCACTTTGCCAACCATGGCTGGGCAAAAGTTCTCGCTGGCGCAGGCACTCCAGCGCGGACCGGTGGTACTGGCCTTCTTCAAGGTTTCCTGCCCCGTGTGCCAGTATGCCTTTCCGTTCCTCGAGCGCCTGCACCAGGGGTATATCGACAAGCCGGCGGCGGTGATCGGAGTTTCGCAGAATGGCCGGCAGGATACAGCGGCGTTCCAACGGGAGTATGGGATCACCTTTCCCGTTGCGCTGGACGATACCGGCAAGTATCCGGTATCGAATGCCTACGGACTCACCAACGTGCCCACGGTATTTCTGATTTCCCCTGATGGCTCGATTGAAGTGTCCAGCGTGGGCTGGGCGCGCACCGAGTTTGCCGAAATCAACGCCCGGGTGGCTGCCACCCTTCAGGCCAGTCAGGCCCCGGTGTTCCGGGCCGGAGAAGAGGTGGCCGACTGGAAAGCTGGTTGAGGGTCGATGAACTGACCTGCGGTCGCGGGTCATCACCGGCAGGGATGGGACGCAGAGGACGCCAAGCACGCAGAGGAAACAAAAGAAACAAACAAATCAGCCATGGATTTTCACGGATCACTCCGTGAAAATCCATGGCTGATTCTTATTTTCCCTCTGCGTCCTCCGCGCCCTCTGCGGTGAAAAACGTCTAAACCTTCGCCGGCTCGATTTGCATCACGTCGAACTGCTTCTCGAAGGGCATCGAATACTTCTTCTCGATGTGATCGCGGAAGCACGGGCCGCTGTTGTACGCGCAGAACGGGTACAGCAGGCCATTGGGCGCGGCATAGTGAATCACGCAACGCTTCACGCGCTCCACATCGTAATTGTAGGAATCCATGAAGTGCATGGCGCTGACCAGAATGGCGCGATATGTATAGGTGCCGTCCATGCCATTGCGGCCCAGCTTCTTGTCGGTGAAGCCTTGCAGGGTCTGGATGAACTTCTGGAAATCCAAGCCCGGCGGCGCGAACTCCGGATGGAAATGCTTCTGCAATTTAGTCCAAACCTTGATCTTGTTCCAGAGCTGGAATGTGGACTTCTCCGCTTTTTGCGCCAGCTCGTAGATATCCTGCAGCATGGCGCCCACATCCACGAAACGAGTGATGGGAATCGCCGTGCGCGTGGCTTCATCCACGAACAGGTAGGTGCCCAACGAGCAGTGCGGATGGCAGCTCAGATGCACCGTCTGCTCGCCCTTTAAGGCCGAAATCAGCATCGAGAACGGAGTGACGCAAGCCAAGGGGAACCAGTCCTGGTAGGCATCGGTGAATCCGCTCTGCTCGGCAACCTGGTGGGCCACGTCCGACTGGGTAAACCGCTTCGCCGCCAGTTCGTTGCGGTTCAGGCGCCCGGTAAAGGCCACCGGCTGGAAGGTGATGGCGCTGATCACGTCGGCATTATCGACCGCGGTACATACGATCTCGCCGATCTGGTCGTCGTTTATGCCGCGCACGATGGTGGGCACCAGCACGATCTTCATTCCGGTCTTGCGGCAGTTTTCCACCACCCGCATCTTCTTTTCGAGCAGCGCTTCGCCACGCGTACGCATATATACCGAATCGTTGCAGCCGTCGAACTGGAGATACAGCGTCGTCAGCCCGGCGTCTTTGGCCTGCTCGGCAAATTCCAGATCCGCCAGCATGATCCCGTTCGTGGCCGCCTGAATATGGGTAAAGCCCATCTCCTTTGCCAATCGGCACGCGTCGAGGAAACGCGGATAGATGGTCGGTTCGCCGCCGGAGAATTGCACCACGCGTCCCGCCACCGGCCGTTCGTTGCGCAAGGCCTGCAGCATGCGCCGGACATCGGCGAAACTGGGCTCGTACAGCGTCCCCGCCTGATTGGCGTTGGCAAAACAGACCGGGCAGGTCAAATTGCAGCGATTGGTCAGATCGATATTGGCCAAACCCGTATGCGAGGCGTGCATGGAACACAGGCCGCATTGGCTGGGACAGCGCGTCGCATCGGTCACTGCGGGATTGGACAGTCCCACGCCATCGCCGAAATGCCATTCCTCCATCTTCCGATAGAGCTTCACGTCGCCATAATAGAGGTCGCGGAAGTAGCCATGATCCCGGCAGGTCTTCTCCATCCACACCTTGCCGTCCTCTTCGAACAGGCGCGCCTCGACCAGGCTGGTGCACTCCGGGCATAGAGATTGGGTGAACTTCGGCAAGCCCGTGCGAATCCGTTCAATGGGTGATCCTGACAGGGTCTTTTCCGGCTGCTTGCTCTGGAATCCAGGGCGCTTGGTTTCCGCGTATTGAGGACGGGGCGCTTCCGGTGTCACACTCTCCAGCTCTTCAGCCGGCGAGAACGTCTGTGTACTCACGTGCTTTCTCCTCGATGCGGCACGGGCCGCGTTTTTCGATCTACTGATAACCTTATAGAGCTATACCCTTTTCCAGCTTAATGTTACCCGGTGGTCCCCGGGTAGCGCGAAAAAAAAGCCTAATGGCGATTATCGGGAGCTGAATGGCAAAAACCAGCAATGAGCCGGAAGGACAAGATTGACCACGGAGGCACGGAGACACGGAGAATGAACCGAGGATTTTAGCAAACGGGCACCCGATTAGCCGCAGATTAACGCAGATCGACGCTGATCAAAATCGAACCGAGGTTGCAAATGGCAATAACTAAAATCAGCATGGCATTCCTCTCAGCGTTCATCTGCGTTGATCTGCGGCTAAAAGGTTTGGGTTTTCTCCGTGTCTCCGTGGTGAAAAGGAATGCGGCATGCCACGTTACTGACGGGATGCGGCCCCGTTGACCCGGCGTGCCAATACCCGGAAACTGGACACGGGCAACTTTGAATACCGCATCCGATTCCCTGTTTGTCAGACGGCTCTCGCGCCTGGCCGCGATCTCGGCCTTGGGCATGCTCTGCGCGTGCGGTCATCACAAAACGGCATCGGTCGCGGTTCCTCCGCCCCCGGAAATTACGGAAGGTCAGCCCGCGCCCGCTCCCGTTCCCCGGCAGACGGAAGAGAAGCCGCTGTACGTCGAAACGGGCATTGCCAGCTGGTACGGCGCGTCACGGCATAATCGGCGGACGGCCAACGGCGAGGTTTATGACCTGAAGGCTCTAACCGCGGCCCATCGCACCCTGCCCCTCAACAGCGTGGCCCGGGTTACGAATCTGCAGACCGGCCATTCTGCCTTGGTGCGCATCACCGACCGGGGCCCGTTCATCGAAGGACGTATGCTCGATCTTTCGCCGGCCGCCGCCAAACAAGTGGACGTATGGCGCGCGGGCACGGCCCAAGTCAAACTCGAAGTGCTACACGCGCCGCACTCCATCGAGCAAGGCGGGCGCTGGTGCGTCCAGATCGGCGCTTTCGACAGCAAGTCTGCCGCAGCCAAACTGAAGGGCAAGCTGGAGAAGAACGAAAACAGCGCCCAAGTGCTACAGTTCACCGGGGACACCGGGGAGTGGCTGCGCGTCCGCATCGTCAATGACGATAAGCGGCGCGCCGAGAACTTGCTGCATCAAACCAAAACTCCGGAGGGAGCCGCGTTTCTGGTACGTTTGGATTAGCCACAGATTCACCACAGAGGACACAGAGGGCACAGAGGAAAACACCAAGGAATAGAAAGACTTGTCATCCTGAGCGAAGCGAAGAACCTGCTTTCTCTTGCGCGCGCACCATAACAGCAGGTCCTTCGCTGCGCTCTGGATGAAAATTTGGTTTAAATTCGTTCGTGGTTTCCTCTGTGCCCTCTGTGTCCTCCGTGGTGAATTCGGGAGACGGACCTTATGAGCTGTCTATTCTGCGACGTGGTTGCCGGCAAGGCGCCGGCGCGCAAAGTGTACGAAGACGACCAGGTGTTCGTCTTCGAAGACATCAAGCCGCAGGCGCCGACGCACGTGCTGATCGTGCCCAAACGGCATATTGTCGACCTCAAACACGCCGCGTCCGAAGACGCGGAAATCATCGGCCGCTGCCATCTGGTGGCCGCCCGGATTGCGCGGGAACGCGGCATCGAGGATGGTTACCGCACGGTGTACAACGTTGGCCCGAACTCCGGCCAGTCGGTCTTCCACCTGCACCTGCATCTGCTGGGAGGGCGCGTCCTTCGCTGGCCGCCCGGTTAGGACCTTAGCCTTTGCACCACAGAGGACACAGGGGGCACAGAGGAAGACTTAGAAATCAGCAAATTGGCTGGTTGAGTAATTGAGCAATCGGGTAATTGCCGAAATTCGATTCTTTCGGCGGGTTGAGATTACTCGATTGCCCGATTACTCAATCTCTCAATTGGGGTTCCTCTGTGTCCTCTGTGCCCTCTGTGGTGAAATTCCCGGATCAAGCGGGCTCAGGAATCTCATCGGGAGCGCCGTGGCGGCGCAGCAACTGCGGCAAGTTTTGCGAGAAGGAAGAGCGCGGCAGCACCATATCGCAGCCGGCATCCATCGCTTTCATTTTCAGATCGCCTTGCACGTGGGACAGGAAGCCGATGACGGCGGTCTTCTTCTTCAGCTTCGACTTCAGCCGCGGAATGGCGGTCAACGGCTTGGCGGCCACGTTGTTCAAATCAAAGATAATCAGGGACGGCTTCTGATCGCCGTTCTCGCCGATACGATCCATGATTTCCTTCTCGGTCTTTACAAACTCGACCTTCACGTTGAGCTTGCGCGCCGTTTCCGTGATCTTGGCCAGGAAGAAAAGATCGTCGACAAAGGCAAAAATGCGGGGCGCCGCCGCTTCCGATTCCGCAGTATTGGGCAGGGGCTCAGGCTCCGGCTGCAAATACTGCGTGCCGATGCCGCCGCGCTGGTTACGGCCGCGTTGATTGCCGTTCCCCTGCAGAGCCGCCCGGTAGCTGTGGTCCATGGGAGCGCTGTAGATGCCGCCGGTGCGGTTCTGCCGGTTCTGCGAATTCTGCTTCGGGGAGCCGCGCTTCCCCCCTTGACTATTGGGCCGGCGTCCTTGACGTCCGCGGCCCCGTCCACCGCCTCCCGAGGAGGGCTGGTTCGGTCCGATCATCATAGATTTCTCTTGAACACAAATTGGAATTCTTGGCGTTAGCCTTACGTTTGATCATTGTTGCCCGGCACAGTCCCAGGCAACGCCCGCGGGCCTTGAAAACCGCCGCCCCATTCCCCACTCGGCGGCTCGGGTCTAGCACAACATGACCTACAACGATCCGATGCGGCTGGAAGTCTGCTGAACTAATCTTGCGTCTGTCGGCGCGGGAACTCTCGCGCACGGAATCGCCGCACGGGGTGTGCGGCATTCGGAGAACACCTCTTGATAGTACCCTCTCCAGCCAATTTTGCGCAAGAGCAAATCGGCATTAAAAAAGGGGAGCCTTGCGGCTCCCCCGGGGTCCAGAAGGACCGCCTTTTAGAAAGTCATACGCAACGCCATCTGGATGAAACGGCGTTCGTTGGGAACCCCAACCGTCGTAGCCGGATTCACGCCGCGCTTTCCTTGAACTTCG
>Ga0326727_10013555_pt1 | contig 18093 bp, 9 predicted proteins | sample MB2enrmetagenome_FD_207643 | JGI IMG/M metagenome (GOLD analysis project Ga0326727, IMG submission 207643) | Lab enriched peat soil microbial communities from McLean, Ithaca, NY, United States - MB29MY | ecosystem: Environmental > Terrestrial > Soil > Wetlands > Peat | place: USA: New York...
CGCGCCGCTATGACCAGTTTTATACCCGCTTGATTGACGCGCAGGGCAGGACGCGCCTGGAAACTCCGGGTATGAACCGCGTTTTGCCCGCCGAAAGCTTCGCTGGATTATCTGAGAGCCCCGCGATCATACACTCCGCGCAAGGATTACCGTACAAAGCAACGCTGGTGACCGCCCCGTTGGGCGGGGTTCAAAACGGGCCGTGGAAAATTCAGGTTGCCGTGAGTCTGGCGCAGCAGCAGCAGGTGCTCACGCAATACCGGCGCTGGGTTTGGGCCATTCTGTCGGCTTCATTTCTCCTGTGTCCGCTTGTGGGCTACCAAATTGCCGTCCGAGGGACCCGGCCGCTTCGCTATGTGACAGAGGCCGCGAAGCGAATTGGTTCCAGCACGCTGAGCGAGCGTATTCAAGCCGAAGGTTATCCCGTCGAATTGGCGGATCTGGTGCTGACGTTCAATGACATGCTCGACCGCCTTGAGGAGAGCTTTGCCAGGTTGACGCAGTTTTCCGCCGATCTCGCGCATGAGTTAAGGACTCCGGTAAACATCATCCGCGGGGAGATTGAAGTGGCGCTGACAAGGCCCAGGTCGAGTGACGAGTATCGCGAGGTGTTGGGCTCGAATCTGGAGGAAGTGGCGCGGCTTTCGGAATTGATCGGCAGCTTGCTGTTTTTGGCGAGAACGGAGAGCCCCGCGACGTATATCAAACGCGAAGCGGTAAATATCGCAAAACTGCTTGAGACGGTAAGAGATTACTACGAAGGGTCAGCAGAACAGGCAGGAGTGGAAGTTACAGTTAGTGCTCCGCGCGGCGTCTTGTCCTTGCTCGACCGGTCTTTAATGCAAAGGGCAATTGGCAATCTGATAAGCAACGGCTTAGCTCACACACCGTGCGGCGGACGCATTGATTTAACCGCCAGCTACAGCCAGGACGCACTGCAGATTTGCGTCACCGACAGCGGATGCGGGATTCCCGCCGAGTCCATTCCCAAACTATTTGACCGGTTTTACAGGCTTGATCAGGCGAGATCGCAACGGCCCGGCGGATTCGGTCTGGGGCTGTCGATTGTCCGTGGAATTATGATGCTGCACGGGGGGAGCGTGAAAGTGAAGAGCGAGTTGGGGAAGGGAACGCAGGTGAGTCTGATGCTGCCCACGGGACAAAATCAGGATTAAAAAACGTTAATTCTCCAGTAATGCCGGTGTCAGTTGGGCGGCTCCACAATAGCAATGGCCATCGAACGCAGCCTTCGAGTTGCGGCACGCGTGGCAATCCAAAGAATGAAGGAAGAAAGACGATTCATGTTCCAGAGGACTCATTGCAATCAGCCTCGGATTCACCCTTCGGCTCTTCTCACCGGCTTGCTGGTGGCAGGGCTCAGTGTTTCGGCGCTCCCAGGTCAATCCGTTCCACCTCCGACCAAATCAGTGCCGTTCCCGACCTACAAGCTAGGGGAGAACGCGAACGGGTCGCAGGGCCCGAACTACCCATCGACGCTGCCGACCCCGTGGGTCGTCAGTAACGGTCAGATCATCACCCCAGCAGGCACGCAGGTTTACCTTGGCATACAAACCCGGGCCAAGGCTGTCGCGCTGAATCCTAATGCGAGCACGCACACGGCAGCGGTCCTCCAGATGGGCGCTCCGCAGGCGGTCACCATTCTCAACACCCAGACCGGCGCTATCCTGCAGACCTACAGCGCGCCATATTTGTCAGGCAGCACGACCAAATACGACTCAAACGGCAGCGGGGCCGGCATCACCTATACACCGGATGGCCTTCACCTGTTGTTCAGCCAGGATGGCAATTTCGCTCCGGGCAGCTACGTTACCATCGCCGCCGTCGACCCGAACACGGGCTTGATCACGTCGACCGGCGGCTCAAACCCCTTCCCCCAGCAAGTCAAAGTTCCGATCGACGTCAACGGGTCCAACTACCTGACCAACGTCACATGTTTCCCGAACAGCCCTCCGGGGACGACGGGGAGCGTTGAAATTCCGTGCGGCCAAACGGTGTCGATTAACTCGGATTCCACGTACACTTCCTACCCCCTGGGCATCGCAGTCTCGCCGAACGGCACGACGGCCTACGCGGTACTGGACAACAACGACACGCTCACTTCGATCGATCTCACCGCGGCGACCCCGGTGGAGGGTCCCGAGGTCCGCGTTGGGAACGTACCGAACAGCGTGGTGATCTCATCAGATGGCAAGACCGCTTACGTCTCCAACGAGGCCGGGCGCATTGCCGTCGAGACTGACTTCCAGGGATACTCGAACGGCACCCCGGTCTTCGCCTCGTATCCGACCGGCGGCACAGCGAGCGGCACGGTTTCCGTTGTCGACCTGCCCACCTTCACGGTCACCGGCACCATCAATGTCGGCCTACATCCCACCGGGATGGCCTTCTGGGGCAAGAACCTGCTGGTCGCCAACACTTATAGCGACACAATCTCGGTGATCAACACGTCCACCCAAACGGTGACGCGCACGATCAGCCTCGGGCTGCCGATCAGCGTACCGGGCCAGCCCACTCCGGCTTACGGCGCGGGACCGAATTCCATCGCTGTCAATACCGCAACAAACACTGCCTACGTCGCGCTCTACAATGCCAACGCGATTGCGGTGGTGAACCTGAGCGCCACTTCGAGTGCCATTGAGGGCCTGATTCCGGTTGCCTTTGCGCCGAGCTCGGTGGTGCTCGATACCACCGATAATGAGCTGATCGTTGCCAACGACCATGGCCTGGGCACCACGGGCTTCGGCGTGGCGCCCCCTCCGATGAACACGGCCGAAAATTCGTACGGAACTTACTGGAACGTAACTGACTTCAACACCCACCAGGATCTTGGCACGGTAAGCATCGTCCCCGTGCCGACAGCCACCGCGTTGGCGGCGATGACGCAGCAGGTTTACCAGAACAATCACTGGGATCTGGCGGTAAACATCTCCTCGGCGGCAGGCGGTTCGCCCACTACCAAACCCACCGTGATCCCGGCGAAGATCGGCGATCCGTCGAAGATCAAGCATGTGTTCGTGATCATCCGTGAAAACCGCACCTACGACCAGATTCTGGGCGACGTGGCAGACGGCAACGGCGACGCTTCTCTGGCCGTGTTCGGCGACAATTCGATGTTCGGCACCATCACGCCCAACGCACACGCGCTGGTGCAACGCTTCCCGCTCTTCGATAACTTCTACGACCCGAGCCGGCAGTCGGCCGACGGTCACAACTGGATCGTGCAGGCCATGGCGCCGTACTCCGACGACATCCAATCGCCGGACTGGCTGCGCGACTATCCTTCCAACGGCGGCGATGCGATCGCTTATCAAAAGGCGGGCCACTTGTGGGACCAGGCTGCCAAGGCCGGCCTCTATTTCAAGAACTACGGCGAGTACATTGAGTACAACACCTTCCAGCAGCCGAACGGGTCGACCACGGAGCCCGAGTGGATCGATTTCTACAACGATATAACGGCTTACGAGTGCGGCGCCGAGCCCCAGCTCTACAACTTCAACACGGTCGCCTCGCACTCCCCGCTCCCGAACCTGATCAACAACACGGTTCAGAAATACCCGCAGTTTGATTTGGGCATCCCCGACCAGTTCCGCTTTGATGTCTGGAACGAGGATTTCCAGAATGACGTGGCCCTCGGCTCGGTGCCCCAGTTGGAATTCATGTGGATCAGCTCCGACCACACGGGCGGCCCGCCGACGGGGCAAGCCATGCAGGCCGATAACGACCTGGCGCTTGGCCGCTACGTAGACGCCATCAGCCACAGCGGCATCTGGTCCTCTTCGGCCATCTTCGTTGAGGAAGACGACGCGCAGAACGGCGTTGACCACGTCGACGGCCACCGCAGCCCCGGCTATGTTATTAGCCCATTTGTGAAGCAGAAGGTGAACCCCGATGGCTCCGGCGCCGGGGTAACCGAAGACAGCATCTTCTACACGCAGGTCAACATGACCCGCACGATTGAGCAGATCCTCGGTCTGACACCGATGAACCAGTTCGATCTGGTGGCCTCCCCGATGAGCGAAATCTTCATCGAGAATCCGCCTGCGGAGAACCTGCTGCCGTGGTCGCACGTGCCGAACGGGCTGCCACTGAATACCGGCGTCACCCAGACTCCGACTCAAACCATCCCAACATGCCCCGCGGGCGCGTCTAAGCCCAAAGTGGCAGCAAGTCCTTCGACCGAGAGCCGCGCGGTTAAGGCGCTGCGTTCTGGCTGGATGAGAAAGAAGGCGGAAATCTTCGCCGGCAAGTATCATACGCCCGATGTTGAAGACTCGGATACCGTCAACCACCTCGACTGGTACGAAGCCACTGGCTTCACCCGCCCGTACCCGGGCGAGAGCAAGGTGCGTCCGGCGAGCGACTTCAACAAAGCTGCGCCTGTGAAGGACGACGACGACAAATAAGTAAATCGCATTCCGGCTGTAAGCGGCCCTCTCTCCGGTCACCGGGGAGAGGGCTTTTCTATGGCGTGCCGAAAGTGATCGGGGGCCTCAGACGGTGATGAGCTCAATGTGCTCATTGCGAATTTTATCGATCATCTCGTTACTGATTCGCGTGTCCGTAATGAGGCGGCGAGCCTGCTTCAAATTACCAATGACGGATAGACTGCGGCGCCCGATTTTGCTGGAGTCTGCAATCACGGTGATTTCATTTGAGATCTCCAGCATCATGGTGTTGAGCTGCGCCTCCAGAAGATCTGGAGTGGAGAGATTCAGGTCAGCATCCAAGCCGTCGATACCAAGGAAGAAGTGATCAGCGTGAAGCGGCCGCAGCATATGCTCGGCTTGTGGGCCGACGAAGGAACCGGACAGGTGCCGCATGATGCCGCCGATCATAATGACCGAGATTTTGCTGGACGGGAGGAACTCCTGGGCGATGTTGAGGGCGTGGGTGATGACGGTGAGAGCGTCCAGATTCGCGTGTTTGATGGCTCTGGCGAGCGCCGCGGAGGTACTGCCTGAATCGAGGATGACGGTCTGATGGGATTTGATGAGACGGAGGGCGGCAGCCGCGATGCGAGTTTTCTCGGCCTGGTTGCGCGTATTTTTGACGGTCAGGGGGTAATCCCCGCTGTGATCTTCGTGCAGCATGGCGCCGCCATAAGAGCGAACGAGGGCGCCTTCCCGCGCCAATTGCCCGAGATCGGCGCGGAGCGTGACGGCGGAAACGCGGAAGTGCTTGACCAGGTCCTCGACGGCTGCGCTGCCCTGCTTCTTGACCAACGCAAGAATTGCGCGCCTGCGTTCATCCGCCAGCATTTTGGATTCTTTTCGAGGCATCCTAACTGAGTCTATGCGAAGCGATGAGCTGGGGGTGAGCATCCACGCTGCCGACCAGCGGATGCGCATATGTTCGATAGTCCGGAAGCACGCCCGTCCCGTCGGAGTTGATCCATGCGGCAGGGAAGAGGCGCTCGGTGAACGCGACTTCTTCGAGGCGCGCCTCACCGCAAGAGACAGAGTAATCCGGGCCGGGGCCGCGGACCAGCGTAATCATGACTCCGGAGTGTTCCGCCACTGCGGACTTCACGGCCTGACGCCCGCAGAGCCGGCTTTCGTTCCAATCGGACTGCGAGACGTAAGCGGAACTGGCTCGCCCGAGCAGCCCAGGCTTTTCACTGCGAGCGCGGATGTTGAGGCGAGAAGCGATCAGACTGGCCAGGCGGTGTCCCAGGTTCTGAGCCAGGAACCCACGCGAGCCGGAGCGCACGTCGGCGCCGAAAGCTTCACTATTCTGATCGAGCTGCCCTTCGCAGACCACTACCACGCAACGCTTGAGACGGGTAAAGACGCTGGCGACGTCGTCCATCAGCTTGTCGATGGGAAGTCTTTGCTCGGGGAAGTAGATCAAGTGCGGACCGGTTTCGGAGCCGGATTTTGCGAAGGACGCGGCGGCGGCCAGCCACCCGGCGTTTCTGCCGAGAACCTCAATGATTTCGACCTGGTTGGGAAGGGACCGATTATCGGCGTCGATGTCGCGGACCGCATGAGCAAAGAAACGGGCGGTTGAACCGTACCCAGGGGTGTGGTCCGTGATCAGGAGATCGTTGTCGATTGTTTTTGGAATTCCAATAATCTGAAGCGGCAGTCCTTCTTGCTCAGCGGCCTGCTTGAGTTGCATCGCGGTTCCCATAGAACCGTTGCCGCCAGTGTAGAAGAAGAAGCGGACATTGCGAGACCGAAAGATGGCGAGCACGCGGCTGAGATCGGCCTGAGAGACTTCGTATCGGGAAGATCCAAGAGCGGAAGCGGGACTCGCGCCGATGCGGTGCATGAGATCTTCGGGTTGCGCGAACAAATCGATGAAGTCTTCGCGGAAGATTCCCGGGAGACCGAAGCGGGCGCCGTACAACGCGCCGATTTCGGGATGAAGCCGAGCTTCTTCAACCAAGCCAAGCAGGCTGGCGTTGATCACCGGAGTGGGGCCGCCGCTATGAGCGACGATGGCGACATTCATGGTTTTCAAAGGCGGCCGTTCCACCGATATATTGGACGTTGCGTGCACCGGCGCGCGCTCCGGCATTTGCGGAGTCTTTCAAGTCTCCGCCCTGAAGGAATGCGGCCAGGAAACCCGCATTGAAACTGTCTCCGGCGCCGGTCGTGTCGATGGCGATGGCGGGAACCGCCGGTACGTCGAATTCAGTTGAGCCGCTCACCAGGAGCGCGCCGCCGGCGCCACGCTTGACTACCACCGTTTTGGCGAGGGACGCCAGAGAGCGCGCCGCTGCAAGCGCCGTTGACTCACCGGTGATGTGGCGGGCTTCGTCTTCATTCGGGAAGAACAGATCGGCATGCTTCAACACTTCCCGAAGGTTGGAATCCCAGCGCTCCGCCGGATCATAGTTGCAGTCGACGGAAGTTGTCAGTCCGAGTTTCCTGGCTCGTGCGAACAATGCGGGAGCATCAGCGTGGATGTTGGTTTGCAGGAAGTACGCTCCCATGTGAAAATGGCGCGCCGATTTCAGCAATTCATCCGGCACATCTTTCAACTCCAGCATGGCGCTGGTTCCGGCATAAGTGACTCCGGCGCGCTTGCCTGCGCAGCTATGCCAGATGGTAACTCCACTTTTTAGATGGGGCACGCGCCGGAGGCCTCTTTGATCCACGCCGCCGCCGGCGAGCTTGTCTTGTACGAAGCGTCCAAACAGGTCGGCGCCAATGACTCCGGCGAAAGTGACAGTTGCCCCGAGGCTGGAGAGATTAAATGCGGTGATGGCGCTGGATCCTCCGAGTACCAGGTCGAGGCCGGAGGCTAGTTTTTCGGTTCCAGGCTGAAGCTCGATGACTCCGTCGACCAGAAGATCGACGTTGGCGTCGCCAGCCACGAGGCAATCAAACTTCGGCGGGCTGATCATAGATCTCGAAATTCTTTACCACTCTGGTGATTGCTCCCATGGGGCTGGGGTTATCCGGGTCCAGGCCTTGCCTCAAGCTCAAATGATAAGCCAGCAACTGGGCAAAAGGGATTTCGAAAGGCACTCGAAGCTGGTCGGGGCACCCAGGGGCTGAAGCGGGAATCCAGTGATCGAAAAGGCTCCGATCCGCGTCGTGAGGCGCGATTCCAACGATGCGTCCCAATTGTTTCTGACGGAGTTCGCTGACCAGATCTTCTTCGTAGCGGCGCGTCTGGGGGGACGAAGACAGGAAACAGAGAACCAGACTGTTGGTGTTCAGGAAACTCATGGGGCCGTGCCGCAAACCGAGGAAAGTCTCGCAAAGCGTGGCCGTTCGCCCGGCAGTCATTTCAAGAATTTTCAGAGAGGTTTCCGTGGCCAGCGGGCGGAGAGCCCCGCTTGCCAACACCACGGCCCGGTCAACCTTTCCGAGACTCAGCCGTTCTGCTTCGGATTCCAGATGGGGGAGACGCTGTTGAATCGTGGTGCAAAGGGCAGACAGAATTTTCTCAATCTCGGGGCGATGGCGAAGGCATAAACCGGCGAGGACGAGATTGGAGAACGAACTGGTCATGGCGAGGCTTCGATCATTCGTTCGGGGATCGAGAATGATGGGAATGACGCCGTGCGTTTTGGCCAGTTGTCCTTCGGCATTACAGGTGATGGCCAAGTGTTCTACTGCCGGGCTGAGGCGCATCAGCCGCTTGACGACAGCGAGGCTCTCGGGACTGTCACCGGACCGGGCGAGCGAAATGAGGAGTCCGGAATCCGAAAAATGCGGCGACCTTCGCTCGAGCTCCGCGCGCGATTCGATCAGTAAATCGGTAGTGGGGATGGCAACGGCGTTAGGCCAGGATTCGGCGATTGCGGCAGCGGCATAGGCAGAAGTTCCAGCGCCGGTGATGACGACGGGCCTTCCGTCCGTTTGATCGGTCCATCCGGACTGGCGAACGATTTCCAGAGTTGCCGGCCACAACTCGGGTTGATGAAAGATTTCAGAATGAGTAAACCTACCGAACGGCAGGACTGTATCGCGTTCCTTATTCGACTGGATGACCATTACGTTGTTGCCTGTTGCATTTTCATAAACACCACATCAGAGCCGCTGATAGCAGCGACTCGGCCGTCTTGAGAATGGAGTCAATTTCGACGAACTCGTCGGGATTGTGAGCACCCGCGCCGCTGGGTCCGAACAGGAGCGTAGGGATGCCGAACTCACGGTGCAACAGGAAAGCATCACTCGGATACAAGCCGGCTGCCACGGTGGCTGGCCTTCCGGAGACGCCGGATACGGCTGACGCGAGACACTGCGTCCATTCGTGAGACTCGGGGAGTTCGTGGCCCAAGAGAGGCGGATTGTAAAGAGGCTTCCACCGGATTGGGTACGTTCGATAAAACGGATCGGTCCGTTGCCACTCGCCGAGCGATTCCTGAACGGTGGAAAGGATCTCGTCGACATTCTCATCGGGCAGGAATTGGAAGTAGACTCGAACGGTGCTCATGAGGGGAACGCTCAACGGGACCTCGCGATCCAGACGGTTGGATTCGATGGCCAACACCTGGACCGGCGCGTGATCCGCTCTTTCGTTTACCCAGCTTTCAATCCACTGCAAGAGGCGACTGAGGGGGAGCGCGGGACTGACCAGCGGTTCTCCGGAGAAGTATTTGGCAGGATCACCCGCGTGCACCTCGAGATCGACCACGAAGCCTCCGCGGGTGGCCCGCCAGACCTGTAATTGAGTTGCTTCGGAGATAACGGCGGCATCGGCGGTCTCTCCACGGAGCAGTGCGGCGAGGGTTCCACCACCGCCGCCCCATTCTTCGTCGACGACCGACTGCATGAGCAAGTCGCCGGCGAGCGAGACCCCGGCTTTTCGGACAGCGGCCACGGCCGCGGCTTGAGCAGCAATGCCACCTTTCATATCAAGCGCACCCAACCCGTACAAGCGACCGCCCTGGGTGTAGCCCGACCATGGAGGATGCGTCCAGGCAGACCGGCCGGGAGGAACCGTGTCCATGTGGCCATTGAGTAAAAGGCTTTTACCTCGGCCAGAGCCGGTAAGCCGAACCGATAGATTCTGTCGCCCGGCGTAGTCACGGTCCGGTCTCTTATAGGGATGGCTGCAGCTACCCAGGAAGTCGAGCGAATAAAGTTCCGCGTCGATTCCATGGGCGGAGAAGAAGTCCCGAAGAACCGACTGGCCGGCAGTCTCTGTTCCATACGGGGGAACATTCACCGTGTTGGCCTGAACCAGCGCCGCGGCAAGTGGAACAACCTCATGCTGCAAAGGCTCCAACAAGCGCTTGGCATCCGCGTACGTGGCGGTATCAAATGACTTTGAATTCATGCCAACGCTTTTAGAAGTAAAACTTCAACCCGAACTGAATCTGCCGGGGCGCACGCGCCGCAGTCACATACCCGAAGGTCGGGGTGCCCAGGACGGTGGAGTTATTCGAGTTTTGAGGCCCCGGGGCGGCGAACAGGAAGTTCGCATGGTTCGCGATGTTGAAGGCCTCGGCTCGAAATTCGAAGTGCCGTTTTTCTCCGAGGGGGAAGGTCTTCAGCGCCGAAGTGTCCCAGTTGGCAACTCCGGGACCTTCCAGGGTGTTGATGCCGACATTGCCGAAGGAGCCTAGCGCCGGATCAGTGAATGCGCAGGTGTTAAAGAACGTGCCTGGAATGCAAGGCTTGGATGTGGCGCTTTGTCCGACTACCGCATCCGGCCGCTGCTGGCCATCGGAGTTGGCGAAATTGCTATTTGCGTCAGTGACAGTGAACCAGGTTCCTGAGGAGAGGGTCACGATGCCTTCCACTTCCCAATTCCCGATGAGTGCGTCGACCAGAGAATTCGCTCCGCTGACGAATGGCTTGCCCTTGCCAAAGGGCAACTCCCAGGAGTAACTGGCGACGAAGCGGTGTCGAACGTCGAAGTCGAGATTGCCGTGTTCCCATTCCGGATATTGACTCCAGCGAAAGCCGTCATTGTTCTGCGCGCCAAGGTTCGCATTGGAAGAGTCGCCCAAGGCGTGGCTGAAGGTGTAATTGACCAGGAAGGAAATTCCGTTTCCGAACCGATGCTGCACCTTAGCCTGCAGCGCATCGTATTCAGAGTTACCCGCCGAGTTGAGATATCCGATGGAACTGTCGATGTAGGGGAAAGGACGCCGAGGGGCCGTGGGAGCGGAAGGGTCTGCGCTGGGAGCGGCCTGATTGTCGTTGAGATACGTGTAGAGCTTGGTGCCCTTAGAGCCGACGTACGCGATTTCGACCAAGGAATTCTGGCTTGCCTGGTACTGCACGGTGGCATGCCATTGCATGACGTAGGGAGTGCGAATGTGCGGGTCGATTGAAAACAGGCTGGGCGTATTCGGGTCAGTGAGCGCGTTGGCCGGGAACCCCTGGGAGAGAGTTGAGATTCCGGGTACAGAGCAATTCTGCGCGCTGCTGTAGGAAGGCAGGCTGCAGGGCGCCACAAAGCTTTCGCTGACGAAGAATGGCGGGTTAAAGCCGGGGCTGGGGTTGCTGTAGGGGCCGCTTTCTTCGCCGTTATAGAACATACCGAAAGCGCTGCGAACGACTAAGCGCGAGGTGGCCTGATAGGCGAGGCCGAGGCGCGGCGCGAAGTTGTTGTAATCAGAATCGACCAGGGCGTTGGAGGCCTTGTGGTTCACGGGTAAGATGCCTGCCAGTGTAGGAGTGAGGGTCAGGTTTTCATCTGCGGGGATGTCGAGCACGCCGGTATCGGGGTTGAAATTCGCCTGAGCGTTGAAGCGTTCATAGACGGGCGAGAAAAACTCGTATCGCAAGCCGATGTTTACAGTGAATTTGGTTGTTACTCGCCAGTCGTCCTGTGCGAAGAACCCATAGTTATGGCGGAGGTAGTCGACGTTATTGAGGTCGTTGATGTTGCCGCCGTCGGGTTGGCCGGTCAGGAGGGTTGCCAGGCCGCTTCCTCCCGTCCCTGGGGCAGCGGCGTTATCGGTGAACTGGGGGCCGAACGAAAGCGATCCGCGCGGGTCGGCGGGTTGGTAGATGGTGAACTCCTCAGGCCGGAACTCGCCTCCGAACTTGAAGGTGTGATTGCCGCGAATCAGCGTGAGGGTATCGGAGAGCGAATATGTATTTTGAATCTCGTTGGAGGGCAAGTAGGTGGGACTGCCCAGGGTGGAGACGTCGCTAAACGTCAACTGGGGAAGGCCGCCGTTGTTGGTGCCCGGCACGTAAGGGACGCCGGGAAAGCCGACGGTTCCGGATACGTTCTGGTTGTAGTTGAACTGGAAGCGGTCGGAGTGGAGCCGGTTGTATCCAAAACGGAACTCATTGATGACGGCGGGGGAGAAGATATGCGTTTCACTGAGCGCCGCGCTGTAGCCGTTGTTCTGCTGGATGCCGCTGAAGAAGCCGCCGCCATCCGCGATGCCCGGCAAGGGAGATGGAATGGTGGAAGGGGCCTGACTGATGCTGAAGCGATAGAAGGCAGTGTCCTTGGCTGAGAAGTTCTGATCAACGCGGACGTCGCCCTGGTTGCGAGTGTTCATTAAAGCCGGGTTCGATACGTAGTTGTATCCGAGGCCGTTGGCATTTGGCATCGGAAACAGTTGGGCCAGTTTTGCACCAAGGGGATCTTGTTTGGCGGCGGGGATGACATTCGATGGGAGGCCATTGGAGTTGTAGCCAAACGGGACACCGCAGTAACCGGTGGGACTTGTGGCGCTCGCCTGGGTTGCTTTGGTATCGAACAGTTCTCCGGCATAGGTCATCTGGCCGTTACAGTCGGGCAATCCGGTGGGAGCATTGAGGTTCAACTGGCTGGAGAAATCACCAGCGCGTTGAGCAGCGGTCGGCACCAGAGAAGTATCGGTCTGGCCCTGGATGACGCGAAGCCCTTCGTAATCGGAAAAGAAGAAGAGCTTGTCGTGAACAATCGGGCCGCCAAACGTGGCGCCGAACTGATTCTGATGGTAGGGCGGCAGGCTGGGGTCGAAGAAGTTGCGGGCGTCGAGATCCTGGTTGCGGAGGAATTCGTAGAGCACGCCGTGAAACTCATTGGCGCCGCTTTTCAAGGTGGCATTCACGATGGCGCCGGTGGCGCGGCCGAACTCGGCGTTGTAGGAATCGGTTTCCACTTTGAACTCCTGCAAGGCGTCCACCGAGGGCATGACCACGTAGTTGGCTTCATTCAACAGGTCGGGCAGATTGGAATTATTGTCGATTCCATCGAGCAGGAAGTTGTTTTGCAGCGAGCGTGCGCCGTTGGCGCTGAAGCCATAACCGGTTTCGTCGCGGGCACCCGGTTCACTGACCGTAACACCCGCGGTGAGCTGCGCCAACTGTACGGGATTCCGGCCATTCAGGGGCAAGCCGACCATGGTGCGGCTATTGATGACTTGTCCGCGTTCCGACGTATCCGTCTCCAGCAAGGGCGCGGTCTCCTGGACGTCGACGGTTTGGGTAACCTGGCCGACCACCAGCTTTACGTCAACGCGCTGCCGCTGCTGCACATCGAGCGAAATGGAACTTACGACAGAGGTGCTGAAGCCCTTGGCGCTGATGGACACCTTGTAGGTGCCGATGCGGACCGGGCTGATGGTCCACTCGCCGTTCGAACCGCTCACGGCGGTATAGGTGTACGAGGTTTCGATGTTCTGCGCGGTGATGGAAGCGCCGGCAACGGAACCTCCTGAAGCGTCCAGAACCTGGCCGACAAGTGAGGCCGCGTCTTTTTGCGCATGCGCAAGGCAGGCGGCGAAAGAGAGCAGAAATACGGAGCGAAATAGAAGGCGTGGCACGTTTAATGGTGGGCTCTCAAAAAATCGACGAAGCGGCCGGGGCGACGCAGACCCTTTCGAAGACTGTCGATTATTGTCGAGTTCTCTCCTTTTGGGCGAGTGTAATGGGTAGGGCGGGGTTCTGTCAAGGATTTCTTACCGTTGGGCGCGTGCGCCGGAGTCCCGGCGTAGTGAGGAAGGTATACTGCGAGGAAACAAATCGATGCCTTTTGAGGTAGGCGCATGGATCCAAACGCTACGAAGCAAGTCGCAAACAAACGAAAGAGAGTAGCCGCGATGGGGTGCTTGATGATCGCCGCAGCTTACCCAGCCGGTTCGGCGCCGCCCGACCACTCTTCCGCCTCGATTGGCGCCAAGGACATTACGCTTGAATTTGACGCCGCGATGCGCAGCCGCGTGGTGGCGCACTTCGGCGGACATGACACCGTGCTGGGACCCCTCATGGCGTCGGAAGCGCTGCTTGTGAATGGAAAGGAACTCAGCGATTTTGCTCTAAAAAGCCAGAGGTTGTCTGAAGCACAGGGGACCCTGGGAACGGCGCACCGGCTGACGTTGACCGGCATGGGGGGCGCGATTGAGAAGACCGAGACCATCGATGCCTATGACGGCTACCCGAGCATGCTCTTCCTGACCGTTCAGTACCGAAACACAGGCGAGCGCACCGCGAAGGTGGACGGCTGGGTGAATGCGCGGCACGAGCTGGTGTCGAGCGCGAAGCAGAGTGGTGCACCTTTCTGGTCTCTGCAAAACGGGTCGTACGAGAAGCGGCCCGATTGGGTGCTTCCGCTGAAAGCTCCCTTCCATCAACAGAATTACCTGGGCATGAACGCGAGCGATTACGGCGGCGGGACGCCTGTGCTGGATGTCTGGCGACGGGACGTGGGGTTGGCGATTGGCCATGATGAACTATCGCCCAAGCTGGTGTCGTTTCCGGTGAACATGCCGACCGCCGGCGGGGTGACGGTGGCGATGGAGTACAAGCATTCGCAGGTTTTGAAACCCGGCGAGAGTTTGAAAACGTTCGAGACATTCATTGCGGTTCATGAAGGCGACTATTTTGGAACCCTGAAGGAATTTCGCCGCGTGATGACCAGCCGTGGAGTACAGTTTCCGAGCGCGGCGAAGAACGGCTTCGAACCTATCTGGTGCGCGTGGGGATTCGGGCGCAATTTTCGACCCGAGCAAATTGTGAACGCGCTACCCACTGTGAAGAGGCTGGGCTTCAAGTGGGTGACGATGGACGATGGCTGGCAGACGTTTGAAGGTGACTGGAAGCCGAATCCAACCAAGTTTCCGAAGGGCGATGCGGACGTGCGGGCGCTGGTGGACAAGATCCACGCCGAAGGGTTCAGCGCGCAGTTGTGGTGGGATCCCATGTCGGTGAGTCCCAAGAGCGAGTTGTTCCGCGAGCATCCCGACTGGTTGCTGCTGGACGAGAAAGGCTTGCGGCGGAAGATCAGCTGGTGGAACACTTATTATCTGTGTCCCGCTTACGCGCCAGTGATTGAATTGCATCGGAAGCTGGCTGAGAAAGCGATGCGGGATTGGGGATTCGATGGACTCAAGATTGACGGCCAGTTTCTGAATGCGGTTCCCCGCTGTACGAACCCCGCGCATCATCACGTGACGCCGGAGGATTCGGTGGAGGCCGTACCTTATTTTTTCAAGGCAATTTCGGATGCCGTGAAGAGCGTGAAGCCGGATGCGTTGATTGAGCTGTGTCCCTGCGGCACGGCGTACTCGTTTTACTCGATGCCTTACTACAACATGACGGTGGCGTCCGATCCGGAGAGCTCGTTTCAGGTGAGGTCGAAAGGCAAGACACTGAAAGCTCTAATGGGCGATGGCTTGCCTTACTTTGGCGATCATGTGGAGTTATCCGACGGCGGGATGGATTTTGCATCCACGGTGGGCGTGGGCGGAGTGATTGGCACGGAATTCCGGTGGCCTCCGAACGACGACAAAGCGAGTCCTCCGACGGATGCGGATGCGGCGAAGTTGAAGCTGACCCCTGACAAGGAAAAGATTTGGGCGAAGTGGGTTCAGATCTATAAGGAGAAGATGCTGTCGAAAGGCGAGTACTTAGGCGGGCTTTACGACATCGGATTCGACAAGCCCGAGACACATGCGATTCGCAAAGATGGATCGATGTTCTATGCGTTCTATGCACCGCACTTTGGGGGAGCCGTGCAGCTTCGCGGATTGCCGTCCGGGGATTACAAAGTATTTGATTATGAAAACGGCGGGGAGTTAGGGACGGTGCATGGGCCGGGGGCGACACTCACTATTCGTTTTGACAAGCATTTGTTGATTGAGGTGGATCCGGCGGCGCAGGTGCGGTGATTGAAAAGGGAACCGGCAGTGCAAAGCCGGGAGTGTTCGATCGCTTTCTCACACAATGGTGGTAGACGGCAAACCCCGCTTTTAGGGTTTCCCCGATAGGCTTCTTCCTTCAAACTACTGAGCAGTACGAAGGAGAGAGATGTCTAAGAAACTAGAAGGGAAGGTCGCACTTGTTACCGGCGGTTCGCGGGGGATTGGCGCAGCGATCGCGATCCAAGCCGACGGGGCTGACGCCGAAGCCGTCCAGGGGGCGGTCGAGAAGGCGGTTGCGGCTTTGGGCCAGCTGGATGTGCTGGTTAACAACGCGGGGACCGCCATTCCGAAGCCTTTCGAGGAAACCACGCTGGAAGAGTTGGATCGCGTGATCGACATCAACATCCGCGGGACATTTGTTGCGACAATGGCGGCGCTAAAGCACATGAACGATGGTGGGCGCATCGTCATGATCGGCTCCAGCGTGGGCGAGCGTAACATGACGCCGGGGCTGGCGCCGTACTCGGCAACGAAGGGCGCGGTCAAGATGTTCGCACAGGGGTTGGCGAGGGAGGTGGGTGGCCGGCGAATCACGGTCAATAACGTCCAACCTGGCCCGATTGATACGGACCTGAACCCAGCGGCGGGAGATTGGGCTACGCCCCAAATCGCGAATACCGCGCTGGGCCGTTACGGACATGTGGAGGAGGTTGCCGCCCTGGTGGCATTTGTGGCTGGTCCAGAGGCGTCGTACATAACGGGCGCAAATCTGACAGTGGATGGCGGCACGAACGCTTAGACCGGGATCGTGCGGCCATCCGGCAACTGGATCGTGCCGCCAAGCTCAGTGTTCTTTGCCATGGGCGTACCCTACCCGATATCGTCCGAATCGTCGCTGTCATCGGGCTGGGCGGCCGGCGGCGCGACAAGGATTGCAGGCAAACCGGCGGACTTCAGCTCATGGTTGAGCGGCTCGATTGCACTGGTGCGAAGTTTGTCCCAAGCGCCAATGACCAGCGGGGCGTCGTGCGCGATTTTGGATAGCGCGGTGGATTGCGCGATGGTGGGCGCGGCGTCGGCGCCGCCGAGTTGGCTGTAGAGCGTGGACGCCTGTCCATTTACAGACGAGAGCGTAGGCTTTGCGGGCGCGGGTCCGAAGCCGCCGCCGGAACCGAGGATGGCTTTGATCGCGACGTTGAGCGCGGTGAGACGTTCCTTCAACGGACCAGGGGCGGCTTTTTCGATTTGCTCCTGCACCGAACGGGCTTCGCGAATCGCCGTAGTTGTATCCGTGACGGCGGAGGCGAGCCGGCGCTGCGCGTCGAGTTGCTTGCGCAGATCAAGAGGCGCGATCTTCACGCGCGGGTCGAGTTTAACTGTTAACGGAGCTTTATAAGTCTGGCCATTCGCGATCAGTTGCACTGTATACGCGCCAGGAATCGCGATGGGCCCTTCGGGACTAGCAGGCGTGCGGAAGGGAACGGCCGAGATGGGATAGTCATGCCGCAGAGATAGAGGCGCGGTCTCATGCAAGTCCCAAACCCAGCGATGCATGCCGCTCGAAGCGGGCAGAACGCGGGAGGGCTGCACCCACCACGAAGGAATGCTTAAGGCTTTCCAATCCGCTGCGGTGAGTGCTTTGGAATCGTTGCTGGAATAGCGGCGGATCACCTTGCCGGCGGCATCGAGGATCTCAAGTTTCACGGGACCGGAAGGCGCCTGGGCCAGGAAGAAATCGATCACAGCGCCATCCGGCGGGTTCTCCGCGATGGGCTCATCGGGCGGGATGGGAGTGTCGGGATTGGTATCGCGCTGCACGCGGAATGCGGCAGCCGGCGTCGCGAGCCACGCGGTAGATTGCATGGCTTTGGCGTCGAACTGGCGCAGGGGCGTGATGTCGTCGAGGATCCAGAACGAACGGCCATGCGTGGCGACGATCAAATCGCTGTCCTTGATCCAGAGATCGCGCATGGAAGTGTGCGGCAGGTTGAATTGCAAGGACTGCCAGTGGTCGCCATCATCGAAGGAAACCCAGACGGCGTTTTCGGTTCCGGCGAACAGCAAGCCTTTGCGGGCAGGATCTTCGCGGACCGTATCGACAGGCGCATCCAGCGGAAGGCCTTCGTTGATGAGCTGCCAGGTTTTGCCGCGATCGTGGGTGCGGTAGATGTACGGCGTCAGATCGTCAACGCGGAAACGGCTGACTGAGGCGTAGGCAGTCTGGTCGTCGAAATGGGAGGCTTCGAGCTGCGTGACCTTACTCCACGCGGTGAGCGCGGGCGGAGTGATGTCTTTCCAGTTTTTGCCTGCGTCGCCGGTGACCCAGATGAGCCCGTCGTCGGTTCCGGCCCAGATGGTGTTGGGGCTCTTGAAGGAAGGCGCGAGGGAGTAGATGACGCCGCGCTGCTTGAGCGCGCCGGGATCTTTGGCGGCCAGTTCGCCGAGGCTGGCAGGGATGCCGGGCTGGGGACGCGTTAGGTCTGGACTGATGACCTGCCAGGAATTTCCGCCATCCAGGGTCTTGAGGAGCACTTGCGCGGCGTAGTAGAGCACGTGAGGGTCGAGGGGAGAGA
>Ga0326727_10013556_pt1 | contig 18093 bp, 17 predicted proteins | sample MB2enrmetagenome_FD_207643 | JGI IMG/M metagenome (GOLD analysis project Ga0326727, IMG submission 207643) | Lab enriched peat soil microbial communities from McLean, Ithaca, NY, United States - MB29MY | ecosystem: Environmental > Terrestrial > Soil > Wetlands > Peat | place: USA: New York...
TTGCCACAAGACTCATGGATGCCCTCTATGCGACGCAAAACTATGAGCAGGCCCTGCAAATCCTGGAAAATAGTTGCAAAGTCCGATGGCCCCAAACGAAAAAGCCGACCGGATTCTGGTGAGCATAGACTCGGGTCCTTAACAGGTGTGCGACGTTCACGCCGTTTCAGCACCCATTCTCGGTCCTCCGGACGGATCAGTCGACCTATTTTCAATAACGCGGGAACGAAGCGATATCGGTTACTGACCACTCCCCTCGCGTTTTAGACAATATCATCTTGTATAACATCTGGATCGGTGCACATAGCGTTTGTAATAAAAAGAAATTTGCCCGTAGGGCCCACTGCAACACTATAGGGGCCTGAGCCGGCGGGGAAGGGCGATCCGTCTACCGCTGTGAGTTCCCCGCTACTCGGGCCGATCGTGTACGCAGACACGTTATTGTCACCTTTGTTTGCAACGTAGACAAACTTTCCCGTCGGGTCTGCCGCAATACACCAAGGGCTTGATGCTGAGAGGTGAACGTGGCGCGATGGCAAGCATGTAGTCTGAGGCGGCAGTGCGGCGAGGTCGTGAGTACGAGAATAGTCATAAACGGCGAAGGTTGCCTTGTGGTCACTTTTGGACCCCTCTATTTTGCACCATTCGCGAAGGCCCATGAGAAGAGTGTAAAGCATGGGGAGACCGCGTTTTCTAAGGGAAGCAGTTTTCGGGAGCAGGTCATGGGGATGCTTTTCTGTCAATCTTGACGGCGATCCCGTTGCTCGCAAATGGATCGACACAAAGGGAAGCGAGGTATTTGCCATATAAGTAGTTTGATTGACATATGGAACTATATTGGGCCTTGGCATGATTTTTTTATGTCATTAGTCGTCTTAGATATCTTATATAAAATGATAGATTGAAATATAAAATATCTCTTGACAGGGCGCCGAAAGCGCACTACGATGTGGCAATCGGGATTTGTCCATCAACATTCGAAGTGACGAGAGGGGTACATTCCATGAGCGAGTCATTGAAGGGAAGGGTTGCAGTCATCTCGGGCGTCGGCTCGGGATTTGCGAAGGCCACGGCGGAGCTTTTTGCCCGAAAGGACAAGGTCAACCTGGTGATCTACGACATCAACGAGGCGGGGCTCAAGGAGACGGCGAAGGTCTGCGAAGCTGCCGGTGCGAAGGTGATTTCCTTCGCGGCCGATGCCACGAAACCCGAGACCTCCGTGCGCGCGTTGTCGCAGTGCCTGGACAGCTTCGGCAAAGTCGATTTCCTCATCAACTACGCCGGAGGCGCAGTGAAAGTGGCTCCGATCGAGGAGATGGACGACGAGACCAACAGACGAATCCTCGATCTGAATCTGATGAGCACAATCATGAGCTGTCGGACATTCACGCCCCAGCTCAAGAAGCAGGGCTATGGGAAGATCATCAACGTGTCCAGCGCCTGCGACCGGAGATCGTGGCCCGGGTGGTCAGTGTATTCCGCGGCAAAGGCGGGGGTGAATGCGTTCTCCAAATGCCTATACACCGAGCTGCGGCCGTTCGGAGTGTGCGTGACGCTCCTCGTGCCGGGCGGATCAAATACGGGTTTCCAGGCTGCAGCCAAAGGGGTCGAAAAGTTCGAGTGGGACGAGAACCTGGCAGTGCGGCCCGAGCATTTTGCGGACATGGTCTATCAGACCTGCGCCCTCACCAGAGGCGGTTGTGTCTCCGAGATGCTCGTTTACGGGCTGGCGCAGGACGTCAGTGGCTTCTAAGGGAGCGGTGGAAAACGGGCGCAGGAAAGGAGGGCGGGGAAAAGGGGACAAGGAAAGGATCGGGGACTGAGAAGAGAGTTTACAGAGATTTCCAAACCAAAGTATCGAGGAGGAAGAGATGAAAAAGGCACTACTGGTTCTGGTCATATTGGCATTCATAGTTCCCCTGGTGTTCGCCGGCGGGACCGCTGAAAAGAAGAGCATGAAGATCGCGTTCTTTGTCTCTGACCTGGGCAACGTGTTCCACCAGGCGCAGTTCACCGAGGCAAAGAAGTACGCCAAGGAGAAGTACGGCGCCGACGTGTACGCGTTCGACGGAAAGTCCGATTCCGCAGTGATGACGCAGAACGTCGACCAAGTGGTTGCGCAAGGTATGGACGCCGCAACCCTGCATATCTGGGACGCGGAGGCCGCGAAGCCCGGCGTGCTTGCAGCGCTCAAGAAGGGCATCATCATGACATCATTCTTCAGCCCGTTGTCCGACACCGGCATCCCCGTTGCCCGCAGCGACGAGGCAGGAGTTGGTTTCGCAATGGGTGCCGAGATGGCCAAGCAGTGGAAAGCGGCCTTCCCCAACAAGCCCATCGTCATGGTGGAGCTGGGATGGCCGAACAACACGGAAGTGAAGACCGGACGAACCGACCCCTTCGTGAAGGGTGTTCTCTCCGTGGATCCCACCGCGAAAGATCTCGGCTGCCAGGATGCCAGCAAGGGTCCCGACGTTGCCAAGCAGATCATCACGGACCTCGTGACCCAGCACCCCGAAGTCAACCTGATCTACACCGAGGCGTCCAACCTGACCGTCGGGGCGATGGCAGCTCTGACGCAGGCCGGCAGAGGCAAGTTCAACAACGGGAAGCCGCTCACCGAAATCGTCTGCAGCGTCGACTTCGACGAGGTCGAAATCAAGGAAGTCTATGATCCCAACTGCTCGCTGAAGCTTTCCATGGGACTCCCGCCGATCGAGACGGCCCGCGGCAGGATCGATCTCATCATGGACATCAAGAACGGAAAAGTTAAAATGACGGATCAGCCGGCCAAGGAGTTCTTTTACAAGGCCTACAACATCTCGTACTGGACGATGTCGCGTCCTGACGCGGTGAAGTGGTTGAACACGCAATTCGGAACCAACGTCCAGTAGACTGGCCGAAGGGAACGGTGAGACTTCCTGACGGGAGGAGGATGACACCCCTCCTCCCGTCACACTCATGGAGCGGATGCATGGAACTGACAGAGAACGTGTTGGAGATCAGGGACCTCGTCAAGGATTTCCCCGCTGTCCGGGCCGTCAATAATGTCAGTTTCGACATCAAGAGAGACACCGTTCACTGCCTGGTCGGAGAAAACGGCGCGGGGAAATCAACGCTGATCAAAATCCTGACAGGCGCGACCCTGCGATCGCGCGGCAGAATACTGTTGAACGGACAGGAGTACAGCCCGCGTTCGACGAAAGAGGCGAAGCAGCGGGGGATCAGCACGCTATTCCAGGAGCTCAACGTCGTCGATCAGCTGACCGTGGAGGAGAACCTCACACTGGGGATCGAGGACACGCGGTTCGGCTTCCTGAGGAAGACGGACAAGGTCAACGCAATGATCGGCGTCATGAACAGCCTTGAGCCGTCTATCAACCCGCGTCAGCTCGTCTCGACCTTGAGCGTCGCCAGGAAGCAGATCGTGGAGATCGCGAAGGCGGTCGCCACGGAGTCTGACATCATCATCATGGACGAACCGACGGCCGCCATCTCGGAGAGCGAGATCAAGAGGTTGTTCGCGATCGTGAAGGGCCTCAGGGACAAGAACGTGACAGTCATTTACATCTCCCACAGGCTCGACGAGATATTCGAGCTCGGGGACTACGTAACGGTGATGCGGGACGGGAAGCACATCGAAACGAAAAGAGTCTCACAGATCAAGGACCGGTCCGAACTGATCAGGTTGATGATCGGCAAGACTGTTTTCGAGGAATACACCGCCCCCGAGGGCGGGTGCAAGGAGGCCATTCTCAAGGTCGAGCACCTCTCGAATCGGAAGCTCAAGGACATTTCCTTTGACGTCCATGAAGGGGAGATCGTCGGGTTCTACGGCCTGGTGGGGGCGGGAAAAACCGAACTGGCGCGCGCGATCTACGGAGTCGATGAGTGCGATGGGAAGATCCTCTTCAAGGGAAAAAAGCTTTCGCCCTCTCCCGACAGGGTCATTGCGGCGGGAATCGCGCTGGTACCCGAGGAGAGGCGATCGCAGGGGCTGTTCACCATACTGACCATTCGGGGCAACGTCCCTGTCATGAACATGAGAAAAATATCCCGCAACGGATTCGTCAATTCGGCGCAGGAGAGAAAGGTCACGCTCGACTACATTGAAACCCTTCGGATCTCCACAAGCAGCACCGAAAAGGAAGCCTCGAAGCTGTCCGGAGGCAACCAGCAGAAGGTGGTCTTCGCGAAATGCCTTTTTGCCGATGCAGACCTGCTCATGCTCGACGAACCCACACGCGGCATCGACGTCGGCGCGAAAAGCGAGATCTACGGGATCATCCGTCGACTGTCCCGGGAAGGGAAGTCGATCATGATTTTTTCTTCGGAGCTGCCTGAAATCATGAACATCTGCGACACCATCTACCTTCTCTACGACGGACGTATGAAAGCCACGATGAGGAACGGGTGTGACATCGACAGCGAGAAGATCATCCATATTGTCACGGGCGGAGAATGAGAGCGGAAACGAAGCTTGCTCGAACACACAGCCTCGGCAGCAGGATGAGTAACGAGACTTTCATCACCCTATTCATGCTCTGCGTCCTGGTGGCTCTTTTCGCGGTTGCCTGCGCATTCGTTCCGAACTTCTACCTGCCGCGGAACATGATCAACCTCCTAACGAACAACTGGTACGTGATCATCCTCGGCATCGGCGTTACGTTTCTCCTGATCACAGGCAACTTCGACATGTCCGTCGGCGGCGTCATAGCAATGACGGGTGTTCTCTCTGTCTACTTCTGCCAGGGCGCCCACGTATCACAGAACGTGCTCGCCAACGGCCTTGGCCTGCCGTACGTCGTCAGCGTCGCCCTGGCCCTTCTCTGCGCCATGGGCATCGGGGCGATCAACGCGTTGTTCATTGCGCGGCTGAAGGTACCCTCCATCATCGTCACGCTGGGCACGATGATGATCGCGCGCGGGATCGGCCAGATCGTCACGAACGGAGCGCAGCGAAACACGAGCCTGCCAGACGTGTTCGGCACCCTTGGCAACATGGTCCTCCCGGGCACAACCATCAAGCTCGCCGTGCTGATCATGATCGCGCTGGTCGTTTTCGGCTTCATTTTCGAAAAGATGACGGTCGCGGGGAGGCGCATGTACCTCATCGGCGCGAATGCCGAGGCCGCGAGGCTCTCGGGGATAAAGGTGAAACGGCATCTCGCATCGCTCTTCGTCCTGAGCTCCCTGCTGGCCGGCATCACGGGAATCCTCCTGGCCTCCGAGTTCAAGGCGGGGGTATCGAGCCGGGCAACGGGGTACGAGTTCGACGCGCTCGTCATCTCTCTCCTCGGAGGGGTCAGCATCGCGGGCGGATTCGGCTCGGTGCTGGGAATGTTCGTCGGCGCCGTCATCCTTTCCGTCGTGACGTCGGCCGCCACCGGGCTCCTGCTGTCGCCGGATTGGCAATTCACGCTTAAAGGCGTCGTGACTTTCGCAGCGATCCTCGCGCAGCGTTTCGCGCTGGACAAGCGGAAGGGATGAGCACATGAATGCGAAAACGAGGAAACAGGATTCGCTGCGCGCTCAGACCGATCGGGCGGATACGGTCCGATCGAACATCAAGGCCTTCTATATTTACGTTGTCCTGGTCCTGATCGTCATTGTTTTCAGCGTAGTGAAACTGGGTCAGGTGGAAATGTTCGGGCGAGGCCACTTCCTCAGCCCGGACAGCATTATCAACCTGCTGCGGAGCGCGGTGCCCATTCTGACGCTGAGCGGCGCCTTCACACTCCTCATGATCTCGGGCTACATCGATCTCTCGGTCGGCAGCGCAATGAGCCTGAGCGCGGTTGTGTTCGCCTGGATGATCCTGAACGGAGTCGGCTTCCTGCTCGCGCTGCTCATCACTCTGGTCATGGGAATCGGTTTGGGGTTCGTGAATGGGCTTCTCGTGATGAAGCTACGCATCACGCCCGTCATTGCGACCCTGGTCACGTTGAACGTCTTCAAGGGCGCCGCGCTTCTCATCGTGCCGGAAGGGCTGTCGGCCATCAAGGGGAGCGCGCAGAGGATCATGCCCGCGTGGATCAACGACTATGCGCGCGAGGAGGTCCTCCTCGGCCTGCCATGGGCCTTTTTCGTCGCGATTCTCCTGATCGTCATCCTGGTGATCGTTCAGAGGAAGACGATCATCGGCAAGTACGCTGCGGCGATCGGAGGCAACCGCGCTGCGGCGGAGCTGTCCGGCATCAACGCCGTAAAGTGGGTCTGGGTGCTGTACGTTGTCGTGGGGCTCTTCGCCGCGTGCGCAGGCGTCGCGCGAGCCAGCTACATGTCCCTGGGGGATCCCCTGTCGGGGGACGGAATGGAGCTGGATTGCATCATTGCGGTTCTGCTGGGGGGGACCGCCTTTTCCGGAGGCTCAGGGTCGGTCGCAAAGACGATCGTCGGGGCCCTCATCATCATGTGTGTGACGACGGGCCTAATGACTGTCATACCCGCGTTCTGGCAGACAATGGCAAAGGGAAGCGTACTCATCATCGCCGTCGTTCTCAATCACCTGCTTGTGCGGGAGAAGGCCACGTGAGCCACGCCAGGAATACACGCGCCAGGAGCGGCTCGCCATGACGATGAAGGCCCTGGTACGTCGTGGGCATCGACAGCGTGGCGTAGGGCGCGCGAGCACATCTGGTGCGGCGACCCTGCCTGGTGGAACGGATCCGCGCCCGTGCTTTTCCCCGTGATCGGCGGTCTGAAGGACGGCGGCTACTCGTGGGGCGGCCGGCAGTACAAGCTCGGATCGCACGGTTTTGCACGCAACAGTCGGTTCACCGTGACGCGCGCGGCATCGGATGCGGTGGAACTGGCGCTGTGCTCGAGTGCGCTCACCCGTGAGATCTATCCTTTCGATTTCTCCCTTTGCGTCCACTTCTCCCTCGAGCGCTCGGGTATGGCGGTGCGCTACGAAGTGTGTAACGCCGGCGCCGCGCCGATGTTGTTCTCCATCGGATCGCATCCGGCGTTCGTAGTCCCGTTCGCAGGAGGATCGCTGGAGAACTACTACCTGCTGTTCGAGCGTGAAGAGAGCCTCGAGCGCTTGTACTTCAAGGATGGGCTGGTGGTCGCCGGCCGCACGGGCGAGGCGTTCGACAACTGTCGTGTGATCAGCTTCTCCCGCAGCCTGTTCGACGACGGGATCCTTATCTTCAGGGGTCCGCGGTCGTGCGAGTTCTCGATCCGCAAGGGCCTGAATGCCCACTCCGTCACCGTTGCCACCGACGGTGTCCCGTACCTGGGGCTGTGGTCGAAGCCGAACGGGGCGCCGTTCGTCTGCGTTGAGCCATGGCACGGCATTCCCGACAGTGCCGACGCGAGCGGTCGCCTGGAGGACAAGGAGGGGATGGTTCGCCTGGAGCCGCACAGCGGCATCTTCACGACAGGCAACAGGATCGAGATCGCCTGAGATCCTGAGATCCGATCCTCCTTGACTCTTTTGATATATCGAATGTACTGTTCACCAGTCAGATGAATGCAAGGACTGGAAGGAAAATGACGACAGAGATCTCTAGTCGCAAGAAAGAAAAGGCAGTCCGCGAGTACTCGGCTCCCGCGGTGGATCGCGCGCTCGACATCCTCGAGTTCATGGCCCAGCACCCCAGGCCCTACGGTACGACCGAGCTGGCGCGGTGCCTGAAGTTTCCGGTGAACTCGGTATTCCGCATTCTCAAGCGCCTGACCGAGCGCGATTACACGGTGCAGGACCCTGTCACCGGCGGTTACCAACTCTCCACCCGCATGTTCACCATGGGCATGAGCCTGTACACGCGCTTCGACCTGCGGCTGCGCGCGAGGCCCTACCTGGAATGGCTGTGCCGCGAGACCGAGGAGACATGTCAGCTCCAAGTGCCGCACGGCGACAGGATGCTCGTGGTCGACACGGTCAGCCCCGAGGTCTCGTTCTACATGCGCGTGGTGCCCGGCAGCCTCGTGTACTTCCATCCAAACGCATACGGCAAGGTGGTACTCGCGTTCATGCCCGAAGAGGACGTCAAGCGTCTGATCCCGTCGAGGCTGCCAGGTCTCACGACGAAAACAATCGTTTTGCGCAACGACCTGCTGAAACAGTTGGAGGAGACGAGGCGCACGGGTCTCGGCTACGACAACGAGGAGTATAATGAAGGGATCGTCTGCATCGGCGCTCCCGTCTTCGACGTTCAGGGCAAGGTCGTAGCCGGGCTGGGCGTGACGGGCCTCGTGAGCACGTTCGATACGAGCAGCAGGGAAGCCTTCGAACACCAGGTGCTGGAATGCGCCTGGAAGGTTTCAAAAGACGTCGGATACTCGGGAGATTTCTTCGTCGGGAAGGTACCCGGCGTAGAGGCTGATCCCGGGCAGCAGGCCTCAGGGACCTAACCCAGCTCGAGGGCTTCATCGCCTCGCAATCTCTCCTATCTCGTGATGGATGGTGCGGAGCGCCGGTGCAAGCTCCCTGTAGATCGTGAAGAGTTCTGCGTATCTTCCGGCAACGCGCGGGTCGGGTTCCCAAAGGCGCGAGGATCTTCTTACCCGCTCGTAGGCCTCGCTGGCGTTTTTGTAGATTTCCACCCCGATGCCGGCGAGCATGGCCGCTCCGAGCGTGCTTGCTTCCTCGATTCTTGTCGTTTCGATGGTCCTGTTCAGCACGTCTGCCTTGTTCTGCATCCAGAAAACATTGCGCGCTGCGCCTCCGACTGTCACGATTCTGCGCGCGGGCATAGCGAGGTTCGCCTCCATTGCGCTCATGATGTCCAGGAGCTGGAAATCCAGCCCCTCGACCAGCGCCCGCAGCATGTCTGCCCTGTTGGTCGCACACGTGAGCCCGACGAATCCCCCGAGGGATCGCGGATCGACGCTCGGGCAGCCGGCCCCGTTCATGTGCGGCAGGAACATCGCGCCGTGGCTGCCTAGCGGCGCTTCCGCGGCGCCTTCCATCAGGCAGTCCCAGTCAGAGCAACCCCTGGAGTCGGCGCGGAGCCTGGCCTCAATGCCGTACTCCCTCCTGTACCACTCAAGCATTTCCGCGGATACGGCGCTGCCCATCGCGGAGTACATGTCTCGCGCGACGTGGCATTCGACAGTTGCCCCGATGGCCTGCAAGGCCGAGGTTAGCAAAGGGCGCGGGATCGTCGCAAGGACGACCTCCCAGGTGCCGCTGACATCGAGGTAGGTGCCCGGCTCCATGGCGCCCACGGGCAGCGCTCCGCAAAGGTAGTCATGTCCGCCCAGCACGACCGGGGTGCCGGAGGGCAGGCCGGTGGCGGCAGACGCCGCGGTGCTCACCTCGCCGATCACCGTCCCGCTCGGCAGCGGCTCGCACAGGAGACGTCCCTCGATTCCCGACAGGGAGAGCATCTCGGACGACCACGACCGACTGGCCTGGTCGAAGAGTAGGGTGCAGGAGGCCATGCTGTAGTCCGTGGTGCGACTGCCGCAGAGCATGAAGTTGACGTAGTCCTCGATTAGGAGCCACTTGTCGGCGCGTGCCAGGATTTCCGGTTCGTGCTCGGCCATCCACAGGATGCGAAGCGCCGTGCTGTGGCGCCAGAGCGTATTGCCCCCGATCGCGAAAGTCCGGGCCGCCCCGATGACCTTTTCCCACCAGGCGAGCTGAGGCTCGGTGCGTGGGCACAGCCAGCTGATGAAGGGGTACAGGCAGCGCCCCTGACGGTCCACGGGAACCCCGTCCATGCCGAGACCCGAAACTGCGACCCCGCGGACTCGCCGCGCGTCGGGCAGCACAGCCAGCGCCTCCCGCACTGCTGCGGCCGCGCCGCCCCAGATCTGGTCGGGATCCCAGACCGTCCAGTCGGGATGGGCGGGATCGGGGTGACGCCTTTCCGTGGGCCTGCTCCCGCCGGCGACAGTGTTCCCTTCGAGATCGTACACGACTGCCTTGAGAGACGTGGAGCCGAGATCAATGCCGACTAGGTAGTCCATGGTGCCTCCGAATCCGGGGTCAGAGTCGTATGGGATACCGACCGTGCTCAGCGAGTGTTCGCAGCATGGCCATATAGTTCTCGGGCTTGACGCTGGAGTGGATGGAGTTACTCGACGAGAGGATGTAGCCGCCGCCGGGAGCGCCTTTGCGCAGCGCGTCCATCGTTGCGCGTTCGACCTCAACAGGGCTGCCAAATGTCATCAGGCGCGAGCAGTCGACGTTCCCCTTGAGGGCGATTCTGCTGCCGTATTTGGCCTTGACCTCCCCCAGGTCCATTCCGGCCATGGGGTCTATCGGGTCAAGGCAGTCGATGCCCGAGTCGACGATCATGTCGATGATGGGCCACAGGTTGCCGTCGGTATGCTTGATGGCGAGCAGACCCAGCTCCTTGAATCCGGCAACGACCCGGGAAAGGGCCGGGGCGAACAGCTCCCGGAAATGCGAGGGGGACATGAGCGGTCCGCTCTCGCCGGCATAGTCGTCTCCCGTATAGACGATCTTCACCCCGCGAGCCGCGACCTCCCTCGCCATGACGAGGTTGAGCTCGACTGACATGTCGACGAGTGCACGAACAAGCTGCGTATCCGCGGCAATCGCCATGAGGAGGTTTTCGTAGCCGAGGAAGTATCGGGGCAGTGAGAACACGTCGTTCAGGTGGACAATGACCGCCTTCTTTCCTGCGAAGAGCTCGACCGCCTTCTCTATCGCCTCATAACGCCAGCGCTCCTGGAGATGCGGAGGGCTGTAACGATCGAGATCCTCGAGTGAGCGAAGTGGGGACTCGATCTCGATTCCGTGCTCCTCCTCAGAATCCTGGACGACGTATCCCCATTCCGTTTTCCATGTGCCGGGGCCGACCCGCTCGCGGAGAAAGGAGACTTCAGCGAGCACCGCGTCGTGGCCCATCCGCACGGCGAACTCCGTGTGCGACGCGCAGCCGGGCAGCAGTGCGGAACGGACCTTCTTGTCGACAACCCATTCGAAGTGCGGGACCCTGTCAGGCTCCTGACGCCTGAGCGCTCTCAGAATCCTTTCTTCGGAGGAAAGCTCATCGTTTGTCATATAAGAATACTTATTGACATATGGAATTGAAGAATGCAAGTGTTTGACAAAAGAAGCCTTTTGGGAATAGTCAATTTGCTATTTCAAACCATATATTGAAATATAAAATATCGTGTTGACATGAAGCTGCGTTTATGGGTACTGTGGGTGAGTCCTTACGGAGGTGCGTTCATGAGCGAATCTCTCAAGGGAAAAGTTGCGGTCATCTCAGAGGTGGGGTCGGGCTTTGCCAAGGCAACCGCCGAGTTCTTCGCGAAGCTCGATGCGGTGAGCCTTGTCCTGTACGACATCAATGCCGAGGGGCTCAAGGCGACCGTGAAGAGCTGCGAAGCCTCCGAAGGGGCGAACACGGGCTTCCAGAAGGCTGCGCAGGGGGTGGGCAGGTTCAAATGGGACGAGTCGCTCGCCATGCGGCCCGAGCACTTCACGGACATGGTCTATCAAACCTGCGCGCTGACAAGGGGAGGATGGGTGTCCGAGTTGATGGTGATCATCGGCCTTGCCCAGGACATCAGCGGATTCTAGGAAGAAGGGGGGATCAGATGAGGGATGTTGCTTACAGGGCCTTGAGCGTCGAGGGTTTCGCGAAGTACGGACAGTACGCGAACATGATCAATCCGAGGGCGCCCAGGATCGGCGAGGAGCCGATCGAGTTCTACAGGGACATGGCGCAGTCGTGCCTTGGCGCGGTGCCGGTGGGATCCTTCGGAGTCTGCAGGGTCGTGAAGCGCCCGTTCATCATCGACATTTCGGAGTATCACGACTTCACCTGCGAGACGGTGATGCCGCTGGACGGGGACGTGCTGATGCATGTCGCCCCTGCGGGCCCAGACAATGAGTTCCCTTTCGAGCAGGCGGAGGTCTTCAAGGTGCCCAAGGGAACGCTCGCCGTGCTGAGGCCCGGCGTCTGGCACCACGCTCCCTACGCTTTCGGATGCGAATTCGTGAACTGTCTCATCATGCTACCCGAACGGACCTATTTGAACGACTGCAAGGTGTATGCTTTTCCGGAGGCAAAACCGCTGAAAATCACGGGTGACGGCACCCGATAGGGTCTCGACGAAGCTGATCGTTTTCGCCGTACTGGCAGACGTTCGTGAGAGGTGCAATCCTGCTGGTGGCGGTCACGATCGATTTCCTGACCCACAGGAAGAGGACGTAGGCACCGGCATGTCGGACAGCGCAGGCACAGGCCATCGCGCGCGCGGACGTCCCGAAGGGGGACAGACAATGGAAAAGGGTTTGTCGAAGCTGAACGAGCTGAATCCCGATCTCGACATCCTTCCCGCGGAGGATAGCAGCTTCCTGCGCTACGGGCGGGTCTGCCCGAGCTGTCCCTGTGAAAAGATAGTCCGGGCCATGGATGCGGGAATGCTGATCGGCGACGGGCCGCTTCACGTGGGGGACCAGGCGCCCCTCGAAGGGTCATGTGGCGAGGAGGTATCGCTGATCGCTCGCGAGGTGTTCGGTGGCTCGGCGGACCTCCGACTGGGGTGGACGTCCGGCCGCAACGCTCGGCTCACGGCGCTGGAGTATCACAAATGCCCCGAGGCTTTGGTTGCCGGAAGCGACCTGCTCCTGCTTCTGGGGCTGGTATGCGAGATTTCCTGGCCGGCCGGTACCTTCGACCTCTCCTGCGTCAAGGCGTTCCTCGTCCGGCGGGGCACGGTGCTGGAGATCGCCCCCTGGTGCCTTCATGGGGCCCCTGTCCATGTGCGCAACGAGATCGGCGTTCGCTGCGCGGAGATACTGCCGGGTGGCGCGCGTGAGCCCGTCACGCCGTCCACGACGAAGGGCGGGGAGCGAAGGCTCAAGGTGGGGAAGAACACCTACGTGATCGCTCATCCCGATGGCGTGGCGCGAGGCGGACCGCGCACGCATCTTGGACTCATAGGCCGCGCGATGCAGATCGTCACTCTGTAACAAAGGAGAAGAGATGGACCTGAAGCTGAGGGGAAAGAACGCGATCGTGACCGGGGCGGCGAGCGGGGTGGGGGCTGCAACGGCTGAGGTGCTTGCCGAAGAGGGAGCTAACGTCGTCATATCCGACATCAACGAAGAAGGAGCGCGAATCGTCGCCGAGCGCTGCGCTGCGCACGGGGTGAAAGCTATCGTTCTGCGGACCGACCTCTGCTCCGAGTCTGAGACCATCGGTATGATCGATCGTGCCGAGGAAATGTTGGGGCCGATCGACATCCTCATCAACAACGCGGGGATGTGGCCGACGAACCTCGTTGTCGACATCCCGATCGCTGAATGGCGAAAGACCTTTGATCTCAACCTCACAGCGGTCTTTCTCGCAAGCCAACGCTTCGTCCAGAAGGCCCTGGCGCGCGGGGGCAGGGGCAAGATACTGAACGTGACCTCGCAGGCGGCGTTCAACGGCTCCACCACCGGCCACGCCCACTACGCGGCCGCAAAGTCCGGAGTGGTCACCTTTACTATCTCTCTGTCGCGGGAGGTCGCCCAGAAGGGAATCAACGTCAACGCGCTGGCGCTTGGTATGGTGGAGACCTCGATGAATGAAAAAACACTGGCAACCAACCGGGAGTACTACGAAAAGCGAATCCAGATCGGACGGATTGCGAAGCCGGTGGAAGTTGCGCGGTTTGCCGCCTTTCTCGTCTCGGGGTGCGCGGACTACTTCACGGGAGCAACCTACGACGCGTCGGGCGGGATGATTGCCCGGTAGGGGCGCATGGCAGCAGGCAGGGAGGACGGCATGAAGCTGGTCGGCGTTGGAGAGCTTTTCATTCCCCACGAGCACATCAGGCGGGGGTTCGCATTCCTCGAAAATAGGGGGGTCTCCATCGAAACCTTCGACTGGAGGCTCTCGGGCTTCCAGGAGTTGCAGAACATCAATCACCTTGTGGAGAGCTCAGGCAGTGACGCCTACGACCCTCCTGACTACATCTACGACGCTGCGCGCGACGCCGACATCATGATCACCGAGTTTTGCCCCGTGCCCCGCAGGCTCATCGACGCCGCACCCAATCTGAAGGTCGTCGGTGTCCTGCGCGCAGGCGTGGAAAACGTCAACGTCGCCCATGCAACCAAGCGCGGTGTGCTGGTGTACAACACGCCGGGCCGCAACTCGGATTCCGTCGCGGATTTCACCATCGGGATGATCATCTGCGAAGCCAGAAACATCGCGCGCGGGCATCGCGGGCTTAAGGACGGCGAGTGGATACGCGAGTATCCCAACTCGGGACGCATTCCCGACCTGCCGGGAAAGATCGTGGGCCTGGTAGGCCTAGGGGAGATCGGCCAGAAGGTGGCGCGACGACTCGCGGGTTTCGACGTGCGCGTTCTCGGCTCCGACCCCTACGTGAAGACCCCACCTCAGGGGGTGGAGCTGGTGACCCTCAACCGCCTCGTGGAGGAGAGCGACTTTGTAAGCATCCATGCACGGCTTACGAAGGACACCGAAGGACTAATCAGTCGCGAGCTCATCGCGCGCATGAAGCCGACGGCATACTTTATTAACACCTCGCGTTCGGGGCTGGTTGATGAGCAGGCGCTCTACGAGGCGCTTCGAGACCAAAGGATCGAGGGGGCCGCCCTCGACGTGTTCAACAAGGAACCGCCGGGAAGGGACTATCCGCTGGTCACGCTGGACAACGTGACTCTGACTCCCCACATGGCGGGGGGATCGAACGACGCCTTCTTCAACTCGCCCGCCCGGCTCGCCGCGGAAATGGCAGGGCTGTGGGACGGCAAGCGATCTCGATTCATCCTGAACCCCGAGGTCTTCGGCGCGGTCGCTGCCCGCTTCCAGAGCTGAGCCGCCGTGCGTGGGCCGTACTTGCTGTCCGTCGACTGCGGGCTCACCGCGACCAAGGCGGTTCTGGTCACCTCCGAGGGGGAAGAGGTAGCCACGGCGAGCGAGCCAACGGAGGTCTTCAACGCCGAGGAGGCGAGCGAGATCGACATGCGCGCCCAGTGGCTTCGGACAGCTGCCGTCATGCGGGAGGTTGTTCGCGGGGCGCGGGTGCATCAGCGCGACATCGTCGGCGTCGGCGCGAGCGGACACGGGGGCGGCCTGTACCCGGTGGACGCGCACGGCGACCCGGTGTGCAGGGCCTTCACCTCCATGGACGCGCGCAGCCAGGAGGTAGTCGATGCCTGGGCGCACGACGGGATCTCCTGCTACGAGCTCACGCGTCACCACCCCTGGGCGGGACAACCCGTGCCGCAGCTGCGCTGGCTGCGTGACAACCGCCGGGACCTCTACGACCGGATACGGTGGGTGTTGGGAGCCAAGGACTGGGTCAACTTCAACCTGACCGGCGCCCCGAACGCCGATCACACCGATTCCAGCAACTTCGGGCTCATAGACCTGGGGTCAAAGGGATATGACCCGCGGATTACGGGCTCCTTTGGCATACCCGAGGCCTCCCGTATGCTCCCCCAGCTCCGTGGAGCTGCGGAGGTGATTGGGGCAGTGACCGCCCGGGCGGCCCGGGAGACGGGCCTTGCCGAGGGGACACCCGTCGTCGGAGGGCTGTTCGATGTGGTCGCCTGCGCGCTGGGCTGTGGAGTGCACGGAAGACAGGCCCATTCGGTGATCGCCGGCACCTGGAACATCAACACCTCCTTTGAAGAGGCTTTGGTGGCGACTGCGCCCTCGGTGAAATGCTCGCTCGGCGTGAACGGTGAACGCTACGCGTACGTTGAATCCAGTGCAACCTCTGCGGGTACCCTGGAGTGGTTCGTCGCAAAGGTCCTTCGCACCTTTGCGGGAAACACCAGCCAGGACGCGGTCTACGCCGCGGTCAACGAGGCGGTGAGGGGCGTTGACCCCGCGGACAGCAACGTGCTCTTCATGCCGTTCCTTCACCGTTCGTATCTTTCGCGAACCATGGACGCCTGCTTCCTGGGCCTGCGCGCGGAGCACTCGTCGGCGCACATGCTGCGTGCGATTTTCGAGGGGGTGGTTTTCGCGCACCGCCAGCACCTGGACATCCTGGCCGCGTGCGGCCTCGCCCGTCCTGTCGCGGTCCTTTCGGGCGGCGCGGTCAATAGCCCTGTTTGGCCCGCCATGTTTGCCGACATCACCGGCGTTTCCATCGAGACGGTAAGGGCCGTGCAGGCGGGCGCACTGGGAGCGGCGATATGCGCCGCGGTGGGTGTCGGTGTCCACGCGAGCGTAGAAGATGCGGTGCGTGTGATGGTGAGGGTGCGCGAGCGCTTCGAGCCCAGCGCGCGCAACAGGTCGGTGTATGACCGGAAATACGGGCGATATCGCGAGATCATAGATCTATTTGACAATCGGAGGAAAAACGGATGAGTACCATGAGCGCAGTCGTGTACCATGGCAAGGGAGACGTGCGTGTCGAGAGAATTCCGGTTCCCGAGTGCAAACCGGGGGAGCTTCGGATAAGGATCGACGCCTGTGCTGTGTGCGGCTCGGACCAGAAAACCTTCAACAGTGGGAATCCCCGCATGAAGCCTCCGATCACCATGGGCCACGAGTTCACGGGCCTCGTGGAGACGGTTGGCGGCGTCGTGAAGGGCTTCCGCGTCGGGGAACGGGTGGTCATGGCTACGTCGATCTCCTGCGGGGAATGTTTCTACTGCAAGAAGGGTTGGAGCAATCTTTGCACGAAGCTCAATCCCATGGGTTTCTCGTACCCGGGCGGCATGGCGGAGTATGTCATCATCCCTGAGATCGCCTTGAAGAACGGTCACGTCATCAAAGTGCCGCCCGAGGTCCCCGCAGAGCACGCCGCGCTTGCCGAGCCGTTTAGCTGCGCCGTGAACGCCGCGGAGAACTGCATGATCGGCACGGGAGACACCGTGGTCGTCGTCGGCGCCGGACCCCTGGGGATCATGAACCTCTACGTTGCCGGAGCATTTGGCGCGAGTAAGCTGATCTTGGCCCAGCGCGAAGGCAAGCGGCTGGAGCAGGCCCGTGCCTTCGTGTGCGACAGGCTGGTCAACACGACCGCCGAGAACCTTGTGGAAGTCGTCCGTCAGGAGACAGCCGGCGTGGGGGCGGACTGCGTCATCGTGGCCGCTCCCGAGGCCTTGGTCCAAGAGCAGGCGTTGGGGCTCGCGCGCAAGAAGGGAAGGGTGTGTCTCTTTGCCTCCCTTCCCCTGGGAAAAAACATGCTCACCATCGACAGCCGCGCGATTCACTACGGGGAGCTCGCAGTCCTTGGCGCAAGCGATTCCACCCCGCGGCAAGTGCAAAAGGCCGTCGACCTCCTGTCCAGACCCGGTTCCCCCGCAGGGCGACTCGCCACGCCTGTGCTCCCATTGGACAGGATCGCCGACGCCTTCCGCATTATGGCAGAGCGCGACGGCATGAGAGTCGTGCTGAAGCCGTAGCGAGTCGAGTCGCCAGCCTCCGCTGAAGCCACCTCAGGCAGGCGAGTCCATTTGACGCCTTGCATGTTAGATAACATTCTCGGACTTTGCCGAACAATGGCTAAGGTCTTTCGCACGCAACCGTCGGTGTGGTTGATAACCCAAGGCTGTTTTTGTTCAAGAGGAGAGCAGGGGCGACTTCCTAGGAAGCGGCCAACTAAAGCACCATTAGGATAGCCAGGAGAACTGGCTCATTTGGTCCTAGTCCTTGTGAGTTCCGCCGCCCAAGGTCGTGAAAGGAACGAAAGTCACTTTCACCTTCCCATGATAGATATCTTCTCGTGTGAGGCTCACGGTTCCATCAGGGGCCACTTTCTTGACGACGCGCAGAAGGGTCTGGCCGGAAGGCGGGCCGATGGGAATGACTATGGTCCCGTTTGCAGCAAGCTGACTTATGAGCGGAAGAGGAACGTGGTCGATGCCGCATGTCACGATGATTTTGTCGAAAAGGGAACAAGATCATCACGACCTGGACATATACCGGGAATCACGAGGAGAACGATGCCCGCCGCGAACGCGCCGGCCTGGAAGATGAGCCCGAACTGTATGGGAACGGGGAAGGGGAAAACCTGGCTGGTCGCCAGCCTCCGAAGCGCACCGGCATGGAGCGGATTCGCTCGCCGGCGCGGTATCGCTGTCCATAATTGATCAGGCTGCCGGCGTTTGATGTGATGTAGACGGCGAGCTCGTGCGCGACGCGCACGAGCGCGCGAAGATTCGGGTAGTCCACCTCC
>Ga0326727_10013557_pt1 | contig 18091 bp, 19 predicted proteins | sample MB2enrmetagenome_FD_207643 | JGI IMG/M metagenome (GOLD analysis project Ga0326727, IMG submission 207643) | Lab enriched peat soil microbial communities from McLean, Ithaca, NY, United States - MB29MY | ecosystem: Environmental > Terrestrial > Soil > Wetlands > Peat | place: USA: New York...
AACCAGCAGCGGTACCGGGTCCGGCGGGACCGAAGCCATGGAAACGGTCTCCGTCGTCCAGGTGGTGCGGATTCCCGGCCCGCTCTGCTTGACGATGGCCGCAATCCTGCTCTTTTCCTCCGCCGTCGGCTCGCGAAAGATGCGCGCGCTCAGGTCTCCGGCCATCAGCGACCGAGCTTCGGCTCCCAGAGTCCGCCGGAAGCTGTCGCTGAAGCCGCGCACCCCCACCAGGGCTGCAACCCCCACTGCAACCGAAAGAACCACAAAGCCGAACTTGCCCGGCGCGGACCTCAAATCCCGCCAGCCGATGATCCCGGCCCGCTTCCAGCTCAATGCGCGCTTAGCCATTTTGCGCCTGTTCCGCAACCCCAGCCGGCGCCGTAAAGGGCAAGCTGTCCTCCACGATCAGCCCATCCCGCAGCACAATCTTGCGATCCGCGCGGCTGGCCACCTCGGGGTCGTGGGTCACCAGCACCAGCGTCGTGCCGGCCTCGCGATTCCGCTTGAGCAGCAGGTCCAGCACCATCCGCCCGTTGGCCGAGTCCAAGTTTCCCGTCGGCTCATCGGCCATCACAATCGGGGGCTCAACCACAAACGCCCGCGCCAGCGCCACCCGCTGCTGCTCGCCTCCGGAAAGCTGCACCGGGTAGTGACCCACGCGCTCGGTCAGCCCAACCTCGTCCAGCCGCCGCCGCGCCTGTTCGATACCACTGCCCTCCACGTTCAACTCGTAGGGCAGCAAGACATTTTCGAGAGCCGTGAGCGTCGCAATCAGTTGGTAAGACTGGAAGACAAACCCGATCTTGCGGCCCCTCACCTCGGCCAGCTCCGCCTCGGCCAGATTGTGGATCGGCACCCCGTCCAGCCAGATCTCGCCGGAACTCGGCGTATCCAGACCCGCCAGCAGCCCCAGCAGAGTGCTCTTGCCGCTGCCGCTCGCCCCCACGATGGCCACAAACTGCCCGGCCGGGATGGTCAGAGAAATCCCCTTCAGAATCTCCACCCGCCGCGCGCCGTTCTGAATCCACTTCTTCGCGTCCCGAACCTCGATCACTCGCCAGCCTCCGGCTATTCCCTATCCCCTATTCCCTATTCCCTCGTCCCTTACACTGTTCCTGTGTACGTTCGCCGCTCACTGATTGTTTCGATCTTTCTGCTGCTCGCCGCCGCGCGGCTCTCGGCCGCCGACCGGCCCGTGCTGGTCTGCTTCGGCGACAGCATCACCGCCGGCTACGGTCTCGAAATCGGGCAGGCCTATCCCGACGCGCTACAGCGAGACCTCGACAGCCGCGGCTACCGCTACAAGGTAAATAATCAGGGAGAAAGCGGCGCCACCACCAAGGACGCCGTCGAGGAGCTGCGTTCCATCTTGCTCCTGCATCCTGAAGTTGTGATCGTCGAGTTTGGCGGCAACGACGGCCTGCGCGGCCTGCCCCCCACCGAGACCCGCCGCAACCTCGACGCCGTGCTGACCGGGCTCGAAAACGCGCACATCAAGATTCTGCTCGCCGGCATCACGCTGCCCCCCAACTATGGCAGCGATTACATCCAGTCCTTCGAGCAGGTCTTCCGCGACCTGGCCGCTAAACACCACGTTGCATTTGTGCCCATGATCTACAAAGATCTGGTGCACGTTCCCGGCACGATTCAGCCCGACGGCATCCATCCCACCGCCAAAGGCTCCGAGATCATCGCCCGGACGCTCTTGCCGGCGCTGACGCCGCTGCTTCATAACAGCAGGGAGTAGGGAATAGGGAGTAGGGAGTAGAAACTGGTCCTCTGCGATAATGAGTGCTTCTCCATTTCCCGGATGGATGAATGGTCTGTGCCGTTCCTTCCTTCACAAGGAAGCAGGCGAAGATGGTGGTACTAGGTGCCTTTCCTACTCCCTACTCCCTACTCCCTGTTCCCTACTCCCTGCCTCACCCCATCCCCACCACGGGCTGAAACAGCGTTCCCGCCACGCGCCTGGCAATCCCCACCAACTCCCGCTGCCCGGCAAAGACCTTCACCATCGGCGCGCGCGAAAACTCCGGCAGATTGGCCTGGGCGCCGTTGCGCAGCCGCCCTAGCGCCATCGCGTCGCCAGTGACGGAGGGCATCTCCGGCAGCAGGCTGCGCGGATGGACGCATAGCTCCTCCAGCGCCTCGACGTTCCCGGCCAGCGGCTCCAGTTCCTCCAGCGTTTGCGCCTCTGCGAGCGTGAAAACCCCGGCCCGGGTCCGGCGAAGGCTGCTCAAATGCGCGCCGCAACCCAGCTCCCGGCCCAGCTCATGAGCCACCGAGCGCACGTAGCCGCCGGCGCTGATGCTCATCGTGAAGCTGGCCTCGGCGCCCGCCAGCGCGGTGATTTCAAAGCTCGCAATATGAACCTTCGCCGCCTTGAGTTCCACCGGTTCGCCCGCGCGCGCCAGCTTGTAGGCCGGCGTGCCGGCAATCTTCTTTGCGGAGAAGGGCGGCGGCATCTGCTCCATCTCGCCGTGAAAGCGGCCAGCCGCCGCGCGCACCCGGTCGAGCGTCAGCGCCGGGTTCAACTCCGGCCAGAGGTCCGGTCCATCTGCCTTGCCCTCGGCGTCATAGGTATCGGTCGAAAATCCGAAACGAATCGACCCCTCATAGCTCTTCTCGGCGGCGGAGAAGTACTGCGCCAGGCGCGTGAACTTGCCCAGCAGCAGGGGCAGAACGCCGGTTGCCATGGGGTCCAGCGTGCCCAGATGGCCAACCGACCGCTCGCCGGCAATCCGGCGCAACCGCGCCACCACATCGTGGCTGGTTATGCCGCCCGGCTTGTCGATCACCAGAAGTCCGTTCACGTCAGCGCCCGCTCACCTCAGATCACTCTAGTCCCCACGCCGCAGGTTGCGCCACCCCGTCTGGGTGCCCCAGGTCCCTAGCATTTGGGGACCTGGGAAAGCACGCGACGGCCCTTTGCCAACCCGGCAATTGGCTCTTATTCTAGTGACCTATGGAATTGGAACTCGCCAACCTCCAAAAACCGGTTCGCATATTGCGCAGATCGTTGAAGAGCCTCACCCGTGACCCTCCAATGGAAGCCGTGCACAGTCTGCGCATACACGCGCGCCGCGTTGAAGCGATTGCCGCCGCCCTCATGCCCGGCGACAGCAAGCTGACGCGCCGCCTTTTGAAGACCATCCGGCCGGTGCGCAAGGCTGCGGGCCAGGTGCGCGACATGGATGTCCTGGCCGGCAACGCGCGCACCCTCGCCACGAATCGCCGCAGCCGTTCCGTAGCCAGTTTGCTCGATTATTTGAGTTCCAAGCGTGAGGAAAGCGCTCGCGAACTGCTCGATACTGTTGCCGGGCAGCGAGACGATGCCCGCCGCGCCCTGAAGCAATTCTCCCGGCAGATCGCAAAGCGGTTTCACCAGAACAAGCCAGGCGCGATAACCGAAGCCACCGCCAATGGCCCCGGCGGGGATGCGGCGATGAGGCTGATCGATGAGCTCATTCGCTGGCCCGAGTTCAATGCGGAGAATCTCCATGCATTCCGCATCAAGGTCAAGGAGCTGCGCTATCTCTTGCAACTGGCCAAGGACGCAAACCACGAGCTTGTGGATCTCTTGGGCAAAGTCAAGGAGCAGATTGGCGATTGGCACGACTGGCAGCAACTGGCAGAGATTGCGGAGAAAGCACTCAACCCCAAAAGAGACCTTGCCACGCTGAAAAAGATCGATGAAGTAGAAAAGAAGAAGTTCGCTCAGGCGCTTGCCGCTGCTCATGAGATGAAAACGCAGTACCTCAGCCGCTACGCGGAGACCGGCGTGTAAAGAATGCCGCGCGCTTCCACATTCTGCTTAAACCTGCGCTCGCGGCAGGCAGCTACACTTCGCCCGAGCCGGGCTGCCGCACCAGCGACAGAAACTCCAGCCGCGTCTCCTTCTGGCGGAAGCAGCCCACCATAGCCGAAGTGACCGTCGAGGAGTGCTGCTTCTCAATCCCCCGCATCATCATGCAAAGGTGGCGCGCCTCGATCACCACGCCCACGCCCTGCGGTTCGATGGCATCGTGAATGGCGTCGGCAATCTGCCGCGTCAGCCGCTCCTGTATCTGCAGCCGGCGCGCAAAAACCTCCACCAGCCGCGGAATCTTGCTCAGCCCGATCACCTTGCCGTTGGGAATATAGGCCACGTGCACCTTACCGAAGAAGGGCAGCATGTGATGCTCGCAGAGCGAGAAGATCTCAATGTCCTTGACGATCACCATCTCGTCGTAGTCCTCGTCGAAGAGCGCGCCCCGCAGGATCGTCGCCGGGTCCTCTCTGTAGCCCTTGGTCAGGAAGGCCATCGACTTCTCCACCCGCCCCGGCGTGGCCAGCAGGCCGTCGCGGCCGGGATCCTCGCCAAACCGGCTCAGAATCTCGCGCAGCATCTCCTGGGTGCTGAACTCGCTCAACCCTTCGTCCAACCGTACCGCTCTGCGAACGCCCTTGCTCAATGCAATCGGCTGCGCCATGATCCTCATCCCTCCCGCCCTGGGGAATAGGGCGAACTGCAATCCATCTTCTACCCTGTCATCGTGAGCGAAGCAAGTCGCGTTCGTTGCGACTTGTGCAGTCGAAGGACCCCCGGTTGTCTTTTCCGCCCGCCCCGCATCTCCAAATCACTCGCCGGCGTACTCAAAAAAGTTGTTCTCGGTCTCTTCCACGCGCACCCGCGCCAGCCTTGCGGGTTCGACCGCTCCATCAAGCAACTCGAAGACCGCCCTACAGAGATTCTCCGTCGTGGGCACACGATTCGCAAATATGGGGTCCAGATTCAAGTTGGCGTGGTCGAATCGCTCCAGAACCCGGCTGCGCACCGCCTCGTCCAGCGAGGCCATATTCACCACCATGCCGGTCTCCGCGTCCACCTCGCCGCCCACCAGCACCTCCACCACGTAATTGTGCCCGTGGCCGTGGGGATTGTTGCACTTTCCATACGCCGCCCGGTTCTCGTTGGCAGAAAGCGCTTCCGTGTGCAGCCGGTGGCTCGCCGAGATGGTGTAGCGGCGGCCAAAGCTGGCTCTCTCCGTGCCGGCGCTCATAAGCCACCTTCGTACTCGGCGAGTATCTCCGGCGTCTCGTAGATGCGCACCCGGCTCAACCGCGCTCCTCCGGCTGCCGTCACGGTCGGCTCCAGGCGCCTCCACGCCGCGATGGCCAGATTCTCCGTGGTCGGAATCAGCTTCCCCGCGGCGAACTCCGGAACCTCCAGATTGAGATGGCGATGGTCCCAGGCTTCGAGCACCTCCCGCTCGATCGCGTCCTTGAGCCACTTCAGATCGACCACAAAGCCAGTCACCGGGTCCGGTTCGCCGGCCACCGTAACCTCCAGCGAGTAATTGTGCCCGTGCCCGGCGCGGCGCGAGCAGCGCCCAAAGACCTGCTCGTTCTTCTCCGCCGTCCAGGCGTCGTTCCAGTAATAGTGCGAGGCGGAAAAGGTAGCCCGCCGCGTCAAATAAATCATCGTCACCCTCACTGGATAAGATGATTGAACGCCGGCAAAGGCTTCATCGGAGGCGTCCAAATCCATGCCGTCAAGAAATCGCGCATGTCACAAGATCCCCTTTGTCGAAAGCTTCTCTCAATTCCTGGGGAGCGTCAGCACGAAAGACCAAAATGCTTTGTCTTTCTTCAACTTGAGAATGGAGTCGTCCTTCGCGGGATCGGGCATCGATTCTCCCTTTAGGACGTTCGCCCTTCGGTCAAAAGCCTGCTGCAGATGCGTCCTCGCGTCAGTTGTATTCCCCTCTTCCGCGTCCACGCAGGCCAGGTTGTAATAATTGATTGGGTAATCTGGATCGGCGGCAATAGCCTTCTCGGCAACGGCGCGACTGTCCTTGAGGTCTCCGCTCATCCCCAGCGACATCACGAGTTGATCCGTTGCAATGCGGCGGAGAGTAATAAATCTGGAATCGGTGGGCATTGCATCCAGCGAGGACTTGTAGTAGGGCGCTGCGAGTTCGGGAGAGTTCTTGAAGAGCACCGTCGCCAGCCTGAAATAGTCTGCCGCTGTGGGCTGATAGGCTAAATCCGGTTTGAAGTCGGCAAGCAGAGCATTCATCGCGGCATCTTCGGTCGGTGTTTCGGCGACCCCGGAAATATGGATTTCGGCGCAGGTCTTGGAATTCCCCGCAAAGCCGAACAGGTTGTGCTGATGATGCCCGCCCGGCAGGTTCATGTCGATCAGATAGGAGGTTGTTGCGAGGGGTTCGCCAGTCTCGCTTTTTACCTCGCCATCGACGCGATTGGAGACCGACTTACCTTCATTTCTTATGATCGGAGTGATGGCATCCTCGCGACAACCTTGTGAGCCGGGATTGCCGGATAGATTCTCAAAGAGAATAAAGGAAACCGTCAGCCCAGAGTCAGCTTTCTTGAACTGCGCCACCGGACGCCTGCCCTTGTCATACACCGTCAGCATCTCGAGCTTCCAGTCCGGCCCATCTGGAATCACTATCGCCCCAGGCCCAAACCATGTTACCAGCATCAATGGTCTGCTCTTGGCGGCTTGCTGAGCGAAAGCGCCGCCGCTATTGGTCTGAAAAGTCATGGCTAGGCACAGGAGCGCGGCAAGGCTGACTCCGGGAAAGCGAGCGGCCAATCTTCGGTAGTTCAATGTCATCGGCGGAATCTCCATGTTCTCAACCTGGAATTGCATGTGCGCAGGCGCTCCAGACCCTGCCTCGAGCTTGCCCCAGGCCTCGCCATCGAGCCCGGGGACCGCGCAAATCTCATTGCGGCGGGTAGAGCTTTTCTCCCGCCTCGATCGCCACCGGCAGCCGGTTCTGCTCCGGCGGCAGGGGACAGTTGGCAAAGGTTGTGTAGGCGCAGGGCGGGTTTTCCAGCAGGTTGAAGTCCAGCATCAGCGTGCCGGCCTGGTCGAGCCCGTGATCCGGCAGCCCGGTGTGCAGGTAGCGCGCCGTTCCGTAGCTGGCGATATCGCTGGTTACGTCCCTGAGGATGAAGAACAGCGTCCCCTCCGCGCCCTTCTCGATCACCGGTTCCAGGTTCACGGGTCTGCCGTCCAGGACGAACTCCGCGAACCCCGGCGACGGCAGGTCGATGGTGGTGCCCAGAACGGTGGGTATCTTTACAATGCGCGGCGGCGTGTAAGGGGTCCACGCTGCATGGACGCGGTAGCGGGGGTTGGGAACGAACCAGTTGAGACCTTTGAACGCAGCGCGCGCGGGCGAGTTGGCATCCTTGATCTGCACAGCGTAGCGGCTGCCGCGCTTGAGCACCACAATCGTCACGCCGTGCCAGGAGATGGTCGAGGGCGAGGGGCCCTCCACCGTCAACTGGCCCTCCCGCGCCGGTCCGCCGTCGATCGTCAGATCGGGCGGAAAGCCCCCGGATGGAGCCTGCAACTGGACAATCTCCTGCGCCGGCTGCTTGTCTTTCGGCTGACTGCTGCTCACCGTCAGCAGGCCGATATGATCCGGAGCCTGGGCATGAACGCGGATCTGGTTGTCCGCTGCCGCGCCAATGGAGTTGACGCCGGGGTTGAGCCAATCCATGCCCACCAGCGTGAGCCAGCCGTCCGGAGCGTCGATCTCCCGCTCCCGAGCCGCGCGCCATGCGGCCAGGTCTTCCGCCCAATGCGCGTAGACTGGCGCAACCGGCGCAGTTGCATCCTGCGCCGTTGCCGGGGCCGCCGGAACCGCCGGGGCTGCCGGGGCCGCGTCTTGCGCCGCTGGAGCCGCCGAGGCGGCCGAGCCTGGTTCTTGCGCCAGCGTCTGCCGGGCCTGGACCAAGACCCAGCCCATCAGCAGAATCTCAAGGCTCAGCACCAACCGTCCTGCCAGTTTCCCTTTTATCGCCAATCGCCGCATCATCGCTCGAAACTCCCCCAGCCAGTTTTCAGCCGTCCTTTTCAACTTAACCGGCGCCGCCTGCCGGTGGTCGAATCATTGATCTGCATGAGAATCAGCCGATGAGGCTCCGAGCCGCTGAACGCTCATGCAAACCTCCCACGGCGGAAGTTATCCCGCCATGGGATCAGTTGTCCAGATTGTTCCTATTATGACTCGTTCGCTGCGAACGGGCAGAACCGCAGCCCAAATTCCGCAGGGTTTCGATGCAACCCCGGCCCACCCGCCGCCTGCGATCCAGCCGCCGCGCTGAGCGCCCATCTTGCGTTCGGCCCGTCTTATTGACAGCGCCTCTCGCCGCTGCCTAGTATTAGACAGGGCAACTCCGCTCGTTTTCTGGCGTAAGTGATAGATAAATGAGCGGTTAGTCTGCCGCAAGCGGGTCTGGGACCGGTCGCCGGCGAGTTTGATCGCGCCGCGTGAACCGGGACAGAGAGCAGGGACCATGCCCGATGCGCGCGTCAGCCCGCGAGAGCGGCTGGTGCTTACCGCCATCATCGAGCAATACATCGCCACCGGCGAACCGGTGGCCTCGCAGGCGGTTGCTCGCAAGTTCGGCGACCGCGAGGGCCTGAGCTCGGCCACCGTGCGCAACGTGATGGCATCGCTGGGCGAGGCTGGCCTTTTGGAGCAGCCCCATACCTCCGCCGGCCGGGTTCCCACCGCCGCCGCCTTCCGCTACTACGTCGAGCAGCTTACCCGGCCGGATGCGCAGCCAGGCCGCACGGCCGCGGATGCTCAGGCCTCCAGTCCCATGACGCAAGGCGCGGCTGCCATCGGCGCTTCAGGTCTGGCCTCTTCGCAGTTGAGCGAGGCCCGCCGCGAGCAGATCGAGGATAGCTTCACGGGCGTGGCCAGCAGTCACGAGTACCTGGAGCGCACTTCGCACGTGCTGGCGCTCATCTCCAGCGGTCTCGGCGTGGCGCTGGCCAGCTCTACCGCGGGCCAGGTGCTGGAGCACATTCACTTTTCGCGCCTCTCCGCGGGCCGGGTTCTGGCCGTGCTGGTCACCCAGGCCGGCGCGGTGCAGGACCGCGTGCTGGCTCTCGACCGCGAACTGACCCACCTCGAGCTGGAGACCGCGGCGCGCTACCTGAACGAGAACTTCCGCGGCTGGCCCATCGAGCGCATCCGTGCCGAGGTGGCCCGGCGCGTCGAACAGGAGCGCGAAGCCTACGCAAAAATGCTGGCCTCGGTCGAGGAGCTCTGCCGCAAGGGCGCTTTGGCCGGCGGCGAGAGCGGCCCTGCCCTCTTTGTGGACGGAATGTCCAACCTCATCACAGCCGAGCTGGATCGCGACCGCCTGCGCCAGATGCTGCTGGCTCTGGAGGCCAAGCAGCGGCTCGTGGAGCTGCTGACCGCATACGTTGACGGCCGTCAGCAGGAGGTGCGCGTGGTGGTGGGCCTCGACCAGGCTTCGCCCGCCATGCAGGACCTGGTGCTGATCGGCGCTCCCGCGCGATTGGGCGGCGCCAGCCTGGGCACCGTCGCCGTCATCGCCCCCACCCGCATTCAATATCAGGAGATGATCCAGGCGGTGCGCTACATCGCCCGGCTCTCCGAGCGCATTCTTGAACTTCCCGCCGATTGGAACGCTGTGCAATAAGTTGATTTCCGGTGAGGCCCCGCACCTTTCGGCGCTGAGGTCCGGGCTGGGCCTCTGATCGCTTGTTGTTGTACCAAAGTTGGGTGCCCCACCCTCGGCGCGTCCTTGTTTTTGCGCCTAGGGTGGGCGAGCACCGCAGCCCATTGCGAGGAACGAAATCAAGCGGTCAAAGACCTGGGCCGTGCCCTTTTGGAACCAGGCAATTGATACTGTTATTGCTTGGAGGTTGGAAGAAACGTTGACCGCCTTGCCACAAAGCTCGACGAAGTCCGTCACCGTCATCGGCGGCGGCGTGGCCGGCATGAGCGCGGCCTGCGCGCTGGCTGAGGCTGGCCTGAGCGTGCAATTAGTCGAGCGGCGCGGCTACCTGGGCGGGCGCGCTTCGTCCTATCTGCATCCCGGCGTCGGCGAGGTCATCGACAACTGCCAGCACGTGCTCTTCGGCTGCTGCACCAATCTCATCGGCTTCTACCGGCGCATCGGCGTCGCGGACCGGATTCACTGGACCCGCGAGATGACCATGATCGAGCCGGGAGGGCGAAGGTCGCGGCTGGGGCCATTTGAACTGGGGCCGCTGCGGCTGCCCGCTCCGCTGCACAGCGCGCCCAGCTTTCTGAGCGCAAAGGCCTTCAGGTTCCAGGACAAGCTGGCGCTGGGGCGGGCCATGCGGGCCATGATGAGCCCGAGCGCGGCGGACCCGTCGCAAGAATCGCTCGGCGATTGGCTGCGGCGGCATAAGCAAACCGAAGGCGCGCTGAATCGCTTCTGGCGGCTAGTGATCGCCAGCGCGCTGAATGCGGAGATCGACGAGATCGCGGTCCCCTATGCGGCCAAGGTGATCCGCGAGCTGTTCCTGAACTCAGCGCAGGCGGGCAGTATGGGGATGAGCCGCGTTCCGTTGAGCGAGTTATACGCGGGAGTGACTTCGTTTCTCCGGAAACGCGGGGGCGGCGTGCATTTGAATACGCATGTGGAGGGCGCGGTGTGGGATGAGGAAACCTCTCAGTGGACGATCCGCACGCGGACCGGTGAGCACACTTCGGACTTTGTGGTTGTCGCGCTGCCCTTTGAGGCGGCAGCGCAGTTATTGCCCCATCTGCCTCCAGCGCAGGGCGCGGCGGAGCTATCCCAAAAGATCGCAAGCCACGAACACTGGCCCATATGCAGCGTGCATCTGTGGTTCGACCGCGAAATCACGGAGCTGGAGCATGCGGTGCTTCTGGACCGCGAGATTCACTGGATGTATAACCAGTCACGATTGCAAACGGGGCGCGGCGGGCACTACATCGAACTGGTGGTCAGCGCCACGCGCGCCTTTGCGGCGCTGCCGCGCGAGCAAGCCATTCGCCAGGCGGTCGCCGAGCTGGCGGAGTTCTTCCCGCGCGTCAGAGAGGCGAAGCTGGAGAAGGTCGCGCTGGTCAAGGAGATGCACGCCACCTTCGGCGTGCCTCCGGGCATCGATTCATCGCGGCCCACGGCCGTTTCACCCTGGCCGAATCTCTTTCTCGCCGGAGACTGGACGGCGACCGGCTGGCCTTCGACCATGGAAAGCGCGGCGCGAAGCGGGCATCTGGCCGCAGAGGCTGTCTGCGAGACGATGGGCGAACCGCGCAGGTTTCTCGATGCGGATCTGAAGCCGAGGGGATTGATGCGGCTCATCGGTGAATGGAAATCCAGGGCTTCTCGCTAGGATCTGAGAGGACGGGAAAACCCGGCGCTCTTCCTGATCCCTGATCCCTGACCCCTGCCCCCTGTTTTCAGTGCGCCAGCAGGTAAACCCCGATGCAGACCAGCACCGCTGCTGTCCAACGCCGCCGATCAACATTCTCCTTGAGAAAGATTTTCCCCGCAATCGCATTTGTCACCAAAGTGAGCGAGGCCGAGGCGGGCGCAACCAGGCTCAGATTCAGGTGATTCAAGGCAAACAGCAGGGAAAAGAACGCCAGGGCCAGGAAGCTGACGCCAGCAAAGAAGAGCGGACAGGTGAGGACGGCGCGAATGGCTCCCCTGAGGCCGGAGCGGGCGCGAATCGCGTCCAGGTCGCCGATGGACTTCATGGCCGCGGCCGTCAGCACTTCGCCGGCTGTCGAGCAGAGAACGACGGCCGCGATCATCGCTGTGGCGGCCCAGAGGCCGGTCGCCGAAGCTGGAGTGGAAATGGTCATCGCGGCTGCTCCTGTGCGACAGGAACGGCAGGCTCCGCTATTTTGCCGAATGACTCCTTCTCAGGAGCAAGCCGCTCCGTCGCAGACCTCTCGATTGCTGGCCTCACGGTCAACGATGGCCCTTGCGCGACGAAGCTCACGCCAAGAGTGATAAGCACGATCCCCGCCCAGCGTTCCAGAGAGATGGGCTCGCGGAGCCAGAAGCGGGCGAGGAAGGCAACGATGACGTTGCCGAAGGCCGTGGCGGGGAGCACGTAGGTGAGATCGGCCCACGACAACGCGGTCAGATAGCTGGCGAAAAACCCGATGAGCAGCGCGATGCCGAAGGCGATCCAGGGCGTGAAGACCGCGGCGATGAGCGTGGCGGGATGGGTCAGCGAGATGGCCGGCAGGCTAGTCATGCCGCGCGAAAGACAGGTGTCTCCGAGCGGGGCGCAGATGGCGACCATCAACAGGATCAGGTATTGGCGCGGCAAAAGTCTCTCGTGAGCCATCGGTGGTTTCAGTCCCGAGAACATGGGCACTGCTTCAATCTACGCGATCTCCCATCTTTTCCCCATAAAGAAACGGAAGAGACAGGGCGCCCGGATTCCTGGACGATCCGGCAGAGACTCCTATGCTCCGGCGCTCACCGGCGCCGGCGGATCGGCCTGTTGCCTGCGCGCCAGCTTGACCATCTTGTTGCGCTCGCCGCGGAGCTTGAGGAAGGACTTGGCCTCCACGTACAGCCGGGGCAGATCGCGATTCACAAACGCCTTCCAGACCACCCGGAAGGCGGCCTTGGGCCGGAAGTAGTACTCGTCGTAGAAGCGGTGGACCATCTCCAGCACGTAGTCGGTCGGCAGGCCGGGATACTCGATGTGCGCCATCTGGTGGCCGCCGCCGTCCTCCATGCGTTCGTTGGTGATGAAGCCATTCGCCTTGGCGTAGTCGTAAAACTCGGTGCCCGGATAGGCGTGGGCGATGCTGACCTGGATGGTCTCCACGTCCAGCGTCTTGGCGAAGTTGATGGTGTTGCGGATCGACTCCTTGGTCTCGCCGGGAAGGCCAAGAATGAAGTCGCCGTGGATGGTCAGGCCCAGATCGTTGCAGTCTTTGGCGAAGGCGCGGGCGCGCTCCACGGTTGCGCCCTTCTTTATGTTCTTGAGAATCTGCGGATCGCCGGACTCGAAGCCCACAATGAGCAGCCGGCAACCTGCATCCTTCATCGCTTTGAGGGTCTCGCGGTCGGTGGTCACGCGCGAGGTGCAGCTCCAGGTCAGGCCCAGCGGCTTGAGCTTTTCGCACAACTCGATGGTGCGCGCCTTTTGAATATTGAAGGTGTCGTCGTCGAAGAAGAACTCCTTCACGCCGGGGAAGTTCTCCTTGGCCCAGGCCAGTTCGGCGGCCACGTCGTCCGTCGAGCGCTTGCGCCATGCGTGACCGCTCAAAGTCTGCGGCCACAGGCAGAAGGTACACTGCGCCGGGCAGCCGCGCGTGGAGTAGAGCGCGATGAAGGGATGGAGCAGGAAGGGCACATTGTAGCGCGTCACGTCCAGGTCGCGCTTGTAGATCTTGGTGGCCCAGGGCATGGCGTCCAGGTCTTCCACCTGCGGGCGGTCGGGGTTGTGGACGATCTTGCCGTCCACCTTGTAGCTGATACCGAGAATCTCGTTGAGCGGCTTGCCTTGGGCAAACTCGACCACCGAATAATCGAACTCGCGGCGGCAGATGAAGTCCAGCGCGGAACACTCGTTCAAGGCGCGGTCCGGGTCGGTGGTCACCGGAGGGCCGACAAACGCCATGCGAATGGCGGGATTGGCGGCCTTGATGGCTTCGGCCAGGCGCTGATCGCCTTCCCAGCCCACAGTCGAGGTGAACAGCACCAGGAACTCGTATTCCTTGCAGATGTTGATGGTCTCCTGGGCGGAGACGTGGTGCGGAGGGGCATCGAGCAGCCGCGAGCCTTCCAGCAGGCCGGCCGGATAGGTCAGCCAAACCGGGTACCAGTAGGACTCAATCTCTCGCGTCGCCGGCCAGCGCGAGCTCGCGCCGCCGTCAAAGTTCTCGAACGAGGGCGGATTCAGCAAAAGCGTTTTCAGGGGCATAGGCATCCCTTTCAGTCTAACATTCCCGCGGTTTTTCAGGCGCGGATCGATTCCGAAACCTGGTCCTGGCCATGAGAGCCGCATTTCGATTGGCGCTATAATCGGTATAAGGATTGAGTCGGTTGCATGAAGGTTCGCGATGTGCTGAAGCTGATTGAGGAAGACGGCTGGTTTCAGGTAGCGCAGAAGGGCAGCCACCGTCAGTTCAAGCACCCTGTGAAGGTTGGCCGGGTCACGGTGGCGGGTCACCCGTCGCAGGAGATGGACAAGGGAACTTTCAGCAATATTCTCAAACAGGCGGGATTGAAATGAAGGAATACGCGGCTGTATTCGAGAAGACATCGAACGGCTGGAGCGCCTATGCTCCGGATTTGCCTGGGTTGGGCGTGGCGGCCGCGACTTTCGCTCAGACCGAGCAGTTGCTGCGCGAGGGAATTGAGATGCACATCGAGGGAATGCGCGAGGACGGCCTGCCGATTCCCGAGCCGGTTACGCGCGTGATGCGCATGGCCATTCCCGCCTGAGTCATGAAGATTTGCGACGTACCTTCTTTTCGCTGTGATCCTTGCGCCCTTTTTCTAGTACAAGGGTGGAAGACCGCGAGCCCAGATCGATCTGTTTTTCAAGCGCCAGCCTGCGCGAGCTCGGCCAGAATCCGCTCCACGGCCTCTTCGGCGGCCTTCGCGCCCTCGGCGGAGAGGCTCATCCGGATCGGCTGTTGGGGATCGATGGCGATGGCGTAGAGCACAATCTCGCGCTCGCCGCCCTGGATGTAGAAAGCATCCAGCAGATCCTTGACGCCGATGTCGTGGGCGGTGAGCGTGGGCGGATAGTCGCGCGAGAAGCGCGGCGTGGTGCGCGTGACCGTCCCGATCGGGTTGCCGTCCGCCGCGGCGTCCACCAGCACGATGCGGCCGGCGCTCTGGAGCGGCTCCAGCAGCACGAACCCGCCGGTGCCGCCGTCCAGGCACTCCACCCCCTCCGGCAGAGTGTGCATCTCCAGAGCCCGTACAACATGAACGCCGACGCCTTCATCGCCCATCAGGACGTTGCCCAGGCCCAGCACCAGCGTCTTTTTAGTGGTCATGCTTCTCGCGCGTCTGCCCGAACTTCCATCCGCCGACGATCGCGGAGATGGTTCCGCGGCCCTCGATGTAATCGTGATAGAAGGACAGATAGATGTGAACTACGGCAAACGCGACAAAGAACCACAGGAAAAGATGGTGCCAGAAGCGCACGCTGGCGTCGCCGCCCATCAGCGGCACAATCCAGACAAACAGCCGCGGAAACCATGCGTTGCTCATGCCGGCGTAGAGCGCGAAGCCGGTGATGGTCTGGAAGATGAAGGCCAGGAAGGTGACGAAATAGCTGAAGCCCGCCATCGCATTGTGCCCGGTGGTCATGGGCCCGTGCTTCACCTGCAACACGTCGCCGGTGATGACGTCGATTATCTCCTTCTGTTGCCAGCGCTTCAGCGGTAGATAGACCTTCCACCGCGAGTATTTGTTGCCCACGAAGGCCCAGTACAGCCGTCCCAGGGTTACAAATACGTAAACGAAGCCGGCGGCGAAGTGGATGAACCGCACCCAGCCGAACCAGTACTGCTGGTAGGCCTCGCCCGCGTAGAACGCGCGCATGGGCGCCCCAATCAGGTAGCCGGTCACGCACAGGGCCACAATGGCCAGAGCGTTGATCCAGTGGTAGAGGCGCACCGGCAGTTCCCACACATAGATGCGCTGATATTCGACCGGATAACTTGCCGCCGCCGCGCCGCCCGCGCCAATTCTTGTAGCACTCATACGAATCACTCGAAGGAAATCTTGTGAAGGTGCCGTCCCTGCGGATCGTACAGATGCACGGCGCAGGCCAGGCACGGGTCAAAGGAATGGATGGTGCGGATGATCTCCACCGGCTGTTCCAGCTTCGCCACCGGCGTGCCGATCAGCGCCTGCTCAAAGGACGACCGCTGTTGCTTGGCGTCGCGCGGCGAACCGTTCCACGTAGTGGGCACAACCAGTTGATAGTTCGCGATGGCGCCATTGTGAATCTTGATCCAGTGGGCCAGCGCGCCGCGCGGAGCCTCCTCCAGGCCCACGCCTTCCGCGTCCGCCGGCCAGCTCTTCGGTTCCCAGCGCTCGCCGTTGAATGTGGAGACGTCGTTGACCTTCACGCGCTCCATCAACTCGCCGTAGAACTCCTTCAGCCAGATCATGGCCAGCGCCGCATCCAGGCCGCGAGCCGCGGTGCGGCCCAACGTGGAGAATAGCGCGGCGACGGGCACGTTCAGCTTGCCCAGGGTCGCCTTTACCAGTTCCTGCACGTCCGTGCGGCCGGAGGCGAAGGCCACCAGCAGGCGCGCCAGCGGTCCCACCTCCATCGCGTTCTCCTTCCAGCGCGGAGTCTTCAGGAATGAATACTTCTGGTACCCTTCGAGCGTCTCGAAGGGCGGCTTGGGTCCGGTGTAATTCAGCTTGGTCTCGCCGGCCCAGGGATGGATGCCCACCCCGTCTCCGCCCTCGTAGCTGTACCAGGAGCTGGCGATGTATTCCTTGATCTCCTGGGAATCGGTGGCGTTGACCGGATACACCTTGGTGAGGTCGCGATTGAGCACCACGCCGCGCGGATACTTGAACGAATCCGGCTGGCCGTAGCCCTTGGTGGGAAACTCGCCATAGCTGAGGTAGTTCGTCAATCCGCCGCCCCACCCGGCCCAATCCTTGTAGAAGGAGGCCACGGCCAGCAGATCGGGAATGTAAACCTGGTTGAGGAACTCATCCGCCTGGCCGATGAGCCGGCCGACCAGGTTCAGCCGCTCGGAGTTGATGGCCGCCACTTCGTTCACGTTGATGGAGCAGGGAACCCCTCCCACCAGGTAATTCGGATGCGGATTCTTGCCCCCGAAGACGGCGTGAATCTTGACGATCTCCTTCTGCCATTGGAGAGCGTCAAGATAGTGCGCCACGGCGATCAGGTTCACCTCCGGCGGCAGCTTGTAGGCTGGATGGCCCCAATAGCCGTTGGCGAAGATCCCCAACCCGCTGGCGGCGAAGGCCTTAATCTTGTCCTGCACCTCTGAGAAATAGGCAGGCGTGTTCTTGTCCCACTTGGAGAACGATCCCGCCAGCTCCGCCGCCTTCTTCGGATCGGCCTTCAGCGCGTTCACGATATCCACCCAGTCCAGCGCATGAAGGTGATAGAAGTGAATCACGTGGTCCTGCACGTATTGCGTGGTCAGCATGATATTGCGGATCAGCTCCGCGGTGGGCGGGACGGCGATGCCCAGCGCGTCTTCCACGGCGCGCACGCTGGCCAGCGCATGAACGGTGGTGCACACGCCGCACACCCGCTCGGTAATGGCCCAGGCGTCGCGCGGATCGCGGCCCATGAGTATCTTCTCCAGGCCGCGAACCATGGTGCCGGCGCTGAAGGCGTCGGTGATGACGCCATTTTCCACCACTGCCTCAATGCGCAGGTGGCCTTCAATTCGTGTTACCGGATCGACGACGACGCGTGCCATAGCTCCTCACGACTCCTTTTGATCTTCAGCGTGGACTTCCGCAATCACGCTTCGTTTGCGTACGCTGGTCATCACCGCGTGGGCGGCGACGCCGGCCAGCGTGGCCACTCCCACCACCGCGCCCACCGTGTCCGCCGTGCTCTCGATGCCGAAGCCGGGGAACGCGGCCAGATGCTGATAGAACGGGCCGTTGTCCCAGAAGCCGGCTTCGCTGCAGCCGATACAGCCGTGGCCCGACTGGATGGGATAGCTGGTGCCCTCGTTCCACTTGGTCACCGAGCAGGCGTTGTAGGTGACCGGGCCGCGGCAGCCCATCTTGTAAAGGCAGTACCCCTTGCGCGCGTTCTCGTCGTCCCACGACTCGACGAACAGGCCGGCGTCGTAGTTGGGCCGGCGGTAGCAGGTGTCGTGAACGCGCCGTCCGTAGAACTCCTTGGGCCGGCCCTGGCTGTCCAGCGCCGGAACCTCGCCCAGCACCAGCAGGTGGGTGACCACCGCCATCATCACGTCGGCGATGGGCGGGCAGCCGGGCACGTTCACCACCGGCTTGTTCACCAGCTTGTAAATCGGCGTTGCGCCGGTCGGATTCGGCCGGGCAGCCTGCACGCACCCGTTCGAAGCGCAACTGCCCCAAGCCACTATAGCCGCCGCATCCTCGGCCACGGTCTGCAGAATCGATTCCGCGGTCTTGCCGCCGATCATGCAGTAAACGCCGCCTTCGTGCGTGGGCACCGCGCCCTCCACCAGCACAATGTACTTGCCCTTGTTCTTTTCGATGGTGTCGGTCAGGCACTTCTCCGCCTGGAAGCCCGAGGCCGCCATCAGCGTCTCGGTGTAGTTCAGCG
>Ga0326727_10013559_pt1 | contig 18089 bp, 16 predicted proteins | sample MB2enrmetagenome_FD_207643 | JGI IMG/M metagenome (GOLD analysis project Ga0326727, IMG submission 207643) | Lab enriched peat soil microbial communities from McLean, Ithaca, NY, United States - MB29MY | ecosystem: Environmental > Terrestrial > Soil > Wetlands > Peat | place: USA: New York...
GAGACGTTACGCGATACCTTGTTGCGCACCTTGGAAGATATTTGTCGACACCCAGCCCAGATTCGCAACCTCCTGGTGCCCTTCTTTTGACCCATTATGTCGAATTACTTATGCGCGGCTATATAACGCCGCTAAACACTAAAAGCCAATCCAAACTGTTCCACCACTCAACGAGCGCATGGCTTGCGCAGGAGCGAGTCGTCCAGTTAAGCTCTGGCGTTGCGTTCAATACGGCGAAGAAGGGGAAGAAAGTAGAGTGCTGTTCACGCAATATCCGTCGAAGTGCGCGTGGGAGCAATCGCCGGCCTGCCGTCGTTTGGTTCGGGGAAGAGTTGCCGACGGAGGCGTTGGAGAAATCCTGCCGTGCGCTGGAAGCCTGCAATTTGTTTTTTTCCATCGGCACGAGCGCGGTCGTGCAGCCCGCCGCGAGTTTCCTCAACGTCGCCCGCGATCACGGCGCGAAGACAGCGGAAGTCAATCTCAACGCCACTCGCGTCTCGCAGTTGGCTGACTGGTCGATTCTCGGCAGGGCTGGCGAGGCGTTGCCGGAGTTGGTGCGGCGCGCGTTCAACGAATGAAATCAAACGGTCGTTGACAGAGAGGGCGGTTTTGTTAGACTGCCTAAGAAGTTTCCCCCGTTAGTGAGGCAAATCTTCTGCCCGCCTAATGGCAGGGCGTTTCACAAGGATAACAATGATTATGGCAAAGAGTTCGAAGAAGTCTGCTGGCAAACCCAAGACAACTAAAGCGCCCGCGTCGGCGAAGTATGTGTACTTTTTCGGCGGCGGTAAAGCTGATGGCAATGGCTCTCAGAAGCCGTTGCTTGGCGGCAAGGGCGCCAACCTGCACGAGATGACCCGCATCGGGCTGCCCGTGCCGCCCGGATTCACGATTACCACGGAACTTTGCACCTACTACTACGAGAACAAGAAGACCTATCCGAAGCAACTGGCCAACCAAGTCGAGACGGCGCTGGTGCACCTGGAGGTCTTGACGGGCAAGCGGTTCGGCGACAAGGACAATCCCTTGCTTGTGTCGGTGCGCTCTGGTGCGCGCGATTCGATGCCGGGCATGATGGACACGATTTTGAACCTCGGCTTGAACGACGAGGTGGTCGAGGTCATCGCCAAGAAGAGCGGCAACCCGCGTTGGGCGTGGGATAGCTATCGCCGGTTCGTTCAGATGTACGGCGACGTTGTCATGGGTGTGCAGAAGGTCGGTCGCGACGAGCACGAGCCGTTCGACGAGGTGATGGATGAACTCAAACACAAGGTTGGCGCGAAACAGGACATCGACCTCAATGCCAGCCAGCTCAAAGAACTTGTCGGCCGGTTCAAGGACCTGATCAACAAGCGCACCGGCAAGAATTTCCCGCAAGATCCACGCGAGCAACTCTGGGGCGCGATCGGTGCCGTGTTCGGTTCGTGGAACAACGACCGCGCGATCGTCTATCGCCGCAAGTACGGCATCCCGCACGAGTGGGGCACCGCGGTCAACGTGCAGACGATGGTGTTTGGCAACCTTGGCGAGACCAGCGCAACGGGCGTGGCGTTCACGCGCGACCCGGCGACGGGCGAGAAAGTGTTCTACGGCGAGTACCTGATCAATGCGCAGGGTGAAGACGTGGTTGCGGGCATCCGCACGCCACAGCCGATTGCCAAGTTGAAAGACGAGATGCCGAGGGCGTTCGCCGAACTGAACAAAGTGCGGCAGACGCTCGAGAGCCGTTTCCGAGACATGCAGGACTTCGAGTTCACCATCGAAGACAACAAGGTGTACATGCTCCAAACGCGCAACGGCAAACGCACCGGTGTCGCTGCCGTGCGCATCGCCGTCGAGATGGTGGACGAGAAACTGATCGATCGGAAGACCGCCGTGGTACGCGTGCCGGCTGATTCGTTGACGCAGGTGCTGGCACCGATCTTTGACCGCAACGACCGCGACGCGGCGGTGAAAGCTGGACGGCTGCTGTGCAAAGGCTTGGCGGCAGGTCCCGGCGCCGCGAGCGGCAAGGTCGTGTTCAACGCTGAAGATGCCGTGGAGCGCGCGCACAGGGGCGAGAAGGTTCTTCTCGCCCGCACCGAGACAAGCCCTGAAGATTTGCGCGGCATGATTGCCGCAGAAGGCATCCTCACCGCGCGCGGCGGCGTGTCGAGCCACGCGGCGTTGGTGGCGCGGCAGATGGGCAAGGTCTGCGTTGCGGGTGCAGCGGACATCGTGATTGATTATCGGGCGCGCGTGATGCAAGTGAAAGGCCGCACGATCAAGGAAGGTGATTACATCTCCATCGACGGCACGCTCGGTGAAGTCTACGAGGGTCAAGTCAAGACCGCTCCCAGCGAAGTTGTCCAAGTGCTCGTTGCCAAATCGCTCGATCCCAAGCAGAGCCACACCTATCAGCAGTTCGCCAAATTGATGAGTTGGGCAGACAAAGTGCGCCGGCTTGATGTGCGCACAAACGCCGACCAGCCCGATCAGGCAGCGAATGCCATTGCGTTCGGCGCGACGGGCATCGGCTTGTGCCGCACCGAACATATGTTCTTCGAAGGCGACCGCATTTACGCAATGCGCGAGATGATTCTCGCCGAGACCAAGGAAGCCCGCGAGCAGGCGCTGGCGAAGCTGTTGCCGCTGCAGCGCGATGACTTTGCCGGCATCTTCCGCGAGATGAAAGGCTATCCAGTTACAATTCGCACGCTCGACCCGCCATTGCACGAGTTCCTGCCACACGACAGCGAGACGCAACGGACGACGGCGCACCGCCTCGGTATCAGCCCGGAAAAGGTCGCGGCGCGCGTGGCCGCATTGCACGAAGCCAATCCGATGCTCGGTCATCGTGGTTGCCGTCTCGGCATCACCTTCCCCGAAATCACCGAGATGCAGACCCGGGCGATCGTTGAGGCGGCGATCCAAGTGCAAAGTGAAGGGATCAAGGTGAAACCCGAGATCATGATCGTGCTTGTAGGTTTCCCGAAGGAACTGCAGAACCAGTTGGAGATCGTGCATCGCGTCGCCAAGAAGGTCATGGAAGAAAAGAACACCAAGATCAGCTACATGGTCGGCACCATGATCGAGATCCCGCGCGGCGCGTTGTGCGCCGACGAGATCGCAAAGGACGCACAGTTCTTCAGCTTCGGCACGAACGACCTGACGCAGACCACGCTCGGCATGAGCCGCGACGACAGCGGCTCGTTCCTGCCGCATTACCAAGAACTGGAGATCGTGAAGAACAATCCGTTCGCCACGATTGACCAGGGAGGCGTCGGCCAACTCATGCAAATTGCCATTGAGAAGGGACGCAAGACGCGGCCCGACATCAAGCTTGGCATCTGCGGCGAGCATGGTGGCGATCCGTCCAGCGTGGAGTTCTGCCACCGGATTGGCCTGACCTACGTAAGCTGCAGTCCGTTCCGTGTTCCCGTGGCGCGGCTGGCGGCGGCACAGGCGGCGCTGCGAGACGAGAAATAATCAACGGAACTTACACATGATCCACGACAGGGGCGACTCGACGGGTCGCCCCTGCTTTTTACTCGGGCGTCTGTTGAACCAAACGCGGTCTGCGGGCATCTAACTGGCAGGGTAATGGTGACCTGACGGATCCGCCGCTAAAGTGCTTGCGTACTCATCGGCAAATGCATAGCCTGACTGTACCAAGTGGGGCTGGTTTTTCTTTGTAAGGAAAAGGCTGCGGAAATGGCCATCGAGCGAGAGAAAGAAAGCGAGAACGGCATCAAGATTTACCTCCGGGAAATCGGGCAGATTCCCCTGCTCAGGCCCGAGGATGAAATCAAATTGGCCGCCCGCATCAAGAAGGGTGACAGGAACGCCCGTACCAAGATGATTCGGGCAAACCTGCGTCTTGTTGTCAAGATCGCCCACGACTATTCCAATCTTGGTTTGCCGCTGCTCGACCTCATCAGCGAAGGCAACATCGGGTTGATGAAGGCCGTCGAGCGGTTCGACCCCAAGAAGGGCGGCAAGCTCTCCACCTACGCCGCGTGGTGGATCAAACAATCCATCAAACGCGCTCTGGCCAACCAAGGCAAGACCATTCGCCTGCCTGTCCACTTGGTCGATAAGATCAGCAAGATGAAGCGGGCGGGTCACCAGCTCAGCGAGAAACTCGGCCGTGAGCCGACCGATGCCGAGTTGGCGGCCAAGCTCGACATGACGCCCGCCAAGGTCGCGCAGTTGCGCGTGATCAGCATCCGTCCCGCCAGCCTCGACGCGCCCATCGGCGACGACGATGCCACGGAGTACAGCGACGTCGTCGGCGACGAAAACGCGCTGACGCCGTTTGAACTGCTGCGCGACAAGACGCTGCGCGAGGACATCTCGGAAATCCTCAGCGAAATCGACCCGCGTGAAGCTGAAATCCTGACCTTGCGCTTCGGCTTGGATGGCAACAGGCCGCTGACGCTTGAGGAAGTCGGAAGGAAATTCAGGGTCACCCGCGAGCGCGTCCGCCAGATTCAGAACATTGCCCTCACCAAGCTGCGTCGCATCATGGAAAAGCAGGACCGCCCCGTCCCGGCCGTCGGCAAGAACTGAAGGTTCACCTCGAACGCCTTTGAGGCCGACTTTCAGGCTTTCATTCCCGCCGAGCTTCCTGTACAAACGGCTGGCCATGCACGACCAACTCAAAGCCGCCGTGCGCGACGTGCCGGATTTTCCCATCAAAGGGATCCTCTTCAAAGACATCACTCCGATTTTGCAGGATGGCCAACTCTTTCACCAAGCCGTGGACGCCATTGCTGACCGGCAAAAGGGCAAGAAGGTGGACGCCGTCGTGGGCATCGACGCGCGCGGGTTCATCTTCGCCGGTGCCGTGGCCTACAAGCTCGGCATCGGCCTCGTCCCTGTCCGCAAGAAAGGCAAACTGCCTTACAAAACGGTCGTCACCAGCTACACGCTGGAGTACGGCAGCGAAACCAGCGAGATGCACGTGGACGCGCTGAAGAAAGGCGACAACGTCATCATCGTGGACGATTTACTTGCCACCGGCGGCACCGCGATGGCGGCGGCGACGCTCGTGAAACAACTCGGCGGCAACATCACCGAAATCGATTTCCTCATCGAACTCAGCTTCCTCAAAGGCCGCGACCGCCTGAAGGACTACCCTGTCTTCTCCGCAATCGTGTACTGACCATAAAGGAAAGGATTGCTATGACAAAATTACAGAAGCTTCTTTTATCAATATGGGTTCTCGGAGGCATCGCTGGTACGGGATTAGGTTTCGCGCAGGAACCGAAGCCCATTCAGTTGCCGCCACCGCAAACGGAAATCGGTAAGCCGCTGATGCAAGCACTGAAGCTGCGCCAGTCGTCAAGGAGCTTCGATACCAAGCCGCTGCCGTTGCAAGAACTGTCCAATCTTCTGTGGGCGGCCGATGGCATCAACCGCCCGGACTCCGCCAAACGGACGGCTCCTTCAGCGGTGAACTGGCAGGAGGTTGATATCTACGTTGCGCTGCCTGAGGCGCTCTATCTGTACGAAGCGAAGACGCACAGGTTGACGCCGGTGGTGCCCAAAGACCTCCGTAGAGCAACGGGAATGCAGAGCTTCGTCAAGGATGCGCCGCTGAATCTCGTTTATGTGGTTGATTCGGCCAGAATGGCGAATGTTTCCGAAGACGACATGAAGCTCTTCAGTGCTGCCGACGTGGGGTTCATCGCCCAGAACGTTTATCTCTACTGCGCCTCGCAAGGTCTGGCCGTGGTCGTCCGCGGCTCGGTCGACCGGTCATCGCTCGCTCAGGCGATGAAGCTGCGTCCCGGACAAAGAATCATCCTCGCGCAAACGGTGGGATATCCGAAGTAGGGACAAGGAACGGCTGACTTGAGTTCATCATTTATACGGGTCTGGCCTTCACAACAACAAACGTCGCGCGCTGACTTCTCACACCAGTGTGCCTTCTCGGGTCAGAAACTGGCCTCAAGCACTGTCGGAGTCAGGTGACATTGCTTCTTCAATGGTGCCTTCAACTGATAGAACTGCGGCGACTTTGAGAAATTGAAGACGCGGTAAAGGCACCATTCCTTCGCGTGGTTCTCGGCAAAATCAACTTCTTTCCGAGTAATCAAGAATGCGGAGTTCTTCCCAGAGTACGTCGTTTTGACCTTGATGAGCAGAGGTTGCCCCTCCGTCTCGAAGGATTTGATGTCATATCCTTCGCCGTCCCCCAGAGTCTCGGAAACAGGCTTGGGATTTTCCCATTTCTCAATTCGTCCTTCACGTCATCGCCGACTTGAGCCAGCGGATGTTTTCTTTGTGGAGCTGTTGGACGAGCGCGAGGGGACTGCGGGCTGACTTGAGATCGGGTTCGTCGAGCAGGGCGGCAATCTCGTCCACGATGTGTTGCTGGGTAGACTGAAACATGTCGAGCGTGTCGGTCAGGGATTCATCCGACAACTTCAGCGAGAAACGCGGGCTGGGAATATCGGTCGGACGTCCGCCGAGCGCCCGAATGACGTTGGCGAGGCTGACGCAGTTGACGCTGCAATCTTTGCGGATGCGTTTGATCACCTCGCCTTTGCCGGGATCGTCACATTGCGATTCGGCACGGCGCAGGGCGCGGACGCAAGCCCATTCGTCTGCCAGAATTTCGTTGAGCTTGCCGACGAGGTTGCTCATGGCGAACTCATCTGCTGGCGAATCAGACTTAAGCGACGCTGCCGTCCACGTATCCGGGATGCTCCCACGGCGCCACGGTATCGGCAAGAGCCACGCGCGCCTGCTCGTGGATCATGGCGCGTTGCTCCTTGCTCAGCGGTTGGAAGTTCATTGCGATCGCGCTGTTTTCATCTAATTGCGGGATCGAGTCCATACCGGTAATGGCGCAATGAACGCCTTTCAGGCTTAGCGCGTAGCGGAGCAAGTCCGTTCCCTTCAGTTTAGCTCCGCTGGCAAATCTTACCGTCTTCATGGCGATGACCCCCATTTTTCGCTCAGCCGCCAGTGGGAGCAGCTCGTGTTCGTACCGTCCCCGGTCGGGCCGGGTACACGGGAAGATCGTCAACGCCGCGTCGGGATCGAATCGGCGGATCGCTTCGATGAGAATCCCGGCTTCGGTGTGTCCCGTGACGCCAAAATGCCGAATGATGCCCTCCTCCTTGGCCTTGCGTGCCGCACGCACCGCGCCCCTCTCGATCGCGCTGAGGTCGGGATCCCATTCCGGTCGTAGGTCGTGAATGTGATACAGGTCAATGTGATCGGTCTGCAGGAGCTTGAGGCTGGTTTCGATGTCACGGCGGAACCCGTCGTAATCGCGCTGGTCGCCTTTCGTGACGAGGAAGATGCGGTCACGAAATTGTTTTACAACCGGACCAATCATCTCTTCGCTGCGCCTGTAAGAGCGCGATGTGTCCCAGTAATTGATTCCCAAGTCCAGCGCATGACGCAGGTACTCCTCGTGCGTCTGACTGCCCGTCGTGGGCCGCGCAAACAAACCCGTGCCCAAACCCAAACCAAGGATTGAAACCTCCGTTCCGATTCGCCCAAGCGGGCGGCGATCAACGACCGGTTTGGTTGGCGGGAGCCCCGCCATGATTCCGGGCGTTTTTAGCCCCGCCCACAAAGAGGCTGCTCCCAGCAGTCCCTGTCGCAGAAACTCACGTCGCGTAGTGTTCTTCACAGAGCACGTTTCCTTTCTTCGAGATATTGGCGCAGCCAGTAGAATCCACCGATGACAATTCCGTGAGTGATCCGGCCAGAACGGATCATGCCGGAGATCTGAGCCAACGGCACCGGATGCACGGTGATGTCCTCCGCGTGATCGAGGGCAGGCTCCGAGACCTTTCGGCAATTGGTGGCCAGCACGTAATGCTGCAGGTTGTTTTGGATCGCGGGATTGGGACGCACCGTGCCCAGTCGCACCAATTCGCCCGGCTCGTAACCGGTTTCTTCCAACAACTCACGTCGGGCACATTGCTCGGGCGTTTCACCTTCGTCCATCAAGCCGCCGGGTGTTTCCAATTCGAGGGTGTGCGATCCGTGCCGCCACTGTTGAACCAGAATCACTTGCTCGTCGTGCGTCAGCGGGATCACGTTCACCCAATTGGGCTGATCCAGCACGTACATGTCGTGCGGCTGACCGGTGCGCGGGTTGACGGTGACCTCCTTGCGCACCTTGAAGATGCGGCAGTCCGCGACCTGTTCCGACCGAGCGATCTGCCAAGGACGGATCACGCCGCTGCCGCTACTTGGCATTGCTGGTGGCTTTGTCAAGCCGCTGAAGGAACACGCCGGCGGATACGTAACCGCCGATCTCGCCGATCTTCTTGCCGTCGCCGTTGACGAACACGATGTGTGGGTAACCGTGGGTGCCAAACTGGTGGGCCAGTTGCGCTGCACGCGAGTTTTTTTCAGGGTTGATTTTCACTGCGACGAAATTCTTTGAGAGCCTCTCGATGACCTTGGCGTCGGCGTAAACATCTCGATCCAGTTTTTTGCACCAGCCGCACCAGTCGGTGTACACGTCCACAAGGACAAGTTTGCTGTCTTTCTTCGCTGCTGCGACCGCCTTGTCGTAATCGGATTCCCACTTGACCGCCTCGGCGCGCACAGACACTGCCGCCACCACCAGTCCCACGATTACGATGATAAACCGTTTCATGTGTCCTCCCGTTTCAAGGCGCGCTGAGCGCGACATCTCTGGCCTTGGCCGCCGTCGCATGAGACGGAGGCGGATCAATCCATTTGCCGTGCTTCTGAATCAGCGCCACCAACTCGTCCACCGCTTGTTCTTCTGGAATGTGCTGTTTCACCTGCGTCCTGCCCACCCACAGCGAAATGCGTCCCGGCGCCGTGCCGACGTAACCAAAATCGGCGTCCGCCATTTCGCCGGGGCCGTTCACGATGCACCCCATGACGGCGATCTTCACACCCTTGAGATGCGACGTCCGGGATTTTATCCGCGCCGTGACCGTCTGCAAGTCGAACAGCGTCCGCCCGCAACTCGGACACGCCACGTAATCGGTCTTGAACGTCCGCGAGCCAGCCGCCTGCAAAATGTTATACGCCAGTTTGACGCCTTTCAGCAAATCTTCCTCGCCCGTGATCTCCACCGCGTCGCCGATGCCGTCGCACAACAACGCGCCGATATGCGTGCTCGCGGCAATCAACGCGCTCTGAGTCGCGTGACGCCCGCGCATCGTGCCAACACGGTCACGCAGCAAAATCGGCAACGCCAGCCCGCGGTTGTCGAGCGTCGCGGCCAGAATGCGATACGCGCCGATGACATCCACCCCATTCACCCGCCCGACCGCGAGAACAACCTGATTCTTGGGAAACATATTCAGCACGCCGGCCAGCGTGTTGCAGTTGTTGGCAAACTGCTCGGGCGATTCACCCTCAATGTCGAATTGCACCGTCAGCTTGGCGGCATCGGTGAGCAACGCGGTCACGTCTTCTCCGCCGTTGCACGGCGCGTTGATTTTCTCCGCAACATCCAGTAGCGCGGGCGTCCTGCCCGTTCCTTCGCCGTCAAAATACGGGTGGGACGCCCGCGCTACTGTCACCGCAATCGGCGTTTCGATGTGACGCTCGCGCAGCTTCGGCTTGAACGCGGCAACCTGGGCAACGTCGGCTGCGGTCCACACGACGAACTGCAAAATCTCGGCAAACGTGTCCGGCTCGGCCGTCGTGATCCGTTGAATCTGGCCAATCGTTGCCGTCACGGGCACCGGCACCTCGACGCGCGGCGGATGATCCTTGCCCAGCCTCAATCGCAGCGCGCCGATGCGATATTCAGGCGTCACCCGCCGCCAATAGGTGAACGGATCGCGCTTTTCGGTGACTATAACAGTAGCAGTAGCGCGGGCGTCTTGTCCGTTCTGTTCATCTGCCGAATACGGGTGGGACGCCCGCGTTACTGTTTTCTGGCTTTTCCACAGCGTGTTGTACTTCCTGACCAGTTCCTGGCAAACCGGAATCTCGTGGACGCTGTCCTCAGTGAGTGACACGCGTACGGTGTCGCCGATGCCGTCTTCCAGCAACGCACCGATGCCGATGGCAGATTTGATCCGCCCGTCTTCGCCTTCGCCGGCCTCGGTCACACCGAGATGCAACGGATAATTCCAACCGGGACCTTCCGTATTCATGCGCGCAACGAGCATCCGATACGCTTCGATCATCACCTTCGGGTTGCTCGCTTTCATCGAGAGAATGATCTCGTGGTAATCGTGTTTGCGGCAGATGCGGACAAATTCCAATGCGCTCTCGACCATGCCGAGCGGCGTGTCGCCGTACCGGTTCATGATCCGGTCGGACAGCGACCCGTGGTTGGTGCCGATCCGCATGGCGCGCCTGAGTTGCTTGCACTTTAACACGAGCGGCGTGAACGCCTGCTCCAGCCGCCCCAGTTCCTCGGTATATTGATCGTCCGTGTACTCGCGGACAGCGAACTTCTTGCGGTCGGCGTAATTGCCGGGATTGATGCGGACTTTCTCGCACCACTCGGCCGCCTCCAGCGCGGCGGCGGGAACGAAATGAATGTCGGCAACGATCGGGGTGTCGTAGCCGCGTCTGCGGAGCGCGTCGACGATGTTCTTCAAATTCCTCGCGTCGTTAATCGACGGCGCGGTGATGCGCAAAATCTCGCAGCCCGCTTCGATGATCGGGATCGCTTCCTTTACGCACGCCTCCGTGTTCATCGTGTCGGAAATGAGCATCGTTTGAACGCGAATCGGATTGTCGCCGCCGACCCCGATGTGGCCGACTTTGACCTCGCGCGAGACGCGACGCCGCCAGAAAAATGGGTTGGCGCAGTAGTTCATGGCTTGGCAGCCGGTTCGTTCGTGCTGGGGACGGAGTTCATCCTCGGTCTTCCGAAATACCGCTCCACGTCAAAAACCGTCACGTAGAGCATGAAGCTGATCAGCAGAATCGCAAACGCGACGGACACGTGCTGGACAAGGCGCGCATTAAGCGGCCTGCGGCGGACGCCCTCCAGCGCCGCGAAGACGATGTGGCCACCGTCCAAAACGGGGATCGGCAGAAGATTCAGCAACGCCAGATTGAGGTTCAGCAGCACCGCAATCACGAGCCCTTCACGCCAGCCGCCGCTGACAATGCCGTACCACCAGCCCGCAAAAATGCCGACCGGCCCGCTGACGTTGCGCACGCTGATGCCGGTCTCCCGATGATGGAAAAGCGCCTTGACCATGCGCTCCATTGATCCGAAAACTTCGGCGAATTGCCGGGCCGGGCTTGGACCGGGACGAACGATCTCCAGTTCCTCGCCGCGCACTACGCCGATGCGCGCGGCATTAAACTCCTTGTCGAACTCGGGCACGACAGTGAACGCGATCATTTTCCCGTCGCGCAACATTTTGATCGTTGTCGGCATGTCCGCCCGTTTGCCGATCAGATCGACCAATTGGTCGAAGCTGTAAATGGGAAGGCTCCCGATGGAAACAAATCGATCGCCCGCGCGAATGCCCGCGCGTTCGGCGGGCGATCCCGCGAGCACTCGGCGCGCGAAGGGACGCTCGCGCGGATACAAATCGAGCGTCTTGACTTCGAACTGCTCGTTCATCTTCGTCTCCAACACCACGTCACGCCGCGCCCCGTTGCGCTCGATCGCCAACCTGACCAGCGGCTCGCGGCTGAAAGCCACTGCCTCAAGCAACTCGCCCCACGTCTTCACTTTTTCCCCGTTGACCTCGATAATCCGGTCGCCCGGCGCGATGCCCGCTTGTTCCTCCGGGCTGCCCGTCTCCACCCAGCCCACGATCGTCGGATTGCTCGGTCGTCCCGCGATCCAGATGATGCACGCCAGTGCCCCAGCTAGCACCACGTTCATGATCGGCCCGGCGAACGCGACGAAGATTCTCGACGCGGGCGACGCGGGCGGAAGCTCTTCGGGCTTCGATTCCGTCTTGCCTTCGATCACTTCCATTGGCGCCATCTGCGGCAAGGCGACGTACCCGCCAAACGGCAGCCAAGCCACGCCATATTCGACCCCGTCGTGTTTCCAGCTGAAAATCCGCGGACCGAATCCGATGAAAAATCGCTCGATCACCATGTTGCATCTCTTGGCCATCAGGAAATGACCGAGTTCATGGATGAAAATCGTCAGCGCGAAAAAAAATACCACGAGCACCGCCGGATAAATCCAGTTGGTGACCGCTTGGATGACGGTATCAAACGGCATGTTCTGCTTCCTTTCGCGCCCAAAGGTCTGCTGCCACTATAACATCCAACGAAGGCGATGCAATCGCGCGATGCGCCCGCGTCACCTTCTCCACCGTCTCGAAAATCTGCGTGAACTTAATCTTCCCGTCCACGAACCGCGCCACCGCAACCTCGTTCGCCGCGTTGAGCACGGCCGGCATCGTCCCGCCTGTGCGCCCTGCTTCGCGCGCCAGCCGCAACGAAGGGAACCGTCCCGGGTCCGGGTTCTCGAACGTCAGCTCGGCGATCTTGGCCAGATCGGTCGGAGGCATCGAATTCGGCAACCGGCGCGGCCAAGTGAGCGCGTACTGAATCGGATACCGCATATCCGGCGCGCTGAGTTGTGCAAGGATCGAGCCGTCCAGAAACTCCACCATCGAATGCACCACGCTCTGCGGATGAATCACCACGTCCACGTGGTCGATGTCGATGTTGAACAGCCAGCGCGCCTCGATCATCTCCAGTCCCTTGTTGAACAGCGTGGCGGAATCGATCGTGATCTTCTGTCCCATGTTCCAACTCGGATGCTTCAGCGCCTCGGCGACCGTGATGCTTTCGAATTCCTCGTGCGGCGTCCGCCGGAACGGTCCGCCCGACGCCGTCAGAATCAACCGTTTCACTTCGGATGGATCGCGTCCTTCCAAGCACTGAAAGATTGCGCTGTGCTCGCTATCGACCGGCAACACCTTCACGCCATGTTTGCGCGCCTCGCTCATCACGAGTTCGCCCGCCATCACGAGGATTTCCTTCGACGCGACCGCAATGTCCTTGCCCGCGCGAATCGCCGCAAGCGCCGGCTCAAGTCCGGCCGTGCCGACAATGGCCACCAACACGATGTCCGCCTCCGGCATCGTCGCCAACTCGACCAACCCTCGCTCGCCCGCCAGGACCTTGGTAGGGTGGGCGTCCCCGCCGGTATCGGTGGCACAAGCGTCTCTGCCTGTGATCCTTCGTTTCAACTCCTCCGCCTTGACGCGATTGCTCATGGCCACGGCCAGCGGCGTGAACTTGCGCGCCGCCTCCGCCAGTCCATCCACATTTCCGCGCGACGCCATGCCGACAATGCGCACCTGCTCCGGCAAATCAGCCGCCACCCTCTGCGTGCTGACGCCGATAGAACCCGTGCAACCGAGCAAAACTACGTTTTTCGGTTTCATCCCGGAGGTCAGGCAGGATACTTTGCCGTTCGTTCCACCTCAAGCCTTTCGTGCTCGCTGAGGTCGCGGCACCTGCTGTGAATTCGTCGCATCACGCGCCAAGCCGCAAGGTGATTAGGTTCCCACCGCTGTGCTTGCCACCGGCGCGCGAATCGGCCAACACGGCTTGACGTTCCCAGTAGCGGCGAAGACATCCCAAGTTGAGATCGTCCGAGTTGCCGAATCGCATTCAGGCCGACCCCAACTCGAATCTTATTGTGCGCCAGCCGTGTTATACTGCGCGCCATGTCGAGACGGCGAAGTCATCGAATGGTGCGGACAGCGCGGAAGCTGGCGCTGGCGCTGGTCTTCACCGCCCTCGGAGCGGTGGTGGGCGTTTATCTCCGCTGGCTGTACCGCGAACAGCGATACAATCACGTCATCGAAGAAGCGTCGGCCCGTTACGGCGTGGACAGGTTTCTCGTCAAGGCGGTCATCCGGCGCGAAAGCGGATTTGATCCGCTGGCTTACGGAACTCACGGTGAGATCGGATTGATGCAGGTGACCGAGGGGGCGGGACGCGAATGGGCGCAGGCCACGGGCCGCAAGGATTTCGGACGGGATTCGCTCTGGGATGCGCGCATGAACATCGAAGCCGGAACGTGGTACCTGGCCCGCGCGCTCCGCCGTTGGCAAACCATGGACGATCCCGTGCCGTTCGCTCTAGCTGAATACAACGCGGGATTGAGAAACGTGCAGCGTTGGTTGCCCGCAGGACAGGCGACCACCGCCAAACAACTGCTGGAAGCGATTACCTATCCCAGTGTGCGCCGCTACATCGAAACGACCAAGGATTACCATCAAGCCTACCAAGCAGCGGGCAGACTCTGAAAACGAACTCGGTTGCTTGCGAGGTGGCGACGACTACCCTGGGTGAGGTCAGGTCAGGCTAGGAGAAGCGCAGCCGCCGCCGTGGTGTTCGCAAGCAACCGAATCCGAACACTTCCACCGTTCAATTTGACGCAGGAGCCTAGCAAACGTTCGAAAAAAATCAACCCTCTCTTAATCACAACCAGCGAGCGCAGTATTTAATTGGCTTCCAGGACTACGAATGCACCCAAGACTACTTCAAACTGCGGTCCTTGGCGCGCGATTCCTCGGCGATGCGCGCTCTGAATTTCAGGTATCGCGCTTGCAGCTTCGGGTCGCTGGTGGCAAGGATCTGAATGGCCAGCAGTCCCGCGTTGCGCGCACCGCCAATCGCCATTGTTGCGACAGGCACGCCGGACGGCATCTGGACAATCGCCAGCAGTGAGTCGATTCCATGGAGCGATTTCGATTCGATCGGCACACCGATCACCGGCAACGGCGTAAACGCCGCAACCACGCCGGGCAGATGCGCTGCACCACCAGCACCGGCGATGAGCACGCGCAGGCCGCGCTCGTGGGCGGTGCGGGCGTACTTGGCCACGTCGTCGGGCGTTCGGTGCGCCGACATCACGTGCGCTTCCGACGCGACGCCAAATTCCGCGCACGCCCCGGCCGCCAACTTCATCATCGGCCAATCCGAATCGCTGCCCATGAGAATCCCCACCAAAGGTTTCTTGTCGGCTCTCATCTTGTTCGATCTCCTCATCAATCTTCAGACAGAGTCTGCAAAATCTTCTCCAGTTCAAGTCTTTTGTTTTCGTGTTGCTGTCCGTCGGCGTTGCTCGGGACGGTGATCGGAGGGCCGATCCGCAACGTCGCGCGCGCGAACGGCAGCGGCACCATGAAGTTATCCCAACTGTTGAACGCGATCTTGCGCGAGACCGAATGGGAAACGGGCATGATCGGTGCCTGCGTCAGTTGCGCCAGCCAGATGACGCCGTCCTGCACGCGGTACTTCGGGCCGCGCGGGCCGTCGGGCGTGATCGCCGCGTCGTAGCCTGCCTGGACGAGATGGGTCAACTCGCGTAGCGCCTCACTGCCGCGCCGGCTCGACGAGCCGCGCACGCAGATCAGGTTGAAACGGCTCAGCACACGCGCCAGTTTCTCACCGTCTTTGCTTGCGCTGACGAGCACGGCGACGCGGTCGCGCTGGCGGGTTCTCCAGTGTTTGCGAAACAGGTACGGCATCAGAAAAATCCGGTTGTGCCAGAAGGCGAAGATCATCGGATTTGGCGGCGTGTGGGCCAGCAGTCCCGATGGATCTTCGACGCGCCAGCGCAACGTGCTGCCGATCAGCGAGACCAAAATGCGCAGCAGCCATCCCGTCATGGAACGGAATCGAAGAGGTTAAAATCGTTAAAACCGGAAAAAGTTCTCACCGGACCTTGTAACGGTTTCAACCACTTCATTGGTTTTGACGATTCATCCACGTCACTCATTGAATTGCATCTCATAGAGCCGTGTGTACACGCCGCCGCGCTTCAGAAGTTCGTCGTGCGTGCCCCGCTCGACGATCTGGCCCTTGTCCAGCACAATGATCTGGTCGGCGTGCCGCACGGTGGACAACCGGTGCGCGATCACCAGCATCGTGTGCCGCTTCTTCGCGTCGCCGCCCCACATCAGATCGTCGAGCGCCGCCTGCACGGCGCGCTCGCTTTCCGTGTCCAACGCGCTGGTCGCCTCGTCGAGCAGCAGAATCGGCGGATTTTTCAGAATCGCCCGCGCAATCGCCAGCCGCTGGCGCTGGCCGCCCGACAACTTCATGCCGTACTCGCCGATCATGGTGTCGTACTGCTGCAGCATTTGCTGGATGAACTCATGCGCGTGCGCCCGTCTGGCGGCGGAGATGATTTCCTCGCGCGAAGCACTTGGTTTTCCGTACGCGATGTTGTTCGCCACGGTGTCGTTGAACAAAAACGTTTCCTGCGTGACCAGCCCGATCTGGTCGCGCAACGATCTGAACGTGGCTTTGCGAATATCCTGGCCGTCGATCTTGACCGCGCCGCACGTCGGATCGTAGAAGCGCGGCAAGAGATTGAACAACGTGGTTTTCCCCGCCCCGCTTGCGCCGACGACCGCGACGACCGAACCTGCGGGGATCTCCAGGTCGATATTATCGAGCACCACGCCGTCGGCGCCGTAGCGGAACGTAACGTCGTCGAAATGAATGCGCCGCTGCAACGGCGGCAGCGCGCGCGCGTCGGACGATTCCATCACGGACGGCTGTTGATCCATCACCTGGAAGACCCGCTCGGCTGCGCTCAGGCTTTCCTGCACCTGCATTTGGACAGCGCTAAGTTTCTTGACCGGATCGTACAGGAAGAACAACCCGAGCGCCATGCTCACCAGCGTGCTGGCCGGCATGCCGGTCGAGTACGCGTACAGAAACACCAGCGCCGCCCCCACCCCCGAAATCATTTCGATCAGCGGCGTCGAGATGGCTTTCGAGCGTACGACGCGCATCCGCTGGCCGAACAGGTCGCGGCATAACTGGCGGAAGTCCGCCGCCTCGCGCTCTTCCATCCCGAACGCTTTCACGACGCGCATGCCGACCAACGCCTCGTGCAGCACCGACACCAAAGACGCTTGATGTTGCTGCGACGCTTTCGCCGCCTTGCGGATGCGGCGTCCGTACACCAGGATCGGCACGAGGCACAGCGGGAACAGCACCAGCGTCGCCAGCGTCAGCCGCCAATCCATCTTGAGCAGCGTCGCCAGCACGACAACCAGCGTGCACGGCTGCTTCACGAGGTCGGCGACCACCGTCGTGATCGAGTTTTGCACCGCGCCGACGTCGTTGGTGGAACGGGAAATCAATTCTCCCGTCCGCGTCTCGGTGAAATAATCGAGCGACAGAGTCTGCAAATGCTCGAACAACCGCACCCGCAGATCGTTGACCACGCGCCCACCAACCCAGTTCATCAAATACGTCGCCCCGAAATCGCACACGCCGCGCACGGCCATGACCAATGGCACCAGTCCGGCGTAAGCCAGCGCCTGCAGCCAACCGAGGTTCTGGCCGCCGGCCTGCTCGAAGACCTTTGCCCAAACGGTCTTCACAACGAGCAGCGTCGCGCCGTTGCTGGCGCTGTAGCCCACACCGAGAAGAATGCCGCCTGTCAGGCGGCCCCGGTACGGCCCGACGTAACCGAGCAACCGCTTGTACAGCGGCAGGAGACTTTTCACGTTGCTCATTCCGCGCCGCAGTATAACACCCATGCCCGCGCCGCGAAATGGCAATGTTCAATTTGTGTATGTAGCTGACGCAAACCGGGCGTCAAGCAGGTCGTGGCCGGAGTTGAAGTTTCCCTCGCACGGCGGGGCGTCGGCACAGGCGTACCGGCAGACTTACCGGCTCCGACGGTCGGTCATGCGGAGGCTTGTCGAAGCATCTCTCACCTTAAAGAGGCCGATGGCCCACTGCCATTTCTCGTACCGTTGGGAATCAACATGCTTTCCCACGAGTGTGCATTTATGGTACTTAGCCCAGTACTCCAACCGCTTCATAAGCTTGGTCGCACCTTGAGCCTCGGTGTATGCCAAAAGGTAACCCGTGCGCGCCTGTCCTTGGCGGAGGAACGTTGCGACCTTTTTCCGGTCACCGCGAAGAGACCTGATGCTCCAAGCTCGTTTAATCTCGATAATAGCTTTGATTTCTTCGCTTGCCTTGAGCCACACGACAATGTCGAAACGCTGACCGAGGTTCCTAGCGGGACGACCTCTTGGGCGCGCACCTAGTGCTCCGTCACAGTTCATTTGACGGATAGAGGTGTTTCAAACGGATGCGTGCGTCTTGGGTGCGGAATTGCCAGTCCGCCCCAACTCCACGAGCATTGCGTTCTGCCGACC
>Ga0326727_10013562_pt1 | contig 18084 bp, 20 predicted proteins | sample MB2enrmetagenome_FD_207643 | JGI IMG/M metagenome (GOLD analysis project Ga0326727, IMG submission 207643) | Lab enriched peat soil microbial communities from McLean, Ithaca, NY, United States - MB29MY | ecosystem: Environmental > Terrestrial > Soil > Wetlands > Peat | place: USA: New York...
TGCTGCAGGCATTGGCGCTCCAAACCACCATATTGTTCATGCCGGTGCTCTACATTGTGTTCGGATTGCCGATTCTGGTTTTGATGATCATGGGCTTCTATTCGTGGGCGATGAGTTGGTCGTTTCGGTCTTCCCGACAGGGACAGGAACCCGTCGCTCATGCAAACGGCAGTTCTCGCGATGGAAGGCTAACGATTCGGAGGCAATCATGACGGCAAGGCTTCTTCTGGTCGATGACAGCAGGTGCCTGAGGATGGCAAGCAGGCATGTTCTGACCGAAGCAGGTTTCAGTGTAGTAGAGGCTCGCGATGGGGAAGAGGCTCTACGGCAGGTTCTGGAGAGTAAGCCCGACCTCATCATTCTGGACATGATGTTGCCCAGGCTGGGAGGCGAACGCGTGCTGCAAGCTCTCCGGCAAGACCCGGCGACAGCCCGCATTCCCGTGATCGTGCTTAGCGGTCTCTCCCAGAGCAACGCCGAGAAACTGAAGGAAGCAGGTGCGACGGCGTACATCGAGAAATCGAAACTCGACCTTACCGGAAGTGGTGAAAACCTAATTCGGCTGGTGAACGCCGTTCTGCGCAAGGCAATCGGAGCTATGGATTCGCATTGAATGCCGTTGGGCCGAACCAGTCCCAAGCAGACGGTGAATGAAGGCAAGCCTACCGCGCGGTGAACAGCCACCCTCCTTCGTAGTAGCGACATCACTGTTGAAATGTCGCGTCTCTGACAATGTCGGCGGTGTCAAGTGCTTTTCGAGCGCACTAATCCGTGCACTCCGCAGAGCGCGCCCTTTCGCTCTAGTTGAAGAACTGCCATACCAACCAAGGCTCGCTCGTAATCGTTTCAGGTCAGGACTTCGGTCCGACCCATGCATCTCTTCGGTCGCAACTGCGATCATGATTACCAGTTCAGACTCCCCGGTGAAGGGGAGCGGGATGCCCAATCAATTACTCGGTTTTGTACTGCACACCATCGCGATTTCCGGGCTGTCCCGCGTGCGAACCAAACTTATTCCACTGCTCGTAATTCCACCCTTGCCGCCACATCCAATACAGACGAACCGCCAGCCTACGAGCGAGGCTCTGGAACCACGGACATCGTCACGAATACTCTGGGTGCTGCTCTCGGTGCCACGCTCACGCGAGAGGGTGCAGGGCGCCACGCTTTGGAGCGAATGAAGTTAATCCGCCGGGTTCAACAATAGAGAGTAGCGCGAAACTACAGACGGTACCACGACTACCCGATGGCAAGGAGCGCGACAAATCGACGCAAATCCAAATTAAGACACTACTCAGCCGCTTGCCTTCTTGTGGCAATGGGATGATGATTTTAGCTGCGCACTTCAGCTAGATAAGTTTACTCCAAGATTCGCTTTCTGATCGTCGTGGCTGTGAATTGTTACGATACTAGGAATTTCCACAGGCGTCGAGCTGCATCCTGCGTGAAGTCCATGGTCCAGATTTCGTCAGAACGCAGTGGCAGCTTCAGGGGCACGCGGGTGGCGGCCAGCGGCATCCTGCGGCGGCCGCGCTTCCGCCGCAGCCCCAGCTTCTCACGATGTGACCGGGCCCCCTAGGCAGGTCGAATATGCTACGTGAAGTGATAGATTTGATCATCAGTTCCGCACATGGACGGTTTCCATGGTGATTCCGCTTGCCAACGAAATCAGAGCTTTGCTCGATGGCCCCAACGTCGCCCATCTCGCCACCCTCAACGGTGACGGTTACTCGGAGTGACCGTGCCGTTCAACAGGGCGATGGAGTTCTCGCCGCCCCACAACTGCTGCCATGGATACCTGCCCGTTCGGACTACACCCGCGCCTGATCTTGGTCTCAAAAGCATACCTTCTGAGGCTAACCGTGGACGGCAGGAGCAGTTGATCGTGGACACGGAGATGCGCGAGACGCAGTTTGTTTTCGCAGTGGGGAACAGCAATGAGTGATGCCCGAGCACGCTCTGCACTCAGCCTTTATTGACTGCCTGCAAACCGGGTTGAGGGAACAGGTGCAGGAATGAGCTCGCTGCGCTGATTCCGCTCTTACATCACAGTTGATGATGCGGTGTGATTGATCCGGCTACGTCTCTCGCCAGCGCACAGAACTGCCCCAAACTGTCCAACTTCTTGCCCCTAGCGAACCAAGGATCATTCCTGACTAGCTGCTTGTAGCTACGCACGGTATTGCCGATGGGCGGCACGACATGGCTTTCGAGAATTCTGGTGAAGTCGGCGCTCAGCAGGCAAACCAGAGCCATGCTCTGCCGATCACGGGGTTGGAGCATCCACCTTCGCTCGCCTCGGCAGCGAAATTGGCGGCAAAGGCAAAGAAGAACCGGAAACCTGTGGTCGACCTCGACCAACGTTCCAACCGACTTAACCGGGATTACCTGCAAGTCCTCGGGAAACAAGCGCCGCAGGTCTTCGACAGTACGCCTCAGAAGGTCGCGAACCGCGACGAGGTGTTCGCGGGCCTTCAGCACGACAGGCCGGGGCTTGTAGCCGATCCGCTGGTATGTTTTCAAGAGGCTGCCAAATCTCCGGCTGTACATTTTGTCGTTGGGGAAACCTCGTGCCCGATTAAGGAGCTTCGCACTCAGACTTCCCTCGCGGGCCCAAAGTTTCCTGAGCCGTTCAAGCAGACGTTCGTCTGAAAAGCGGCGCTTTCGTTCTTCGATAATGTGCTGAGCACGTTCAAATATGGCTTCGCTCACAATGGGGCGCAGGGCACGCGCCTTCCTTATCCATTCCGATGGTGGAAGATGTTTGATGCCGGTTTGAAGCCGGTTCGCATTGCGTCCCCAAGTGGCGCAGCCTGCGTACTCCGGATTCCTGAGAAGCCGCCAGACGGCTTGGTCCGTCCACGGTCGGCCACCTTGATAAGGAACGCCTTTCCGATTAAGGGCGCGGGCGATTTGGGCCGGGACCCTCTTCCTCCTGACCGCCATGTCGAATATCCAGCGCACCCATTGCACTTCCTTTGGCGGTCCGGGCACTGTCACCACACGGTCTGTTCTGGTTGCCTTGGACTCGCCGAGTCTCAGGACATGCTTCCTGCGTCCGTCCGGCGAAATTGCCATGCGGCGAAGACCGTACACGCCGACTCCGCCCAGCCGAAATCCAAGCTGCGCCAGTCGGCGCTTTCCTTCGTAAACCTTGGCACCAAGTTCCCGGCTGAACTCGGCGGCCATTATCCGCTTCATGGCTTTCATCACTGATCGTGCCGAATTCTGCTCGCCGACGAATGGTTCCGCGCAGTAGTGGATCGGTACTCCTGCCGCCGTGCATAGGAACTCGTAATGCGCCGCCTCGTCTGGGTCCAGGAACCGCCCCCAACGGCTTACGTCGCAGACGACGATAGCTCTGTAATCAGCCTGCCCGCTGACCACATCCTGCAATAGCTGGCGGAGCCCCGGTCGCTGTTTGAGCGACAGGCCGCTTCTGCCGGGGTCCTCGTAGGTTCGCACGACCTCCAGCCCATGATCGCTGGCGTACTTCTGAATGGCTTCCCTCTGGTTCACGATTGAATTTGGCTGAAGGTCGGTGGACATCCTCAGGTACTGCGCTGCGGGAGTTACGCCTCGGGTAGGCAGGCCAAGGTTGGCCTTCCTTGAGCTTGGCAGTGCGGGAACGCCAGAATCGTCCTGTGGCGCAAACGCGACAGCCGCTGTCTGGTTCGTCCTTTCTTGCACTGGCAGACACGACGCGCCGTCCAGACCGGCCATCTCCCGCACGACCCGGCAGAATTCCTCCAAGCTGGTCAGCTTTCTTCCTTTCGAAAGCCAAGGGTCGTCTGCTTGCAGCAGCTTGAACTTGAAGGCGACGCCTGTTGTCGGTACCACATGGAGGCTGAAGAAATCGCGGAAGTCGGGACTGAGAAGGCAAACGAGGGCGAGTTCCTTCCGCACAGCCGGGAGTTTGAGAAGCCATGCGCGGGCACCGTCCTTCGTGCGTGTCTCGCGGCAGAACAACACTTGAACTTTGAGTCTGCCGTCGATCTCAACCAGGTGTCCTGTTCGTCCGCCTTTACTCAGGAGTCGGACGTGCTGCGGACAGCTTGCCTTGATACCCTCCAGCAACCTTTTTCGCGAGCGGTTGGCCAAGGTAAGGTGTTCTGTTTGCTCCAGAAACTTTCTTGGAAGGCTATACCCAACTCGCGTATAAGCTCGCTGGAGAGAGCCAAAATGTGTCTTGTAGGTCTGTGGTCGAGGTGGGGCATTCGCCGCGATTAGGTTAAAACTCAACTTGCCGTTACGGCGCAGAATGGCTTTCAGTTTTCGCAGCAGCCACTCGTCGTCGTACCTGTCCTTCCTCCGATCCTTTACCAAGGCCTGCGCCCGCCGAAAAATGTCCCGGCTGATAATGGGAGCGTACTGCGCTGGCCGATTGACCCATTCGGACTGGGGAAGTTTCCGCTGCGGCGCATGCAGCTTTTGCGTTGTTCGCCCCCACGTGGTGTAGCCCGCATATTGCGGATTGGTCAAAGTGAGAAGCACCGACCAGCGGTTCCACTGTCTTCCACAAAGGTACTTGACGCCTTCCCGGTTAAGCTTTTCCGCGATCTGGCGGGGCATTTTCCTCTCCCCCACCGCCATTCTGAAGATGCGCCGCACGACCTCCAACTCGCGCTCCGGGCCGGGAACGAGCACAAGCCGGTCTGTCTTCACGCCCTTCCATTCCCCGCGTTGCAGGATTCTCTTCCGTTTCCTGTCCGCCGAAATCGCCAGCCTCCGCAGCCCGAAGCCCGCTGGTCCTCCCATCCTGAATCCGAGGTAGGCCAGCCTCCGCTGTCCCTCGAATACCTTCGCGCCGAGTTCCCGGCTGTATTCCGCCGCCATCTCGCGCTTCAGGGACTTCATGAGCACCGATGGCAGGGTGCCATCGTTCGTGAATTGTTCGGCACAGTAGTAGACAGGAATCCCCGCCCGTTTGCAGATGAATTCGTAATTTGCCGCCTCGTCGCAGTTCTGAAAGCGTCCCCAGCGGCTGATGTCGTAAACCAGGATCGCCTTGTATGCGGCCTCCCCAGTTTTGACATCCTCCAAGAGTTCCCTGAGGCCGGAGCGGCCTTCCAGTGTCAACCCGCTCCTTCCGGCATCCGTGTACGTCTTGCCTATGGTGAAGCCGTGGGCTTTGGCGTACTTCCGAATTGCTGCTTTCTGGTTCGCAATAGAGTACTGTTGCCGCTCGGTCGACATTCGCACGTACTCGGCGGCTGGCATAGAGGAAGGAAAAGACATGTGAAACCTCCTCTCAGGCGGGATGAATTCCCGATTTACTCATGGAACTTGCCTCACATACTACCTTCCGCAAGGCGGACATCGGTGGGGATGGATCGCTAAGAGGATGAAAACACGGCTCGTGAGGAGCGATTAAAGTTTCTGCCATTCCGGTCGAAGTGCCTCTTAGAAGGAGGATTTTATGACCGTCAATTCAACCATCCCTGTTGCCCAGTATCTTCGCATGTCTACTGAGCACCAACAGTACTCGACCGACAACCAAGCTCGCCGCATCCTACAATATGCCCAGACCCACGGTCTTGAAATAACCCGCACCTACTCCGATTGCGCGAAAAGCGGACTTTGGCTCAAGAACCGCCCCGGCCTGCGCGAATTGCTGCAAGATGTCACGGCGGGCAACACCGCTTATAAAGCGATCCTGGTCTACGACGTTAGCCGGTGGGGCCGGTTCCAGGACACCGACGAGGCAGCCCACTACGAATTTCTGTGCAAGTCTGCTGGCATCCCGGTTCACTACTGCGCGGAGACGTTCGCAAACGACGGCAGCCTGCCCAGTTCCATTATGAAGGCGCTCAAACGGGCGATGGCCGGGGAGTACAGCCGTGAGTTGGGCGTCAAAGTTCTCGACGGGCAAAAGCGGCTCGCCAAACTTGGGTTCAAACAGGGCGGTGTGCCCGGCTACGGGCTGCGGCGATTGCTGGTGTCTGCGGACCGCCAGCCCAAACAGCCACTGAGTAACGGACAGCGCAAGAGCATCGCAACCGACCGCGTGATTCTCGTGCCCGGTCCAGTTCACGAGGTGGAATGTGTTCGCAAAATCTACGAGATGTTTGTCCGGGACGGACTCAGTGTCGCCGGAATCGTCAGGGAACTGAATCGCCGAGGTGTTCCTTATTGCAACGACAAAGAGTGGAGCCACTGCAACGTGATGGCGATACTCACCCACCCCAAGTATGTCGGCTCTCAAGTGTTCAACCGGGCATCCAGCAGACTCGGGGGACGGAAGGTGCGCAACCCACGAGCGGAATGGATAGTGACTGCCGGAGCTTGCGAGCGCATCATTGATGAAGCGACCTTCACGGAAGCCCAGAGAATTATTGCAAACTTCACCATCCACCTGAGTGACGAGCAAATGTTGAAAGACCTTCGCGCTTTGCTGGACTCAGAGGGAAGACTCAGCCTTGACATAATCGACAAGTCACGCGGTGTCCCTTGTGCGGCTGCTTACCGCAACCGTTTTGGCAGCCTGCCTGAAGCCTATGAATTGATCGGCTATCACGGGCGGCCCACGGTTGCGACGTTACACAATAGTCGTCGCATTCGTACGCTACGGGATGATCTCCTGTGCAAGATATGCGAGATGTTTCCAGATCAAGTTCGCATCGTACAGCCTGACGTTAGGCGTCGCGCCCGCCTGAGGATGAAAAGCGGGTTTACGGTTTCAGTACTGATTTCACGCTTTGAACGGTGCAGAAACAGATGGAGGGTTAGTTTTGCGGCGGGCGAGTGCGGGCTGGTTACTCTACTCGCCAGACTGGATAAACAAAACAAGGATTTCATGGACTTCCACGTTTTCAAGCGAATGCCGAGAGCCACAAACAGTTTCATCAAACTTGAATCAGCACTGATGAGTAAGGGGGTGAAGCTGCCCGATTTGTCTTACTTCCGCGATGTTGTTAGAGAGGTTCATGCGAGGTAAAACTCCAACAGCTATGCCGAAAGGCGGACAACCGTGCCGATATTTCGGCGCATACTGCCCCTGGTGTGAGAGCTAAGTTCCACAATTGGTACTCTCTTGGCCTTCTGCGCCGATGGCGGTAAACGTGCGACGTATTGCGGGTTCGTTTGCTCCACGGGGCGCAGGGGAGGGTCGGTGGTTGAAAAAATTAAGGCTTTAGAGGCTGAGAGGGCCGCCTCGGATTTCTGGCTGCAGATGTACGCGCAACGGCCAAATCATGAGGAGTGGGAAGACGCTGCCTACCGCGAGCACAGCGCCCGTCAGGAGAAAATCGTCAAGCAGCTTGCGATGCTCCGTTTCCACCTGTTGTTACAATGGCCGAGCAGCTCAACGCCGAACACAACCGATCAAACGATGTAATGAGAAAATTGACTAGGCGAGAGGCAAAGGAAAGACGCAGAACGTATGCACTGGCAGTACGAACGCTGTTTTGTTTTCTTCATAGGTCCTGGTGGTAAGGAGTGGTTTTGCGAGCGGTGTTGCTGGAGCCAGAAGGCTCCAAGAGTCCGGAAGAGCAGAAAGCACTTACGGGAGACATCAAAGCTGCTATTCGACGATCACGACTGCGAACTTTTCGCACGAGAGAACTGGGTAGATTGGAAGGTTCACAAACCACAATCCTCAACTGGCGACATCTCCGTGTCCTTGCGGAACGACTTGGGGGACGCGGAGACGGTCGTCGCCGCGGCTAAAGACGCGGGATCATAAGAATCCCAAAGGAATGGGAGGAGCTTGGAGAGACGACCACCCAGACAATATCCAAGCAACACATTCGTGGGGTAACGAAGAGAAAGGATCAGTGAGAATAGACTGACTCACGGCAAGTCAGTCGGAGTCGTATCCAAGGGACGACTGGCGTTCCTAACTATCGCGTGGCATATACTAGTGTATATGCCACCACCAAAGGAGCAGCACATGCAGCGCAAGGCGAAGATCTTCATGAATAACCGCAGTCAAGCGGTCCGCCTACCCAAGGAGTTTCAGTTCCGGACCCGGGAGGTGTTCATTCGAAAAGAGGGGAGCGAGGTCGTGCTGTCGCCTCGACCTTTTGATTGGACTTCCTATCTCACTGAGGCGCCTGTTGCTTCAGGAGCGTTCATGGAAGACGTTGAAGATCTGCCCGTGCAGGAGCGTGAAAAATAATGCTGCGCTACATGTTGGACACCGACATTTGTTCCTATGTGATGAAACGCTCAAATGATCGGCTTTTGAAACGCCTGCAGAAGGTTTCCGTCAGCGACGTGTGCGTCTCTGTAATCACGAAGTCTGAATTGCTCTATGGTGTCGAAGTGTCCCCGCGGCGACAGCAGGATGAAACAGCACTGAACGCCTTTCTGAGTTATGTCGAAGTTCTGGAGTTCCCCGACAGAGCGTCTTCGCATTATGCGCAGATTCGCGCGCACTTGAAGAGATTGGGGACAATGGTCGGGGGCAATGATTTATTCATTGCAGCACACGCGCGCAGCTTGGGATTCACACTGGTCACGCACAATACGCGCGAGTTTGGACGGGTCCCCAGATTAGCGATTGAAGATTGGACAATGGCTCCTTAGACCGGGCGTGTTCCTTGGGTGCGAATTGTGTGGCCAATTCAGGGAAGCCTGAGCCAAGAGCCGAACCTCGCATTCAGTCAACCGGCCATTCCCCCAACAGTGGAACTTGCGGCGAGTCAGTGGGTTGCGGTATTGCGAGAATCCATGCTAGACTAAACTAGTTAAACTAAGTTTAGAGAGACATTATGAAAACAGTGAACATCCACGAAGCGAAGACTCAGCTCTCGAAACTCATAGAAGAGGCGTCAAAAGGTGACGGATTTGTGATTGCTAAGGCTGGTAAACCAGTCGTCAAGGTCATTGCCCTTAGTGCTCCAACCGGTACGCAAGTACGGCGGCTCGGTTTCATGGCGGGGCAGATCTCTGTCCCGGACGATTTCGACCGGATGGGCAAGGAGGAGATCGAGCACATCTTCGGCGGCGGTGCATGAAACTTCTGTTGGATACGCATCTCCTCCTCTGGGCTGCCGGTGAACCCCGGCGACTCTCAAAACAAGCCCGAACCCTCATTGACAATCCGGACAATGAGCTCCTGTTCAGCGCAGCCAGTCTATGGGAGGTGGCAATTAAACGCGGTCTGGGTAGGGACGATTTTAAGGTCGATGCGCGTCTGTTGCGCCGCGGTCTATTGGACAATGGGTACACCGAATTGCCGATCATCAGCGATCATGTCGTTGCCACCGAAAGTCTGCTTTTGATTCACAAGGATCCTTTCGACAGAATCCTGGTGGCACAAGCGATAGTCGAGGGCGTAACGCTTCTAACCATCGATTCTCTGGTGTCGCAGTACCCAGGCCCTATCAGAACAGTGTAGGAATCCACGCTTTTGGAGTGGGAGGCGAATTTCTGGTGGTGTGCCGGATGTGTCCCAAAACTGCGGAGATTCTTGGTGCGGGACAGGCGAGCTGTCGTGAGCTAATCCTCAATTTGTGGCGTTCCAACGAACTCATCTCCACTGCCGGCTCATAATCCGAAAAACGGGGCCCGAGCTCGGTACTGCAAATAAAATTCGCCGAACCGTATTTCCAGTTCGCGTTCCTCATACAGCCGCACGAAGAGAATCCAGGCTGGCGCCAGCCACAGCGTTGTCCACAGAAACGCATGGAGCGATTGCAGCCACACGGCGCAGGCGATGCAGCACAACAGTCCATACATGCCCATCGGGTTTCGGCATCGAGCGTAGAGCCAGCGAGTGACAACCTTCCGGCTCCGTGCCGCTGCAAAAGGCAGCCCGAGACCTCCAACGGCAAGATCCACCACCGTCAGCGTGGCCACCGTTCCCGTGATCCGAACCGCAAGAAGGTTAATCTCTCTAGGGAATGGAATGCGAACAAATCTGGTTTGATACCGAAGTGGGACGCGGTACGACGTTCTTCATTCGACTTCCGCGCGAGGCGAAGGGCCTGTCGTCCATCGAAAGCAGACCGGCAGAACAAGATTGACTTTTCAATAACCTAGCGTGAACAAATCAGGCGACAATGGCCGAGTTCTTGGTTTGTTTCGGTTGATTTTCCGTTTATGGATGAACAACCGTGCGCAGGAAGAAACCCGAGAAGTTAATCTCACACAAACTAGCCAGGAGTAGCGTCTTCCAGTAGATCGTCGGTTTGCATCCGCATCCTAACCAAAGAAAAAAGTGCGCCGGGATCCCTCGATGTGTGTATGATAGGCCTAAGTTGTGGGGCTGTTGGAGCTAACCCGGTAAGGGATGGCGGGAGAAGTCGTGATGCATCTCTACAATGACCGCCGCACCGTTTTGCTGATCGATCCGGATACAAGAAAACAGAAGCTACGCGCCACTGTGCTGCGGGGATTTGAAATTGAAGTGCACCCGGCCGGAAGCACGGAGCGCGCTGAATCGCTGTGGAAGTCGGGCTCCTACGACCTGATCCTGGTGGCCGCTGAAAAGAACACAGACGAGTCTTATTTGCTGTCGGCACGGATTCGTCTTGCCAAGCCGGAACAGCGCATTGCGATGTTGGTCGGCCCTCCGGCTTACATTCGCGAGTTGCCCGGGGCAGCGAAACCGAGCCGCCGCCCGCGCGAGGCACGCAATGGCAGGGGAATCCCGCCTTCGCCGATGCCCGGCGTGACTCCGGAAATGCCATCGCAGTGGCAGCAGACAATCCAGAAGGTCGTCGCCGATTGGTATTCCGCGAAGGTGGCGGCGTAGGAATTAAGAGGAAGCTGGAAGAAACGGTTCTCCCGCATCCCAATTCGGGATCGACTCGCCCCGTGAAAGGAAGCAACTTAGTAGTTCCCACGGGAGAGTTTCGGGAACAACGCTCTTCACTCGGCTGCGTTGATCATTCTCAAGTACCAAGTATAACCTTCCGCCTTCACCAATTTGAGGGGCGGACCTGTCCAAGGCCAATCGCGAAGCAAGAAATTCTCCGGAGCGAACTTGACCTTCTGCGAGTGCGACGTGTGCACTGCCGTAATGGGCGTAGTGCAAGGGCCGCAGGACATCCAACGTTACAATCAGTCATCGGCCTGCACGGAGATACGTTTGTTCCTGACCACCAAACTACCGACAACCCGCTGAAGGAGGGAACATTCTTGGACCAATCGTTGCTCCAAGCCCAGATCTATGTCGCTATGATCGCCGAAGAAGGAAGCTTTTCGCGCGCCGCCCGGAAACTTCGCACGTCGCAGTCGTCATTGAGCCGGAGGATCGCGGAACTGGAGAAGACGTTGGAGGTGAAACTGTTCGAACGTTCGACACGCAAATTGGAACTGACGGCAGTCGGAAAGATCGTGTTACCCGAGATTCAACTGGCGTTGCGGCACTCTCAGCGGGCGTGGGAACTGGCGCGGTATTGGGGCCGGATTCGAAACGGGCCTTTTCGCATCGGTTGCAGTTCCTCAAGCTCCTTATCTCTTCCGTAGAAACCGCCGGTAGAAAACGTAAAGTGGCCGTTTAGCATCAGGATTTCATCCAGCTGCAGCTTGCCCCGCCGAAGGGCCTACCACCCTCAATTTCAGCGCAGGATCGTAACCGATGGTGTCTTTGATCTCCTTCTTAATTGCATCTATGGCCCATTCTCCAGCCGCTTGCCCGAGCGCCCGGTAATTCTCGAAATGCGCCTCGTCAAACCATTGGTTTGCAGTCGTGTCGTGCGGAAAATGGGGATTTGTGTTCTTATAAGCGAGCACGTCTTCGGGATCTCCCTCCACCAAGGTTGGCTTAATGTAAATGATCGTGCCCTCCTCTGGTGGCGAACCTGGGTAACGGATCGTGCCCCGAACGGAATGAGCCCTAGATCGCGACTCCCCTGCCGTGTCGGTTGGCTTAAGAGAAGCGATGTCGTCGAGCGTAATCTCCACTCCAAAATCTGTGCGGCAGAGCTTCATCGCGTTATGCAAATCGGCGAACTCGTAATTTTCGTCGCACGAAGCGTCGCAGGCGATGATCAACTTGCAGCGACGGCGCACCAACTCGTAGATGCCAAGGTTTTCAAAGTGTCCCCCGTCGGAAAGGTACAGATAGTTGCTGTCATCGCTCGTCCTGCCCAGCAGTTCGCAAAGCAGACGCCCGAATCCAATTAAAGGGCTGCCGCGCTTCCACGATTTACGTGTGGGATTCCCCGTCCACCAGCCCAAGCGGACGTCGAACAGCGTCATCAGGAAAGCCAGCGACGGTTCGGAATACGATCCCATGTTGGGGCTGGCGGCCGCACCGGAAGTGGCAACGCTAGTTCCCAATGTGATGCCGCGTGGATAACCGGGCCACTGGCAGCCTGCTTCGTTAGTGAGGCCGAAAAAGGACTGCCAATCCCGCCCGCCTGGGACCTGCCGTGTGAATCCACCGTATAGGGGAGTGAAAGCAAAAGAGCGTGCCTTGCGCGTTTGCAGCGCAAGCTCCTTGCCGCGCACGACATTCAGACTGGTGTTCACGATGGGCAGTGGCCGGGCATCTCCCGGCTTCGTGGAGTCGACTGGAATGCGCAGATCTGCAAGTGGAAAATTGTCGGTATCAGAAAAACCAGTGAAGGGCTGAGCATTGCGTCCGGGCACAGACGCGCCCAGGTAACAGCGTATGAGTCGGTTGCGATATAGGTAGTGAATAGAGAATTCGTTGACATCGACGCGCCCTGACAAGGCCACAGCGGCTGCTAACAGGCATAGGCATGCCCAAGGCACTGCGGGGCTAAAGTACCAGTCGCTCGGGAAGGACCATTGGGTTTCCCCATGCCCGGTTACCCAGGCGCAGAACGCCGACGCCACTAGAGAGAGGCCCAGCAGCGCGCCAAGAATGAAAATATAGGGAGTAACTCGCGCCAGATAATGCCACATTCTCTGCGGGTACGATACGTTCAGAATTGAAAGGCCGCTGCGTTCGCTCTTCCCAAAGATCACCCCGTAGGCCGTAGAAGCCACCCACACCAGCACGCCGGACACGGTGAGCCCTTTGTGCGAGTCCAGAAAGTTCCGCAGACTCGACGGAAAATAAGCCGCAATCAGGCACAATACAAGCCAAGAAGCGGCATAAATCATCAGCAAGCCGCCTAGCCGGCCCCACCATTCGTGGTAGGAGTCATTCATCCCACGCCCCATCAGGCCAACATGCAGAATGCCCGCGATCAACATCATGCCGACCATAGCAGGGGTTCCAAACGTCATGGCGTGCCAAATGTTGAACGTATTTCCGTCAGGAGCTAGAACCCGTGCGAACGGGATGAAGAGGAAGCCGGTAATGAACCCGGCGACAGCGGCACTCGCGAGAATCAACCCGATCTTGGGACTCTCGTTGCCGGTGGCTTTAATCGCAGGACGCACAATCCTACGAACTAAGAGGGCGAACACCCACAGTGCAAGATACAGAACGCAGCCCAACATCGGCCCGCCGTACAGAGGATGATCCAGGATTCCCCACTCCGTCAAAAACTCTCCCATTCCGTATGCGAACAAGGCTGCCGACAAGAGCAGGGGCACGACGATCATGGCCTGCACAGCCCACGAGTTCGTGAACCAGCGATCCCTTGTTTCCATCTTTGCCTCGCGCAGAAGCGGTTCCGGATGGTCGGTAGACTCTCGTGGGTCCACAGAGACGAGGTTTAATCCGACGAAAATGACCGCGAGAAGCGCGAACAGAAGTCCCAACGCCAAGGCAAAGTACTCCGCCTGCATGTAAGCCTGGATTGCGTCGGAGAATCTCCCGTGCAGAACCTCTTCCAAGTCCTCGAAAAGATGGAGTAAGTGCGCAAACGCACGTGGCGCGAGCAGCAAGGACAGAAACGCGAGCACTAGAATCGCCTGGTTTAACAACGTGTTCCGCACATAGCCTGCGGCGAAGGCCCAGAAATCAGCGCCCAGCAGGCCCTTTCTAGGCGTCAGGTAATTGCTGTAATCGCGGAGAAAATGGACTTCAGGAGGATCGGCCGACTGGCTCGTGGCGTTGGGTGGTGCGGAGAGCCGATCTTCCACCGTCTGGATCCCGACTTCCTGGTGATGCATCCATGCCATCAGCCAGCCTCCGATGTAGCCACCGCCCGACACTGTCGAGACATAATCAAACGCCCGCAGCAATTGCTTGTGTGCTAGTGCCTGTAGCATTCCTAGATTGAAAGTAGCGCTCCGGATCCCACCTCCGGAAAACGCTAGCCCGATCAAACCTTGGGGCGCGGGTGGCCGCGAATCATTCCTGCCAAGGCGCAGACTCCGCGATGTTTCAACTTGCTCAGACTCCTCTTTAAGCACCTGCGTGACCGTAGGTGAACTTGTAGCTCCCATGTTTTCACCTCCTATTCCAGTGGTTCTCGCCTTATCCGCATCGGTTACAGGACGAGGAAGAAACGCGGGCCCAATTTCCGCAACTCAAAGACCCGTGGCTTTCCGTCCCTGACTTACGCGTGGCCGGTTCTTGGATTTTTCGTTTGGCGATAATAACACGCCGCTTGCGGCGAGCTGTCAGTGATGTAGGTCACACGATTCGGATTTCGTAACAAAGAGGCTTAGCGCTATCGATTTTGCGGCAACTTCGGTCGCCAAAAACTCTCATCGCATTGCTCCGCGCCTACTTGCTGAAGGAAGCGTTGGGCGCGGGCTTCTCCTGATCGATGATCGGGCTGGCGGGGTCGACAGCGGGAATGGCCGTCAGGCCAACGAACTTGGAGCACAATAACTGCCGAATGAGAGGCTCTGATCCCGACTTAGAGGCATCGAGTCCGACTGTAAGTGCTTGAATACGAGTGAGGGCGGCGAGAATGATTCATTTGCTAAACCGTTGTACGGGCTATTATAACACCTGTACCGAGGGTTCGAATCCCACCCTCTCCGCCAGTCCTTTAGTTTCTGCTATTTACAGCACGTGACTACCAACTGACTACCAAATTCCGATCATTTGCCTCCGCGCGGTATTAGTCAGTGGAGGCAAGATGGCAGTCACACTCTATCGCCAGGTCGGCAAAGGCAAGGCTCGGCGCTATCAAAAGGTCAATCTCGGTCGTGGGCGCCGCCCCGCCGATCTCACCGGTCCCTATTTCTTGCGGTACTCGCTCGCTGACGGCACTCGTCCGTGGGAGGCCGTTGGCGACGACCTCGACTCGGCAATCGACGCTCAGAAGCGCAAGCAGGCATATTTCGAAGCTCTGGATGCCAATGTCCCCGTCATTCAGAACCAAGACGAAACCGGTCGGACGAAAATCACCGACGCCGTGTATCAGTGGTTCGCCGAGCTTCAGCTATTTCAGGGCAAAGACCAACAGGGCAAGAGCGAAAAGACTTTACGAGCGTACAACTACCGCCTCGGCTTCTTCCTCGACTTTACCGCCCAACAGAACCTGCGGTTCCTAGACCAAATCGACCGCAAGCAGCTTCTGCGTTACGTGAAATTCCTGCGAGACCACGAGAGCGATCTCGACGATCGCACTGTTCACAATGTTTTCGAGACGCTGAACACATTCTTGCGCACACGGGACATTTTCATTGCAGGCAAGATCCTGGCGGAACTCGACTACGCCGAGAAGCCGCCGAAACCTTACACGAAGCAGGAACTCAAGGCAATGTTTGCGGCCATGGACGACGAAGAAAAACTGCTTTATGGTCTGTTCTTGAATTCTGGTATGCGTGACGCGGAGATGCAGAACACCGAATACGCAGACTTCAACTGGGAGAAATGCACACTGCATGTTCAGCCGAAGGCGTGGCGTAAGTTCCGTCTCAAGGGCAAGAGCAAGAAGAAATCCGCCAAGGACAGATTTATTCCGATCCCAGCGAAGCTGGTTTGGAAAATCAAGGACAGAATGAGAGAGCGGAACGTCCAGCCGCATGACCTAGTGTTTCCGAACGGTCAAGGCAAACCTGACGGTCACTTCCTGCGCAAGCTGAAGGCGATTGCAAAGAAAGCTGGAGTAGAAGGCGCCGAGCTTCACCGCTTCCGCAAGACCTACGCAGACACCCTGCACGAGGAAGGTGTGTCAGTAAACACGATCCGCATCCGTTTGGGACACGAGTCTCTGGACGTGACGCTCGCCTACCTCAAAGGCAAGGATGCCGAGTCGGAAGAAGCGCAGGAGCACGCAAACAACAGCAGCCTGGCGCTGTACGCTTAAGCCAAAAATCAAAAATATCCAGTGGGAGATCTGCGGCCGACAACGCCGTGATCTCCCGTTCTATCTTTAGACCTATAGTTTCCGGTTTGCTCGTGATCCAGGAGGAATTGATTACTTCCGCAAAGCCGAATTGCACTAAGACTTCACGTTCCCTATCCGAGGTCAATGAGCGTCTTGGCGATTTTGGGTCAACTGATATAGCACAGGCGAAGTTCCATGCCCGATATGCCGACCACTCAGAACCATCGGTCGGAGGTTGGGGCACTCAGCTGCATTCGTACCAGTAATCAGTCCCAGTGCTTGAACTCCAGCCAATCGGCCGCGTAGGTGCGCTTGCGGTGGCGTAGCCAAAGGTAGCGGAGGTGCTCGTTGTCCTGGATCCAGGGCGCGTCGAAGGGGCCAAGATCGATGACTTCAGCGTAGTTGTCGGCGTAGTCCTTGAGGTCTTTGCCAAGGGTGAGGACGGATTCGCCGGTGTAGCCGTTCCAGCCCCAGTAAAAGTAAGTTTGATGGCCGCTAATGGCGGTGGGCAGGCCGTATTTTGGCCCGAGAATGTTGACCGCGCTGGCCTCAGCGTAACTGCCGCAGAAGATGGCGGTGTGGGCGCGCACATCGGGCGGCAGAGCATTGTAGCGCGCTGCGAAACCCTCCACCATCTGCGGCCAGCCAAAGCGGTGGGAGTGAAATGTAGGCAGGGGGCTGGTCCCTTTTTGGGCCTCTGTGTCACCGAGGAAAAGTCTTGTCTTGGCCCTGTATGCGTTGTACTTCTCCGGAGGCAGGATGGTGAGAACGAGGGGCCCCGTAACAAGGCAGAAAAAGCAACTCAGGACTACGGTGTAGCCAATGGCCGGCCAACGGCGGCGCGTTAAGTGGTCGAGGGCAACGGCGCCGGCCGCGAAAAACACCGGGTAGATGGGCGCGAGGTAGTAATGCTTGGCGTGCAGGAGCATCATCATGGGCAAAAACACCAGATAGGTGAGAGCCACAAAGCGCCAGGGGCGGGCACGGCGTGCAAAGGCGAGCCAGATTAGGCCTCCGATCCAGAGGGGAGCGGCGACGACAAACAGGATGTTGACTTGCGCGGCCAGAAAGGCCAGAGGCGGCAGCTTGATGTTCTCGTCGGAGTGGGCGATGTTGCTGAGCAGTTCATATGTGGGGAAATGGTGGACCCATTGCCAAATAAAGTTGGGCAGAGCCAGCAGGATCAGCAAGACCACTCCGGCGGCGCACCAGCGGGAGCGAAGAAGACGACGCTGCGGGCTGAGTAGTACGCCCGCGAGTAGAGCCAACAGGAAAAAGACGGTCGAGTGCTTGTTTTCGATTCCCAGGCCTGCCAGCAAACCGAAAATCAGCCATGCGCGGGGGCTAGCTGTGCCGTCGGCCAGGCGAAGCAGGACGAATAGCGCGCCCATCCAGAAACAGGGCTCGAAGGAGACCATCGAGAGGTAGTTGGAGGAGGCGAGATATACGGGAGCGGCGAGGACGGCTGTCATGGCCAGGAGCTGCGCGGAGCGGCGGCCGCCGAGTTGCCAGGCCAGAAGGCCGGCGAGGCCAACGTTGATGCCGCCGGCAAGAAAGCTGAAGATGCGAACCCCGGCGGGGGAAAGACCGAAGAGCATCTCGGCCAGCCGAGCCTGGAGGGCAATCAGCGAAGGCATATCGACAAAGCCCCAGGCCAGATGATGGCCGCAGACCAGAAAGTACAGTTCATCGCCATCGAAGCCGTAGCCCAGATGGTAGCCCCAGAGCGTGCTGAACAGATGGGCGAGGAAGGCGAGCGCGGCGAACAGGCTGGAGAGCAGCAGAGCTGAGCGCAGCGGCGCTCGCGCGGGGACGGGCGAAAGGTTTTCTGGCAAGGTTGTGGACTCCCTGCGCTCTAGAAGCAGTCTCACAGATGCCTCAACAGGATCAATATGCAGCCGAGTTGAACCATGCCGAGGAAGTTGACGGCACGATGTTCCCAGCGGCTCGTCAGGCGGCGGAAGTTTTTTAACCAGGCAAA
>Ga0326727_10013563_pt1 | contig 18083 bp, 17 predicted proteins | sample MB2enrmetagenome_FD_207643 | JGI IMG/M metagenome (GOLD analysis project Ga0326727, IMG submission 207643) | Lab enriched peat soil microbial communities from McLean, Ithaca, NY, United States - MB29MY | ecosystem: Environmental > Terrestrial > Soil > Wetlands > Peat | place: USA: New York...
GCAGGACGAAGAGGCGGCTCTTGCCGCAATGATGCAAGATGAGCGGGTGCCCAGGAGATCGCTGCGGCGGAAGCCATCCGCCCAGCCGAAGGGCCTCTCGAAGGAGACGATCTCGCTGTGCGCCGCCGGGGCCGTCATCGCGCTGATCGCGCTTGTCTGGCTGGCGTCCAATGCGATGAGCCGGCAGAAGCACGGCTGGGACACCTACAGCCAGGAGCCGACGGCAGCGTCGCCCAGCAAGAAAAAGACCGCTGCGGAGAGGGCGGACAAGACCGTGCGAGATTCCGGGAAGAAGCGCGAGGAAGGCCAGTTTGCGGTGCGGCCCAGGACGGGGGTTGCCCGGCAGCCGTGGGGCGCGCCGGCGGTGGGGGTGCGGCCCGCGCGGCCAGCGGCCGTCGAGGACCAGGGCGAAGCGATCGCCGCGCCGGTGACCAAGAGCTTCCCCGCGGCCACGCATAATCCGCTCGGGGATTTTGGGCCGGGCGCGCAGCTCCCGCCGGGCACCGAGCCCGCTCAGGCCGCTCCCGCCCCGGAGGCCACCAACCTCCCGCCGCTGCCCGAGGAGGCCGTGGACGCCCCGCCGGACCGCGAGATCGGCCCCCGGAAGTAGTGGGCGGCCAATGGGATGAGCGATGCCGGCCCGAAACCTGCCGATTCCCCGGGCGCTGCCGACCTCTGCGGGCGGCAGATCGGCGACTTCCACGTGCTGCGGCGGCTGGGACGCGGGGCCATGGCCGAGGTCTACCTGGCCGAGCAGCGCCCCTTGAAGCGTTGGGTCGCGCTGAAGGTCCTCAGGCCTGAGCTGGCCAACGACCAGACCTATCTGAAGCGGTTCGAGCGGGAGGCCCAGGCCGCCGCCTCGCTGGTCCACGCCAACATCGTGCAGATCCACGAGGTGGGCCAGCAGGACGGCCTGCACTACATCGTCCAGGAATACGTGCAGGGCCAGAACCTCCGCGAGTGGCTCTCCCGCAACGGCCTGCCGGGGCTGACCCAGGCCCTGGGGATCATGCGGCAGGTGGCCTCCGCACTGGCCAAGGCCGCCGAGCAAGGGGTCGTGCACCGCGACATCAAGCCGGAAAACATCCTGGTGACCGCCGCCGGCGAGGTGAAGGTCGCCGACTTCGGACTGGCCCGCGTCCTCCGCTTCAGCGAAACCGAGCTGACGCAGGTCGGCATGACGCTGGGCACGCCGCTGTACATGAGCCCGGAGCAGATCGAGGGCCAGCCGCTGGACCCGCGCAGCGACCTGTATTCCTTCGGCGTGACCTGTTATCACCTGCTCAGCGGCAGCCCGCCGTTCGTGGGCGACACGGCCTTGGCCGTGGCCGTGCAGCACGTGCGGAAACCGCCCCGGCCGCTGGAGGCGCTGCGGCCCGACCTGCCGGCCGCACTCTCGACCGCCGTCGATCGACTCTTGCTGAAGAACCCCGACCAGCGCTGGCAGTCCGCGCGGGAGTTGCTCCGCGAACTCTACCGCATCCACCGGCAGCACTGCCCCCAGCCGTCGCCCGAGGAGGCCGACCTCTGGGGATCCGCCGGCCTGGACCTGCTGGACGACTCGCGGATGCGGGCCGCACAACGGTTGGACACGGCCATGCGCGAGGCCGAGGCCCTGTCCGGCCGGCGATATCGTTGGGCCTTGGCCGCGGCAGCCCTCGTCGTGTGCCTGCTGTCGGGCCTTTCCGCCCGGCTGCTGTTGCGGCCGACGCCCCTCTTGCCCCCCCTCGGCGCCGCCCCCGCCCATATCCCACGCCAGCCCACCGCCGTCCGACAGTGGTACTACGCCAGCCAAATCGGCACCGAAGAGGCATGGCAGAGCGTCGTCGATTATTTCCCCGACAAAGCGCACTATGTTGCCCGCGCCCGACAGCAACTCGCGCGAATCTATCTCCGCCAACGCGACTACGACCGGGCCATGACCGTCTTCGACGACCTGGCCGCGGACTCCAACGGGGAATTCCGGGCATTCGGGCTGGCGGGAAAATGCGGCATCCTCACGCTGCAAGGCAAGTACCGCGACTCGGCCACCGTCTTGGACGACCTCTGGCCGATCCGCCAGGAGCTGCGCGACGCGCAGATGCGAAAATTGCTGGATTACGTGGTCAAGGAGAACCGCTCAAGACTGGGTCCCCAGACCAGTCAACAATGGGACGACTGGCTCAACGAGCAGTTCCGCTCGGATGTCTAGCCTGGACCTCATTGACGTTCAGGATCGCTTGGGGTCGATGTCCAGCGGGCGATTCCATTCTGACGTTCCGACCGACATTCTTCGCAGGGCAACAAAGTGCGTCGTCGATGACTACGATTATGTCCTGATTGACTGCCCGCCGAACCTTGGGATCATCACGCTGAATGGACTTCGCATCTCCAATGGCTACATTATCCCAACCATACCAGATTTCATCTCGACCTATGGAATCCCGCAGATCAAGAGCCGCGTCAAGGCGTTTGCTGACGCAATTGGGGAGACCATCGAGCCCCTGGGCATTGTGATCTCCAAGTACGACAGTCGCTCAACCGTTCACAAGAACACCTACCGGAGACTCCAAGATAGTGAAGGGCCGGTCTTCGCTACCATCATCCCGCAGAGCAACCAGATTGCCGCATCGGGGGAGTTCGACGAAACCGCCACGACATCGACACTGCGCCAGAAGTACGGCTACCAAGGACAGTTTGACGCCTACCACAGTCTGACCAAGGAAATCATGGAGGCTGCTGACGCATGAATCGGCACGACCGGCTGAAATCACTGTTTGGGGAGATACTCAAAGAGGTCCAGGCCAATCCGAACTTTGCCGCTCGCATCGCTCGCGTGTTGGACGCTGACCAACCAGCCACCCACACGCCAGGACAAAAGGGGCGTCGTTCACCGGGCGTTCTGGACCCATTTCCCCTGTATCAGCAGGGCGAAGCTGTATTGCAGGCTCGTCTTGCCGAACTAAGTGTCGAACAGTTGAAAGACATCGTTGCGGAACACGGAATGGACCGATCGAAGCTGGCAATGAAGTGGAAAACCAAAGAGAAGCTGATCCCCTTCATAGTCACTACTATCGCCAGCCGCGCGAGGACGGGTGATGCCTTTCGCAGCCCAACCGTAGTTTCTCAAGACAGTCCCCCAAGTGGCCCGCCCGTCCGAGTCCCCATTGATTCTGTGGACACGGACGCTGTTCGGGAAATGCTGCGCGCAGCGGATGTTATCGTTGCACTTGACCCAAAGACCAACTACAGCGAACAACTTTACGGACAACATTCATTGGCCCGCGTGCGCTCACCTGGCGCGCCGCCATATCACATCCAGCAAGTGGAGATTGAGGTGGATGCGGCCTCCGTGGGACAGCTTGAGAAAGCCAGAGCAGCTATTGACGCTGCGAAGGGCCGCCCATAGCGTGAAAGTCGTATGGCCTTCGCACACATTCCTTCCTTCTAGGAGTATTCCAATGAACAATGAAGCTGAGGCACTGATGCAGTTGTTTGTTGACCGGTATTACCCGGATGGGACGGAATCGGCGCACATTGCCGATTACAAACGGCGCAGCGTGTTCTGCACGCCGTTTCAAGGGGACTCTGCTGAGGCTATGGCTGGGTGGGTGGTCTGCGTTGACGGCAGCCCGCCCAAGGGAACCTTGGTCATCTTCCGCAAAGGACCGCCAAACTCGTCGGCCTACTATCTCTACGGGCACAGCCCAAAGCACATTATGGGGAAGGACCCCGAAGGCGAGATCATCAGGAAGTTCGTAGAGAGCAATCTCGTTGGCAAGACCAAGGCGTTTACGATTATCTAGTCGCAATAGCTCTTGAAGGGGGATCGGTAATCTGTTGTTCACACAAGCGGCAAGAATTCCGCCATCTGGGCGGTGGTAGGCAGGCAGGCAGGCAGCTTCCGGTGTCCCGGTCCCCGGCCCGGTTCTGGGGCCGGTGGTGCCCATCCGCCAACGCCCTCGTCCCGGGGCGGAGAGCCGCCTCAGACGGGCCTAACCAAAATTCAACTTGACAGGCGGTACACGCCCTTGGATAATAGACCCTGAAGCTGTGTTTTTCGGCATGTTCCCCGGGGGGAGTCCCCGTGTTGCGTCGTCCGGCGAATTTGATTCTGTGCTGGGGCCTCGCCGGCATTCTAGGCGGAGCGTCACTGCTTGGGGGGCATCTGCACGACATCTTCGGCATCCATCATGCCGGATGCTTGGGCAGCGAGGCTTGCCAGAGCAGTGAGATCGCTTGCCAACACGGGCCGTCTGTGGCGGCGGGGCACTCGGCGAATTGCCATGACGAGGCCAATTGCCCAATCTGCAATTATCTGGCACAGGGGCAGGTCGTCGGCGAGCGCGTTCAGGCGGAGGTGGTCACGGCGAGTGTGCCGAGCATCAGCCTGCCGGTTCCGCTCTTCGCACCGACACCCCTTCTTCAGCCATTTCAGGCGCGAGCGCCTCCGGCTGCCTAGCCATTCTCCATTTGGATTGGCGCTCCGTATCAACCTTGCGCTTCGCGGGTTGTGTCGTATTGGTCGCGTGTAGCTGCGCCCGCAGGCTTAATGGCGTCCGCGATGGTTGGGCAACTGTAATAGCTGTCGGCCAACGTGGATGAAACACGAAACACTCCGCCTGCGCGCAGCGTGACAATAGTAGAGGTCCGACCAGTCCTTTACGTTGCGCTGCCGCGGCGGAGCCTTTTGCCACCGTGCCAGCCATCACGCGAAAAGTAGTCTTGGTCGCCGCCAGGCCAGGTCTGAGAGGGCGACCTGAATAGTCGCGGCTCATGTTTCTTGGTTTTGTTCACAGTCAAAGCATTGGTTTCTTTCACAAGGAGAATTGTCATGCGGAAGTTGATTCGCAATCGCAAGGGCCAGGGGCTTGTCGAGTACGCCCTGATTATCGCGGGTGTGGCGCTGGTGGCTGCTGTCGGAATCTCGATGTTCGGTCACAAGGTCTCCGACCTGATCGGCAGCGTCGCCGCGGTCCTGCCCGGCGCGCATCTCGACGACAACGGCCCGATCGCGTCAGGCCACTTGGTCGGAACGACTACCGACGCGGACGGCGCGATCATCATTGACACGTCGGCGGGCCCGTCAGGCGTTCTCAATCCCGCTAATACCAGCGGCAACAATCTGCTGGGCGTTCCAGGCGACTCCACCCTCGTCAAGGAAACCCCTGGGGGTTGATTGCTAGGACGGAGTGGCGAAAAACAAACGCTGAGCGCGGGCTCGCCGTTCGTTATGGAAACCATTGGCCATTCACAAATAGGCGATCTTATTTGACGAAGGCCGTTCTCGCCCCCGTGCCCGTTGCCCGGGCACGGGGGCGAGGCGATTTGTGTGTGGGATGACCTCTAACGATTCTCAGATGGCCGTATGAATCCCTGGTCTCTGGTACTTTTGACGCCGGTAGGGTTCGCTCTGGTCTGCGACCTGCGGACTCGGGAGATTCCTGACTGGATTCCCGTGCTGATCGTCGCGTGGGCCGCTCTGGCAACGGCTGCGGGCCTGCACGACGTTACTTGGATCGGGACGGCGGCAGGAGCACTGCTCGCGGCAGTGCTTGCCGCGCCGGTGTTCTACCTGGGCGGGCTTGGCGGCGGCGACGCCAAGCTATTGGCGGCAATTGGCGCGGCTGTCGGCCCCCAGGCGCTCTTGTCGGTTCTGGCATGGATGGCGGTTGCCGGGGGCATGTTGGCCCTCGTGGCGATGGCTCGTCGAAGGCGGGAGTTTGCTTACGGACCGGCAATCGCATTTGGCGTGTTGGTGGAAACCGCTTGGCCTGGAGGACTCGCGCGTGTGTTACTGGGATAGGCTGAGACCGGATTGCGAAAACGCTGGTGGGGCTCGCCGACCAACGCCGACCATGCAAGCATGGTGCCCGGTCGGTGCCCGTCGCCCCACCCTACCGGCCGCCGCAGCCCTCACCCTAACCCTCTCCCGGAGGGAGAGGGGACACAAGCGCGACCGCCGCGGACAGGCGCTTGTTGAATTTGCGATTGTATCTCTGGTCGTCTATCTGCTGCTGGCCGCGATCCTGACTTTCGGCCAAATGCTCTACTGCGCCCAAACGGTCCAGCAAGCCGTGGAGACGGCCGCGAGGGAGCTTTCCCGGACTCCTTTGCCCGCGATCTCCGGCCCCCAGGACCCGAATGATCCGGCTTACTTGAATTACGTGCTGTACGGCAATGCGAGCAGCGATCCCTCGCTCTCAGGCGTGCGCCAGCGGGTCTTCGACGACAATCTGCTGGTACTGGCAATTGACGCCGGCTCTGATCCGATCACGTTCAACGGCGGACATCCGATCGGTGATTTCCCGTTGGTCACGCAACTGCTGCTCCCTGTCATGGTCTATGACACAGTGGGCGGTCAAGCCTTGCTTCACTACCCGGGCGCGCTGTTCCAGAGCGGGCAGCAAGGCACCACGTCGCCGGCAGGCATTGCGCCGAGCGGCTACGTGGTGCGGATTCCGGTGGTGAGCGTGTCCACGGATGGCAGCGGGACAGAATCGGTGGTCGGTTGGGTCGCCCCTCTGGAGCCGATTCTGGATGCCAACGGGCGCGACGGTTTTACCCTCGATCCCAACTACGTCACGGTCTCCGGCCAGAGCGGCATCGTGGCGTTGCGGGTGAACTATCCCTGCCAGTCGGCGTCAATGAGCGGGTTCGAGCCCGGAGCCGACCCAGGGGAGCCCGGCGGCAAGCCCGTTGTGCCGATCACCGCCACTGGCGGCGGCGCATCATCGCCGCCAGGCGTGGGCGGCGCAGTCACATCAGATCAACAGTTCGGTCCTTATGCCGGGGCAAACGGCCTGGGACAGCAAGCCGCCTGGGGTGAAACGGTGCGGCCGTTTCGCCGCCTGATTTCGGCCCAGGCGATTTTTCGGCGCGAAGTCTTTCAATAGCTCTCCAAAAGAGGTCAGAACATGCGAGCAATTAAACCGAACACACGTCGGCCGTCGCTGTGGCGCAGGGCACTGCTAACGCTTGTGACGATTGTCGTCGGTGGCGTGGGGACCGTGGCCGCACTGGCGGGGCTCAAGGTGATCGACCCGGCGAAACTGGCATTCTGGAAGAGCAAGGATGCCATCCCGGCGGGCTGGGTCGGCATTCCCCTGAGCGCCCGATTGATCCCCGCCTACACGGAGGTTACTCGGGATTACTTGATGGATGCGAAGACCGGCCAACTGCTATTGAAATGGGTAGCGCCGGACAAGGTTCCGAAAGGCATCATTACCGACTTGTCGAAGATTCTCAAGCGAGTGACAGCACAGGAGAAGCCGGCGGTCTATTACTTTTTTGAGAGCGACTTTCTGCCCGCGGGCACCCGTCCCGGCGTCGTAGGAGGCACGCCGGCAGGAAAACGCGCGATTACCCTGGACGCCGGCAAGCTCAAGGGCGTGCATGACCTGAAAGAGGGCGATCACTTGGACTTGCTGGCTAGCGTCCCCGTGGACATGCCGGGCGCAGGCCACAGCGGCGGCCGATCGGGAGCCAACGTCGTGGTTGCCCCCGATAGGCTCTGGCTGCCGAAGCGAAGCTCCGTCAGCACGCTGGTTCAGGATGGAGTCGTGGTCACACCTGTACGAGTCCGCAATGCTCCCGTCAATTCGGCGCAAGGCGGGACCGTCCGCACTGCGCCCGTGCAGGAAATCGTCATTGCCGTCGAACCCGAGGAGGTGGCCCCGCTGGCTGAAGCAATGGACCTGAAGTACGAAATCACCTGCGTGGCTCGCTCCGGCCGACCTTTGGCCGTTGCGGCGTCCTCCCCGAATCAGCCCAGTGGTGGACTATTTCCCGTGCTGGCCGCTTTGGTCAGGGCAGTTCAGGCCGACGGCCTTGCGAGTGGATCGGAGAAGGCCGGGCACGCACCGGACGACGCTCGAACGGCCAGTCGCAACAAGAGTGCCGCGGCCGGCGGCAAGCAAGGGCCAAGCGACATCACGCCCGGCTTCGACCCGATGGCTCACACTCGCTACACCGAGGTAATGATTGGCGCACAGCGGCAATACGTGGTATTCGCCGGGCCTGGGAGCAGCCCCGTTGTCGCACTGCAAGAGGCAGGAGCGGCCAAGGCAGAACCGGAGGCCGGGCGTGCCAGTGCCACCGAAGAAACCAGACAATAGACTTGCCATGAGATCGGGTCGTAGAAAGCGGACGGACCGTGCTGGCTACACGCTGGTTTTGTTCGCCATGATCTTCTTCGGCTTGATGGGGCTGGCCGCGTTGGTCATTGATCTCGGCTTTGCGCGTCTGGCACAGAGTCAGATGCAGACGGGCGTGGATGCGGCAGCGTTGGAAGGACTGCGGTGGCAAGCTGCTTCCTCAACGGACCCATCCGCGCCAGACCCGCGGCAGCAGGCGAGCCAAATGGTGGCCAGTCTTTTCACCGATTACGTGGACGCGAGCGGCGGAACGGTGCAGTGCGGTGCCGGGCCCGTGGTAGAGTTCACGGGCGGCATCGGCCCCGCTGACGTGGCCGCCGCACAGACAATGGTCATACCCAATCCGCCGGTCTACCAGCCAATGCGTGCGGACGGCACGCCCGGACTGGAACTCAATCCGTCCAATGCGACAGAAGGCGACATGGTGGCGGGAACGTACAACTCCGGCCAACCGAGCGCCGAAGGGGACAACTATACGCGGGCGGATTTCACGCCCGCGCTGTCCGGCTCATCCGCAAGTAGTGCGTTTCTGGTGCGCATGCGCCGCACCAATAATACCAGCGGGCTCGACCAGGAGCCGGGCGTCAGTTCCAGCGGCCCGACGCTGCCAATACTGTTTGGTCGCGGCAGCATGATGGCGCGGAGCGGCGGCAGCGGCCAGTTGAGCGTGACATCCGGGGTCACAGTCCGCGCCACGGCCATTGCCGGCCCTCAGCCCGCCAAGACCGTAGGCCCGATCTATGCCAACAGCGGCGGCACCTTGACGGCGGTCGCCCAGCTTGCGCCGTTTGCGATTCGGAGTGATCTTTGGGCAGGCTTGGCAATCGCAGGAACGACGGCGGGCACAACCGTCAATCCGTTGGCGGCCGGCTCCGGCGCGATTATTCTCGACAGCCAGTTTCGCAGTGCGTTGACAGCGATCGGGCAAGCATTCGTCGCCTCGACTGATGACAGCGCCTTGCTCAGTGGTCCGCAAAACGCTGTGTATGTGCCGATCTATGCCGATTACCCCAGCCAGCCAGCGACGATCATTGGTTTCGTCTACTACAACAACTGGAGTTATCAGAGCGGCAACCTGACGCTGAATCCTCCCACCATTACGACGCAAGTCGGCGGTCAAAACGTGTCGCCAACGATGGTCTTGCCGCTGCCGGCAGGGCTGGCCCCAGCGGATGTTTCTGCGATGTTTCAAGCCCATGCGGGCCTCTTCAACCAATACCCGCTCTACGCCCCAGCCCTGGTCAATCGTTACCTTGGCCCAAGTCAGTAGCAACCCGTGACAGTTACCATCAACATCCTGTTAGTGAGCCCCGACCCTCGCTTCCGCGCGGAGTTGGAGAGTGCCATTGCGTCCGTGGATGACTTGCATCCGGTGATCCATCACGCGGGAGACGCTCGCCAGGCAATCGAGGCGGCCCGCAGTCGCCGGCCGAACATCGCGCTGGTAGAAATGGGCTCTGACGTGCGCCCGCTCGGGGCGTTTGCGGAAGAGGCGGCAGTCGTCTCGCCCGAGACGACCGTGGCGGCGGTGTTCCGGCCGGAAGGCTTTGGCCCCGATGTCTCGGAGAGCGCGATTCTCATAGAAGCGATTCGCGCCGGGGTAAAAGACTTCTTGCGGCGGCCCGTTTCCAGCAGCGAGCTGGCGGAACTGCTGCGTCGCATCCAGCGATCGGCGTCCCGGGAGACGGGGCATGTGGGACGGGTCGTCTCCTTCGTCAGCAACAAGGGCGGCGTGGGCAAATCGACCCTGTGCGTCAACGCGGCCTGCGGCTTGGCGATGCGGCACCGGGAACAGGTGTTGCTGGTCGATGCGTCTCTCCAGATGGGCGTCTGCGCGTCGCTCTTGGACCTGACGCCCACAACGTCGCTCACCGACGTGGTGCGCGAGGCGGACCGGCTGGACGTAACGCTGATCCGGCAACTGGCGACGCCGCATTCCAGCGGCTTGCATCTCTTGGCCGCGCCGCCCGATGCCGTGGAGGCCGCCGAGATTGACGACGAGGTGCTCTCCCGAGTCCTCACCCTCGCCCGGCGAACCTATGACTTCGTGCTGGTGGATACGTTCCCCATGCTGGATCGCGCGGTGGTGGCCGTGCTGGACCTCAGCGATCGCGCCTACGTCGTCGTGGAGAACGTGGTGCCCACGCTTCTGGGCGGGGTCAAGTTCCTGGAAGTCCTCAAGGGGCTGGGCGTTTCCCCTGATCGGCAGCGGGTGGTACTGAACCGTTACACCACGCTGCCCGGGAGCGCGAAGTCGGCGGAGGTTGCCAACCGGTTGGGTCGCAGCGTGGATCACGTCATTCCCTTTGACAAGGGCATTGTAATTGCCGCCAATACCGGAGAACCGTATGTGTTGCGGCCGAAGCGGCTGTTCGGCTGTGGTCGGCAACTGCGTGGGCTGGTTGACGATCTGGACGCCATGAGTGAAGCCGCCGTGCTACCGCCTGCTCCATCGAGCAACGGCGAAGCGTTGCGGGCTGCGAACGAGCGCGTGGAAGCGAGTGAGGAGGACGCGCAGTGAACGAAAGCACTTCCAAGACGCCCTCGCGGAATCTCCCCTCTCCCTTTGGGAGAGGGGCGGGGGGTGAGGGCTTGGGGCGAGCGCCCGAGGAAGAAAACGCGCTTCCGGCGATTCCCCCTCACCCCGGCCCTCTCCCGAAGGGAGAGGGGGACCTTCGGACAGCCCCCGCACCGGGCCAAGGCTGCCGCGAGCGGCTCCTGAAATCGAATCTCTCCTTGCCGGCAGGCCGGGTACGAGCAACCAAGGCCACCCCGCCGACGCGGACGGCGGCCATTGCGCCGCGGTCGGTGGCCCCGTCAGCGGCGCAGCCGGTGCGCAAGGGCGGCGCGGAGTACGTTTCCGTCAAGGGTGCGCTGCACCAGCGGCTGTTGGATGAATTGGACCGGCGGAATCTCCTCGGCGCCAGCGAGGAAACGCTGACGGAATTCGTCGAGTCGTTCGTCGATGAAGCCCTCAAGGCCGAAGACCTGCCGCTCAACGAAGACGAACGCCGCCGTCTGGTGGACGACCTGTTGGAAGAAACCCTCGGTGTCGGTCCGCTTGCGCCGTTGATGGCCGATCCGGCAATCTCCGACATTCTCGTCAACGGCCCCAAGCAGGTATACATCGAACGGTTCGGGCGTTTGGAGAAGACCGACGTTCGATTTGCGGACGCGGACCATCTGGTGCGCATCATCCAGCGGATTGCCGCTCGCGTCGGCCGGCGGATCGACGAAAGCTCGCCGATGGTGGACGCCCGGCTCCCTGACGGCAGCCGCGTCAACGCCACGCTTCCGCCCGTGACCATCGACGCTCCGACGCTCTCCATTCGGCGGTTCGGCCGCCAGCGATTGCGGCGTTCGGACCTGCTGCAACTGGGCATGTTCTCGCCCGAGATTCACAACCTGCTGGATGCCGTCGTTCGCGGCCGAAAGAACGTGCTGATTTCCGGTGGCACCGGCTCGGGGAAATCCACGTTGCTCGGTGCGCTTGCCGAGGCCATCCCCGACCGTGAGCGGATCGTGACCATCGAAGATTCGGCGGAACTGATCCTGGATCAGGAGCATGTTGTGCGGATGGAGACCCGGCCGCCGAATATCGAAGGCCGCGGATTGATTACGGCACGCGATCTGGTCATCAATGCCTTGCGGATGCGGCCGGATCGGATCATCGTGGGCGAGGTCCGCGGCGGTGAGGCCCTGGACATGCTGCAAGCGATGAACACGGGTCACGACGGCGGGATGACCACGGTTCACGCCAATAGTCCCCGCGATGCTTTTGCACGGCTGGAGACGATGGTCTTGATGGCCGGGCTCGATCTGCCCTCGCGCGCCATCCGCGAGCAGATTGTTTCCGCCCTGCACCTTGTCGTCCACGTTCGACGCTTCGAGGATGGCGTTCGCCGCGTGGAGGGCGTCGCAGAGATCGTCGGCATGGAGGGAACCACGCCCCAGTTGCAGGACATTTTTCGCTTCGAGCGGCGCGGCCGGGCCGGGCACCATCCGGAGGATGGTCGCGAAGCACGGTCAGGGCGGCAGATTGCCGGAGAGTTCGTTGCCACCGGCATCGTCCCGCGCGTTGTGGAGGAACTCGCGGAGCGGGGGATCGAGATTCCCAGGAGTATTTTCCAGAAAGTGCAAGGTCGCTCGCCGTGACGGAGATTCTCCTTTTCTCCGGGTTGTTGCTCTCTGGGCTCGCCATCATTGCCTTTGCCTGGCGGAATGCTCGCGCCCGCGCCATGTCCCGCCAACGTATGGAAGGCTCTGACGAAGCATCCGACCTGCCGGGAGCGAAACAACGTGGAGCGCCGCGGACATTTCCCAGGCGCTACCGGCTATTGCCCTGGATGCTCGGTTTCTCGGCCGCGGGCGTGATGTATTTCGTGTTCGGCTGGGGCGTGGCCTTTGTTGTCACGGTCGGCCTGCTTTTCAGCTTGTTGGGCGGTCAACTGGAATCTCATTTGGCGGCCAGAAGTGTGGCACGAATCGAAACCCAGTTGGCCGATGCCATCGACCTGATGGTCGGTGCCCTGGGAGCGGGAGCCGGCGTCACGGATGCGCTAGAAAACGCCACTCGTGAGTCGCATCGCCCTCTGCGCCCGCAACTGGACGACGTGATCGGCCGCATCCGGTTGGGTGACGATCCTCCCACGGTCTATCGAAACCTCACCGAGCGCATTCCCCTGGAAACCTTCCTGCTCTTTTCGTCGGCCCTGTCCGTTCATTGGGAGACGGGCGGCGGCCTGGCCCCAACCTTGGCCAGCGTGGGCAGGACGATCCGCGATCGTATTGAGATTGAGCGCCGCATTCACTCGAACGCAGCACAGTCCCAGATGTCTACGGTGGCTGTGATGCTGCTGACCTACTTCATCGCAATCGTGATGTGGCGCACCAACCCTGAGCAAATGAAGAAGTTCATTGCCACCTCGGGTGGACAATGGGCGGTGGCGGGAACCGTCGTCTTGCAGGCCGTCGGCCTGGTGTGGATGTCCTGGGTTAGTCGGCTGCGATTCTGATATGGCTCCCCTCTCCCGCCGGGAGAGGGGCAGGGGGTGAGGGGTTATGAGAAACTTGACGATAGTCGGCTTGTGGCTGGTGCCCGTCGTCCTGATCTTTGGGGCCTACCTTGTGCTGCGCCGAATGGGGGCCGGTCGCCGCAGTTCGGAAAGACTGTTTGCCCAGCCGGGTGAGCTTGAAGTGCAACTGGGCGGCGACGGGATGGTAACGGGCCTGCTGCGGCGGTGGCTTTTCCTGGCTGGCTATCGGCAGTCGGTGGCAACTGCCGGCTTCGTCGCTGCGACGATTGTGGCAATCGCCTTTGCCCTCGCCGTAGTCTACATCATTCGCCAGACGGGCCTCTTGGCCGACCTCTTGAGAAATATCGCCCTGTTGCCCTCCGGTGTGGGCGATCTCTTTCTGCCGATTGCATACTTGGCACCTTGGATCATGTTTCTGATGGTGGCGATGGTGCCCTGGCTGGTCGTTCGCCGGTCGCGGCGGGATCGCGTGGAAAGAGTGGAACAGGACTTGCCGCTTTCATTGGAACTGCTGGCCACGCTGAGCGAGGCTGGGCTTGGTTTCGATGCCGCGCTGGCACGTGTCCTTGACTCGGTGCGGGAAGATCGTCCGTTGGCGCGAGAGTTTCGCACGTACCAGTCCGATCTCTTGGCAGGAAGAACGCGGATCGAGTCCCTTCGCCGGTTGGCCCGCCGCCTGGAGATCTCCTCCGTGACGATCTTGGTGTCGGCGCTGGTCCAGGCCGAACAGTTGGGCACCGGCATCGCTGGGGCCCTTCGCCGCCAGGCCGATGACCTGCGGGACCGGCGGCGCGAGCGGGCCAACGCCTTTGCGCTGGCGCTACCGGTCAAACGTATGTTTCCCTTGGTGGTCTGCTTCATGCCCGGCATCTTCGTGTGGACGCTCGGGCCGTTCTTTGTCCAACTCTTCCAGTATGCGGATACCTTCCTACACGTGAGGAAATTCTAATAGCAATGGCAAACACTTGGCGTTTGGTGAGCAAGACGACGGGCAAGACCTTGGTTACTCGGTTGACGATTGCCGATAGGTTCTGGTCCCGGTTCGTAGGGCTGCAATTCCGCCGCGCGCTCGGCACCGATGCCGGCCTGCTGCTGGTCCCATGCAACTCGGTCCACACGTGTTTCGTGCGTTTTCGCATAGATGTTGTCTTCCTGGACCGCAATGGGTCTGTTCTCGCCGTCCGCCGGAATCTCCGGCCGTGGCGACTGGCGATTGGACCACGAAAGAGCCATGCCGTGATCGAATTGGTTGCCGGCTCGGCGGACGTGCAGCCGGGCGAAGTGCTGCGGCTACAATCCGCCGAGGGCCCCATGATTCCCCCCACTTCGGTTGCATTCCTGCAAGAATAGGTGAAGCTGGTAAAGTTCGCTGCCCCTACAACCGATACAACCATCAGAGTCGGTGCCGACAGCGGCGCCGCCGTGTCGGGACTGGTCGGGCCACGAAACAAGTTGCCTTGGACTGTGGCGACAAGTCGCCGCACGCCACCGGGGGGAATCCGTGCCAGGCCAACCTCGTCAGGGCGCCGGTTCAGCGCTGTGTAAACCGCGGCCTTCTTGCACGCCGCTGCGCACCCGGCTGGCGGCCGCCGCAGTCCTCGCTCTGCTCCTCGTTGCCCCGGTGGCGACCGGCCCGGCGATGCTGCGAGCGGACGAACTGAGCCCCAGCGGCGGAGGGGCAATCCCGGCGGCGTCGATCGTCATCCGCAATCTGCCGCCGGGTGAATTCCAGGCGGGACCCGTCCGCCCGATCGCGTATACGCCGATCGGCGAGAATTCGCTGCGTGCCGGCAGCTCGCCATGGCCCGGAGCCCCGCCGGAACGCTTGGCGCAGAACCCCGCCGGCCCGGAAATCATTCGCCCAGGCGTTCCGGCCGGTCAGGCAGCTCAGCCGCCCGGTGGCTTCCCCTTGGCAGTTCAGCCGCCTTCCGAGACGGCACGGCCTTTCGCAGCCGTCGCGTCGCCATTCGACCCGACTCAATTCCGTTTGCCGACGCTTGGCCTTCCACCAGGATTGGGCACGCCCGAGCCGACGCCAGAGGTCAAGAGAGAGTTCGGGCAGTTCGTCGAGCGTGAGATTCTTCCCGCCAATACGATCCAGGTCGTGGTGGGCCAGGCCAAGGTGATCGTCTTGCGAGAGAAGCCCCGCCGCATCTACGCTCCCGACGAGACCGTGGCCGGCTTTCAGATCGTCACCGACCTGGAGTTTGCGGTGGTCGGCAAGAAGCCGGGCAGGACGGTTCTCAATCTTTGGTTCCCCGATCCGCGCGATCCCAATGATCCCGGCAAAGATCGAACGCTCAGCTACATGGTCGTGGTCCTGGCCGATCCTGAACGCGCGGCACTGGAGGTGCTGGAAGAAAGGAGGCGTTTGGAGGCCCAGGCGAAAGCCTTCGAGCAAGCGCTCAAGGTGCTGGAACGTGAGATCAAGCAGGCGTTTCCCGACAGTGCGGTCCAACTCTCGCTCGTGGGCGAGCAAGTCGTCGTGCGTGGCGAGTCGAAGGATGTTGTGGAAGCGGCACAGATTCTCCGCATCGTCGCGGAACACTCGCCCACGCGCAGGCGCAGCAAGGTTGAATCCAGGAACGTGAACGTGGCCTTCATCCCCGGCTTGGGCGATGAGCAGGCGGCAGTCGAGGCGATACGCGAAATCCTGCAAGGAAGCCCCAACCTGGTCAATCTCCTGCGAGTGCCGGGCGAACAGCAGGTCATGCTCATGGTCACTGTGGCCGAAGTCAATCGTACCGCGGCCCGAACCATCGGCATGGACTTCAGCATTGTCCGCGGCAAGTTCGCCATGCTCCAGAATACGGGCGGGCTGATTACCGGCACCTTTCCCCCGGCGGCGGGGGCGGCGGCGGCCAACGCCCTTCAGGCCGGCGGCAATCTGCCCACGGCGATCGACAACGGCAGTGTGCTCCTGGCGATTCAAGCCCTGCGGACCTTGAACTTCGCCCGCAGCTTGGCCGAGCCCAACTTGACCACGCTCAACGGGAAGCCGGCAAACTTTCAGGCCGGTGGCTCTTTCCCCATTCCCAATAGCATCGTTTTGCCCGGCGGCGCTGCTCAGAGTGTGACCTACCAGAACTTCGGCGTCTCGCTGCAATTCGTCCCCTACATCACGGACCGCGATCGCATCCGCCTGCAACTGAATGCCAGCGTATCGACCCCCAGCACCGCGACCACCCAGGTCAGTGGGGCACAAGTGCCCAGCCAGATTACCCAGCGCCAGTTCAATACCACCGTGGAACTCCGCGAGGGTCAGACACTCACCGTGGCCGGACTGATTCAGAACAATTTCAGCGGCACGTCCAACCGGGTGCCGTTCTTCGGCGATCTGCCGATCATCGGGCGAGCCGGCGGCCTCGACAGCCTCACCTCCGGCGAGCAGGAGTTGGTCGTCCTGGTGACTCCGATGCTCGTGCATCCCTTGGATATGTGCAAGACGCCGCCCTTGCCCGGCAACGACATTTTCGAGCCCGGCGACGTGGAGTTCTATCTCCTGGGGCATCTGGAGGGCCGGCGCAGCGAGGATTACCGCGCGTCGGTCCGCACCGACTTCTGTCGTCAAAAACGGTGGTGCGATTGCGACGACCGCTTCATCATCGGTCCGTGCGGCACAACTTACGGTTGCTGCAAGTTGGGCACCTGCCCGTGCCCGAGTCCATGCCCGAATCCGCCTCCGGTGGCCAGCGGAGGCAATTCGCCTCCGGCATCGGCACCAGAGGTCGTTCCACAGCCCGCCGCTCAATAGAGGATGGACTCCATGCACCGCCCAAACATGAACGGACTCTGCGGCGCGATCTTGTTGGCTGGCTTGGTGACGGCAACTGCGTCGGGCTGTCATAATGGCGAGCAGTGCAGATCGTGTAATGACATTACGCCGGGAGCCATACCTCAGCCTAACGGAACCTATGACTGCCAGTGGATTCATGCAGAGCGGGAACGCGCCGCCCAGGACAAATTCGTGATTTACCACTACGAATGGTCGGCGGACGCCACGAAGCTAACGCCGTCCGGGCAGGAGCACGTGGCACAGATTGCCCGTGGGCTGTGCCAATCGCCTTTTCCAGTCGTGATCGAGCCTTCGTTGGACCGCGGCTTGGATGAGGCGCGGCGAGCGGCGGTGCTGGAGGCGCTTGCGTGCTATGGCGGCCCGGTAAGCCCTGACCGCGTGACCTTCGGAAGACCGGAGGCCGAGGGACTTTACGGCCAAGAAGCCCCTGGAATCGCCGCCAGGATGCTCACCAGTCAAACCGGCGGACAGGCTGTCGGCGGTGGGGCGCTCGGAGCGGGCACTGCGCAGGGCGGAATAGGCAGCGTCGGCACGTCTCCCGGCGTTGGGGTTGGGGTGGGAGTGGGGATGGGAATGGGGACCTATTGAAGACCGGAGGGCAACGCACGGCCGTGTAACGCCGGTTGCTTTGAGGACGCCACAATGTCGCCGACCATTCGGACCTATTCGCTGTCTTGCGCCGGCTTGGTCTGCCTGTCCTTGTGTCTAGGCTGCGCTACGTCCGGCCTCATGCCGGCCAACTCGGTTGGGGCGTCGCAGTCGTCTGCCGAGGAGGCAGATGTGCCGAAGAGCGATCATGGAGAATTGCCGCCCAAGGAAGCTGCACGAGCATGTCTGGTCGCGGCTGAAGAACTGCAACGGAGCGGACACGTGGAGCAAGCCATCTTGCTCTATGAAAAGGCGCGAAGCAACGACCCGAGCCTGAAATCGGTCTCCCACCACCTGGCAGTGTTGTACGATACCCAGGGCGACAGTGCCAAGTCGCTGGCCGAGTACAACAAGGGCGTGGCGTCCGATCCCAAGAACGCCGGCCTGCTGAGTGATTTTGGATACTACTACTTCGAGCGCGGAAACCTCGCCGAAGCCGAGCAGTGGCTACGTAAGGCATTAGCACTC
>Ga0326727_10013565_pt1 | contig 18075 bp, 22 predicted proteins | sample MB2enrmetagenome_FD_207643 | JGI IMG/M metagenome (GOLD analysis project Ga0326727, IMG submission 207643) | Lab enriched peat soil microbial communities from McLean, Ithaca, NY, United States - MB29MY | ecosystem: Environmental > Terrestrial > Soil > Wetlands > Peat | place: USA: New York...
GAGGGCAGGTGGGGGGAGGCTCTCGGCGTCGCTGCCCTGGGCAGTCTGCTGGTCCGCGCGCTCGAGAATTTCCTCTATCCGGTCATGGTGCATGACCGGCTGAGGGTTCCCTCAGTAAGTATCTTCGTCGCCCTCGTGGGCGGCCTCCTCCTCTTTGGCTGGAGTGGACTCGTCCTTGGGCCAGTCATCCTGACAGTTACGAGCGCTCTGCTGGAAATCTGTGGCAACCGCCTCGGTAAACCACAAGAAGGGGCCCAGAGCACGGATCGCGCGGGCTTGAGCCCGTTAACTCCCGCCCCTGCCGAGCAGACCCGGGTGGGCGGCGTTGCTGCTTGCCAAGATTCACGGGCGAGATCGTGAAAGAACAGCTTTGTCTGCCTTTGAAATAGCACACCAAGTGCGTTTCATCCAGACTGATGCCAGGAGGAAGCAGGTATGCCGGATGGCCGAAGCGTTGCTCCTGTTCGCGATGCATCTCCTAGATTGAAATTCTCTCACCGCGACCGAGCCGGTCCAGGAACGGCAGGAACCATTTGTCCGGGCCTGACTCAAGGTGGTCGCGCAACCGTTCTTTCTGCGCGGCGGTTCTGGCCACGTAGAAGCCGCCACGGCCAGAGCGCCGGAAGAGCAGCCCGGGCTCACCCTGGTAAAATGCCTGGAAATACGCCACGCAATAATCCGATTCTTCAGGACCGTCTGGGCCAGACTGGCGGCCGATGATTGCCCTCCAGCCAGGGGCTAACGTACCCGCGCCTGCAAGGCGGAAGCAGCTACAAAAATCAACCGTGCAACCACGGGTGCGGGAGTTGCGGCGCGGGATCACTAGCGGTTTCCCTTGGCTTTGCTCTTATCCACAGCGTCGGCGCGGCTCTCGTAATACGCCGACCGCATGGCCACATATGGGTCCAGCGTGGCTTTCTTGAAGGACTCGTACTCGCCGAGGTGGAGGGAGGCACTATTCAGCTCCCTGTACGCCGGGACCCCAAGGGTTACGCCCACGCCGTCGATGTAAAACCAGGGAGACAACATCCCGTCGGCCGCCAAACCGGCGGTGCCTCGGGCCGTGGACGGACCAAACAGCGGCCAATCGAAGTAGATTCCTGGGCCTACGCCATAAAAGCCGAGAGTTTGATCGAAATCCGCCGGGTGAGCCTCGATTTTCCAGCGCTTGGCCGGATCAAAGAGCCCGCCGACTCCGACCGTCGAATTGACTACAAAGCGGCCGGTCTCAAGCCCTGCCGCTTTGAATTTCCCTTGGAGCAGGTTGTTGACGAGGTGGACTGGGTACTTCACGTTGCCAAAAAGACGACCCACGCACGTCCGCGCCGGACGTGGAACCACCTTGCTATATCCCTTGCCGGCTGGCTTTACGACCCAGAAATAAAGCTTATCATTGAAATGAAAAAAGGCGCGGTTCATCGGCTGCAACGGGTCCTTGATTTTCGGTTGGGCTTTGGACTGTTGGCTCTCGGAGGCAAATGGGTCTCGAAAGGGCTTCTCGTTCTCGTCGGCGGAGCGGCCGGCCGGGGGCGAGTCCTGCCCTGCCGGGTTTCCAACGACCAGAGTAGGCCAGAGAAAGACGAACAGACATGCAGCCAGACAAAGTGATTTCATAGATTTCATAGTGTAAGTTCGATCAGAAGTGGGGGCGGCATGGAAGCGGCTACGGTGACCCCTGGGGGATTTTGGCTCGGAGATCAGCTACTAATTTCTCGTAAGACGATTTCGCCAGGATTTCGTCAAATTGGTCCCGATAATTCTTCACCAGGCTCACGCCTTCGAGCAGCACGTCGTAAATCCGCCAGTCCTTGCTGGATTTTTGCAGCCGGTATTCGACGGGATGAACAATCTGGTCCTTCGTGGAGATCTGGGCTTTCACCGACGCATACTCATCGATGATCTTCTCTCCGAGGTATTCAACCTTATCCAGCTCGCCATGATGAGTCTCGAATTTATCTATGAAAGTTTCCTCCAGGAGTCGGCTAAAAAGGCTGACGAACTCCGTTTGTTCGGCCCGCGTGCGCTTGGCCCAGTGACGGCCCAAACTGCTGCGGGCGACCGTTGCCCAATCGATCCGCCGGCCGAGTTCCTCTCGAATCAACTGCCGCCGCTCGGAGTTGCGGGCCTCGGTTTTGAGAGCCGGATCCGCCAGCAGAGCGAGGATCTTGTCGGTGGTGGCGCGGATCTGGGCAGTCGGTTCATCAGCGCAGGCGCACGGGCTGGCGCCCACTGCCACCAGCGCCAGCAACATGCATCGGAGTGTTTTCATAGCTTTTAAAGGGGCAAGTTCACACTGTGGATTCACCGGGGCGGCTGGCCTTTGTCGTCCGGCTTCGCGAGGTTCCCCTGGATGTATTTCCCAATTAACGCCTCCAGGTCCATCGCCGGCTGCGTCTCGCGGATGACACCGCCCGGTTTGATGGTGTTATCCGACGCCCCGGGCGTAAGCTCGATGTATTTTTCCCCAATCAGGCCCTTGGTCTTGATGGAGGCGATGGTGTCGCCTTGCAGTACCACCCCTTGTTGAATCAGGATGCGAACCTTGGCCTCGTAATCCTCAAGGCCGACACTCTCGACCCGGCCAATTTCGACGCCCGCAATGACAACGGGTGTGCCCCGGCGCAAGCCGCTGCCATTGCTGAACGCGGCCTGGACTTCGTAGCCGTTTCTGGCGAAGAACTCCTGCCGAGCAAGCTTGATACTCAACCAGGCCAGACAGCCGATGCCGATGGCCAGGAACAGACCGACGACCAATTCCAAGTAAGCCTTTTTCATGTTAGACTAGCTCCTCCATTCAAGCGCGATTGAGCCGATGCTTTTCCGTTCACGAATTGCTGGATTACTGGATCGGGCGAAGCACAAAACTGTCCTGGTGGTTCAACGGCGACAATCCGGCCCTCGTGCAGCATTGCCACTTTTTGCACAATTTCAAAAATCGGCGGAATTTCGTGTGAAACCAGGATCCCGGTGAGCCTGCGCCGCTGATGCACCGCGCTAAACAGATCGAGAACGGCGCGCGAGACGACCGGGTCCAGGCCGGTCGTCGGCTCGTCGAAGAGCACTATTTCCGGATCGCGCACCAGGGCTCGCGCCAGTGCCACCCGCTTGATCATGCCCCCGCTGAGTTGAGCGGGGAATTTGTGTCCGGCATCGCGCAGACCCACGAGTTCGAGTTCTCCCGTGACTTTGCGACGGATGTCTTTCTCGCCGAGGCTGGTCTTTTCGCGCAGGGGAAACGCCACATTGTCATAGACGGTCATGGAATCAAACAAGGCCCCGCCCTGGAAAACAAAGCCGATGCGGCTTCTCAGGGACTCCAGTTCTTTCCCGCTGGAGGCAGCGACATCCTTGCCGGAGATCCAAATTCGGCCGTTGTCCGGTTTCAGCAGACTGACCAGGAGTTTCAGCAGCAGGCTCTTGCCGCTGCCGCTGCCGCCGATGAGCGCCACGAATTCCCCCGGCTGAACCTCGAACGACACCCCCCGGAGCACTTCCTGGTGGCCAAACGATTTCCACAAGTTATCGGCTCGGATCATGGCACCTCCCTAAAAAACAACCGAAGTCACAAAGTAGTCCCAAACCAGGATGAGCGCCGAGGCATTGACGACGGCCTGGGTTGTCGCCGCGCTGACGCCTTCGGCCCCGAACCGGCTGTGGTATCCTTTGTAGCAACACACCCAGCCGATGAGCAGGCCAAACGTTAGGGCCTTGTAGATTCCTCCCAAGATGTCCTTCATCTCGAGGTAATTGCTCATCTCCCCGAAATACGTGCCGCCGTTGAGGCCCAGGAGCCCAACGCCGACCACGTAACCCCCAAGGATGCCGATCACATCAAAGACTGCCGTGAGCACCGGCAAGGCCAGGAGCGAGGCGAGCACGTTCGGCACCACCACGTAACGCAGCGGGTTGAGGCCCATTAATTCGAGGGCGTCGATCTGCTCACTGGTGCGCATGATGCCGATCTCCGCCGCAATCGCCGAACCGGCCCGCCCGGTGACCATCAGCGCCGTCAGCACCGGGCCCAGTTCGCGTATGAGTGACAGTGAGACCATTGGCCCGAGAAGGGCCTCGGAACCGACTCTCCGCAGTGTCGGAAACCCCTGCAAGGCCACGACCATCCCCGTGAACGTTCCCGTCAAGGCAATGACCAGCATCGATTTCCACCCAATGAACCAGATCTGCCTTAGAACACGCTCGCCTTTGACCGGCGGCGTCAGAGAATGAAGCAGCGTTTGGCCCAGAAACATCCCGGTCCTCCCCAATCGGCCGACCTCGGCCATAAGAGCAGCGCCCATGGTTGTGATCCATCGCGTCATGCGCCTCGATCCCGTTGCATAACCAGCAGCATGCTCAGAAAAGTCTGTTGGGACCAGGATCTCGCGAATACCAAACACGGCGGCGCCGCCAGGTTGGCCAGTAAATGTTCTTGTCGAAGCCTGATCCACAGCCGTCTCGGGTGAAAGTGCCATGCGCCTCGAGCTTCGCGTTGCAGTCTTCATAAGGTATGGATTGATTAAGTAACCCATCGAGCTGCCTCTAGCACCTTGCGTGCCAACACCGAAACCATCCCGTAAGCCGCAGCTTCGCAGGAACTTACTTCCTCCGCATCGGGCTGGATACAGGGCTCGGTTTTTCGAAGGTACGAAAACTCGGGTAGGCTCTGTGCGATGCGGGAAGCGGCATATTGGCGCAACGGAAACGGCGAATGTTCCAAGCTGACACAGGAGATATAACGCAAGTCGCGGCTGGCAAGAGGATGCTCCTGACGCATGCGTGCTTGGTGTCCGGGGTTATTTGGTTTGGGCGAACAGGAGCATGACCCGGGATCCTTTTGGAGTTACGATTTGCCACTTTGCTTCGTCGGGGGTTTGGGGAGCGGCCAATCCCTCGCAGGTTTTGTCATGACTCGGCTTTCCGTCCACAACGCGTCAATCATAACTGAAGATTACCTCTAATTGCTCTGGCCTTCGTCGTGGGGCGGCGTCTGACTCTGCCCCGAGGCGGAGTAGAGAGAAACCAGGCGGGCGATCATGACACCGACGAAGAGCGTGCCGGTCATCGCCTCGAGCATAGCCAGCATCCGCGCGATGTCCGCAGCGGGGGTGATGTCGCCGTACCCCAGCGTCGCCAGGGTTATGAAACTGAAATAGATGGCAGTGAACCCGCTCATCGTGACCGCCGTTCCCGAGGGAGTGCTGAAGGTGAACGCGTTGGGGTTCGCTTGCGCCACCAACGTGTAGGCCAGACCCCAGAGCAATCCCAAGATCAGATAAACAGAAATGCCGGCACAAAGCACCTCCGCATCGACCTGTTTGGCTCGAAGAACAAACCGCAACAGGGACGCTGTGACTACGACGAGAATTGCCATTGCCGGCAAAATAAACGTCAGCGCTGGGCATGCTTGGGGCCAGAGTTGGTTCAGCGATATAGCGGCGAGCGCGAAGCTCACCAGCGCTAAAGCCAGCCTGGGGCAGGAACCACTGGCGATTAAGCCCATGCACATCACCACCGTAAACAGCGCCGCTTCGTAGAACTGGCCTTGCTTCAAGCCGCGAACGAACGGCGTAGCAACCAGCATCAGCACCAAGGCCGAAAGGAACCCGACGGCGGATACCCGCAGCCCAAACCTGCGGTCCCTGGCGAAGCCCGGCCGCCCGTTCGCTGTAGTAGTTTGAAATTTGATCATATTCGTTCCCTCATCCCGTAATCGAGGTTCCATAAACAGATCGCGTGCCAACACCTCAACCGGCACGCAAACCAATCATTCCCAAGGACTTGCTTGCCGGACATCGTGCTGGAAATGGCACACGAATTTCCGAACGCACGAAAACTCATACGGGGTTCTGTGAACAAATGAAGAGCGAAGTTGCAGAAATGGCGAACCTGCAACGGAAACGGCGCATTACCCAAACGTGAAGCAACAGCGGCAATCATTTCGTCGTCATAGAGGATTTAGAGACATGGAACCGCCCGCGAACGCCACACGATTTTTCGGGTCCTTCGATTTCCCGACCCCGGCGGAAACTGGCCAGTCCGTGTGCAACACCATGTAGTTGAGCGTGTTACGTTTTTGCCCCCACTGTGGCACAGCCTGTGCATAGAACTTGGTGATGTTCAATAAACCCGAAAACATGAACACGCAAAACGGAGCACTGCTCGCAATCGCAGCCGAAGATTTCAAGGCGGAAGTCTTGGAATCGAACCAGCCGGTCCTTGTCGAGTTCTGGGCGCCTTGGAGCCGGCCATGCCAGGTCTTCGATTCCGTGCTTCGAGAACTAGCCGGCGCCTGCGCGGGAAACGTCAAAGTGGTCAAGGTCAACGCGGATGACAATCTCGACCTTAGTCTTTGGTACGAGATTCAGTCGGTTCCAACGCTGCTCTATTTTGTCCGAGGCAATCCTTGCTTGCGCATCGTTGGCACCGCGACCAAGGAGGCCATTTTGGCCAAACTCCAACCTTTTCTCCAGTAACGCCCTATGCATCCACCGCAAATGGAGACAAGAACATGAAATCCAAATGGCAGACGGTCTTGGTGCCTGGCTTCTGCGCCATGGTCATCGGACTGAACGTTTGTGGAGCGGATGATGTGGCGACGCCATCCGGCCATTCATCCGATGTGCTCAACGGTCTCAAAGCTCCCGTTTCGGCTGAACGCCCGTGGCAGCCGCCAGACTTGGCAGGGTTTGCCAGCGTGCTCAAAGTAAAGGCTCAATCGGAAGCTGATGCTCAAAAAAACTACGAGCTTCCCGAACTCATTGATCTTGCGGAACGCGCGAATCCGAAGACGAAAGCGGCGTGGGAGCAGGCGAAGCAGGCGGCTTCAGCGGTCGGACTCGCGCGGAGCGAGTATTTTCCACTGCTCGCACTACGGGCTTCAGCGGATTATGCGCGTGAGCCTCTTCCACTGCCACTGACACCAACAAGAGGGGGATTCGAGGATGTCAAAGCGCAGGAGGCGGAGCCAGTGGCCGATCTGGAATGGGTTTTGCTTGATTTTGGACGCCGAAAGGCCGCCGTGGGCACCGCTAAGAACCGGTTGCTCGCGGCCAATCTTGGTTTCAATGCGCGGCATCAAGAAATTGTCTTCAAGGTGCAGAGTGCTTTCTATGAACTATCCAAGGTCCGTGGGCGGATTGAAGTCGCGCAATCTTCCCTGGCCTCAGCCTTAAAAGTCCAAGAGGCTGCGGAAGCACGCTTCAAGCTGGGCTTGGCCACCGCTCCCGATGTGTCGTTGGCGCGGCAACAAGCGGTCCAGGCGGCCTTCGAAATGGAGGACGTCTCCGCCAAGGAACGTGACGCGCAGGTGATCCTGGCCGAGAGCATTGGCATTACTCCCACGGTTCCTCTGCATGTGGCTGATTTCTCAAAACTGTCCATCCCCACCAACCTTGAGGACACGGTTGAAAAGTTGATCGACATAACCTTGGAGCAGCGGCCCGAGCTTCTGGCGCAAGTGGCCGTCTTGCGTCAAAAGGAAGCGGAGATCCGTCACGCCCGCGCCGCCTATTACCCCACGCTCGCGTTTAAAGGGGAAGCGGGTGGAGCATTCGAGCGCGCGCAGTTGGGAGTCGCAGGCAATTCGCTTCCCTGGGCATCGACACAACAGGCAGCCTGGGGTGTGGGGCTGGAGTTGAGCTGGTCTCTCTTTGATGGCGGTGCGCGCAAGCGCAAACTGGAAATGGCTAAATCCGAACGCGAGGCGGCGCAGCACACCCTGGAGGACTTGCGCGACAAGGCTATCTCGCAAGTCTGGCTCTACTACACGGATACGAAGCTGGCCATCCGCCGACTTGACGTGGCAGTGGCGCTGGTTGAGGCCTCGGACAAATCCTATAAGCAGACGTTCGAAGCTTATCAAAACGGACTGAGCAGCCTTGTGGATGTCTTGACGGCGCGGCGCGAATTAAGTCAAGCACGCTACACGCAACTTGATACGCGGGCGACGCTGCTCGAATCCACCGCCGCGCTGGCTTATTCATCCGGCGACCTTGGCAGGCAATTGCTGAAGCGAAAAACCGAAAACAGGAGCGCTACACCATGAACTCACTCAAACCTGGCAAAATCTTCTGGAATGCTATGATAGGGTTGAATACGGTCTTTTTGACTGGCTGCCGGGGCGCGCCCTCGATCAACCTGCTAGGTTCGTTCTTTCCCGCTTGGATGCTCTGCGCCGTGGTGGGCGTGGCCGTGTCGCTCGCGCTTCATCAGGTTTTCATCAAGACAGAAATCGATCAGCACCTGCCGCCACGCCTGCTTGTCTATGTTTGTCTTTGGGGGCTGATCACATTGCTAACATGGCTTCTCTTTTTCAGGAGTTAAAATTATGTCCGAGGAAAACACCGCTCCATCCCACCCAAATCTAAAGATCATTGGCCAAACCGTCGGTCTGGTCATCATCATCGCTTTTGTGGCCGTCGCCGCCGTCGCGATCTGGTCCCATGACAACCGCCCGCAGACGAACGATGCCACGCTCCGGGCCAATTTTATCGGCGTTGCGCCACAAGCGAGCGGCCACATTGTCGAGCTGCATGTAAGAGACAATCAATATGTGACGGAAGGGGATCTCTTATTTGTGATTGATGAGCGTCCTTACGAAGTGGCTGTGGCTCGTGCAAAAGCCGGCCTGAGCGTGACCCGCAAGGAAGTGGCTGTTTTGGAGAAAGTGTTGCAATTGGCGGACGCCTCGATCGCGCGGGCGGAAGCGCAACGTCTGGCGGCCGAAGCCTCCGTCGAGCGCGCTGAGGCGGAGTTCAAGGAGGCGCACGATCACGTCAAACGGCTGGAACCGCTGCTCGTCAAGGAATTTGCCACCGCCGATCAACTCGAAGCGGCGCGCACTCGCCGCCTGGTAGCGGACACCGGTGTCCGCGAGGCGCAGAAACTACTGGCGGCTGCGACCGCGGCCGTGGAGCAGGCAAAAGTGGAACGTCTTCGTGCCCGCGATGCCATCGGCGAGGAAGACGGCGTAAACGCGCGCATCGCTGCCGCCGAGGCGCAGCTCCGCGAAGCCGAATTGAACCTTGGATACTGCCGCGTCACTGCGCCCTTCAGCGGCAAGGTGGTCAATTTCAACATCTCTACCGGCGCGTTCGCGCGGGCGGGAGTGGATTTATTTACCCTTGTGGACACGCGCACCTGGTATGTGGTCGCCAATTTCCGTGAAACACAACTCCGGCATGTCGAAGAAGGCGCGCCGGCGGAGATCTATCTGCAATTTAAAGGCGGGAAACGATTTAAGGGCAAAGTCGTCGGCTTGGCGTGGGCGGTCGTACCTGAAGACGGCACCAGCACGATGGGATTGCCCAATGTGCCGCGCAACCTGGACTGGGTGCGCCTGGCACAGCGCTTTCCATTGCGGATTCAGGTGGAGGATCCTGACGACAGCTTCCGCGTCGGCGCGTCAGCCGTCGTGACGATCACAGATCCATCGCCGCGCCATAACCTCGCGGCCATTCCATAGAGGTTGAACGCCCGTGACCGCGTCGCTCGTCATTCCAATGCAGATGACTTCAAGGTTGGTGGAGTTCCTACGCCGCGAACTCGCTCCGACACCGGGCCGCTGGCAGGCCGCGCTCCGTATTACACTGGCCTGTATCGCCTGCACCATCCCGATCATGACCTTTCATTTGAAACAGCCGGTCATGCTGATGATCGGGATGTTTATGGTCACTAGAGAGGACATCTCGACCACGTTGCTGGGAACAATTCTGGCAATCGTTGGCGCCATTGCGACTTGCGGATTGCTCCTTCTTTATTATATGTGCGCGCTCGACCTGACGTGGCTCCGCGTGCTGTTTGTGCCCGTGTTCATCATGTTGGGGTTGCTCATGATCCGGGTGGTGAATCCCCCCATCCTCGGATTGGGTGTGGCTCTCTGCATTGGTTTTGGCCTGACGATTCCGGACACCATCTCCAATATCGAAATCCTCAATCGCGTTCCCTTCTACTATTGTTGGGCGTGGATCCTGGGACTCAGTGTGAATCTGGCGGTACAATATTTGCTCAATCCGGAAACTTCAACGTCGGTGCTCCAGCGCGGTTTGACGGACCGCTTGGACGCAGTCGAAAGGTTGCCGCGGCGGTTGGCTAACGGTGAACCGCCCGAGCGCCAGCCTTCATCACTGGCTCAACTTGCGCTGGCTGGTGTGGCGGAACCGCTCCGGCTGCTTCAGGTGACGGGTGCGGTCGAGCCGTGGCTCAAGAAACACCACGCCGAGGTGCGCGCGCAATTCATCGTCGTTGACCGGTTGGTGACGGCAGCAGCCATGCTCGAAGCGCAGGGAGTTTCGTCTGCGACAGAAGCAACGCAACAACGCTTGCGCAACCTGGCTGACGCTTGTGCCCGCTGGCGCACAGCGATAAAAAATCACACGCCGCCGGAAGTCTCCGGCACGGCGACGGCGGCGGCGTCAGCCGTGACGGAACAGGAAGCCTTGCCTCCACTTGCGGAAATGGAATGCGCCGCAGAACTGATGCCGTTCACCTTTCCGGGCCGGGAATTGCCGGAGGAGTTGAAGCCGGGGCCCAACCAGGAAAAAAGCGGGTTCCTCGCGCCGGATGCCTTCACCAATCCAGAGCACCTTCACTTTGCCATCAAAGGAGCGCTCGCCGGTTTTATCTGCTATCTCATTTTTACGATGTCGGCTTACCCGGGAATATACACCGCGACCATTACTTGCATCCTTTGCTCGCTCTCGACTGTGGGAGCGAGCCTGCAGAAAGGCACCCTGCGCTTCGCCGGCGCAGCCGTTGGCGGCGCTCTCGGATTCATAACGCTGGTGTATATCTTCCCGCACCTCGACTCGCTGGGCGGCTTCTGGTTTCCGTTTGGCGCCGTCATGGCCCTGGCCGCCTACGTCAACTTTGGCAGCGTGCGGATATCATACTGCGGCATTCAGATTTGTCTGGCCTTTTGCAAGTGCGTCCTGCAAACCTACGGGACTTACACCGAGCTGCGCGTGGCGCGTGACCGCCTCATCGGCATCGCACTGGGACTCGTGGTGTTTGGACTCATCAACGACTGGCTCTGGCCGGTCAGGGCATTGGAAACAACCCGCGCGAAACTGGCGTCCGTCCTGCGCTCCCTCGCGCAACTCGCTGCTTTGCCAGACACCGCCAAAGACCATGCGCCTCCCTTGACCGAAACCTATGGCTTGCGCTCGCAGGTGTGTCAGGATTTCGGAGCCGTCCAGCAGTTGCACGAAAGCTCCAAGTTCGAGTCTGACGCCGTTCGTCGTGAGCGCCTGTTGGTGATAGACAACACGTTGCAGACGCTTTCTCTTCATCTGCTGGCCATCGTCCAACATCGTCCTGACGTGCGGCCATTCTCCGTGCCTGAGCCGTTGCGCCTCGCGTCGGTCCAATTCAGAGCCACGCTCGCTGATGTGCTCCTAAATCTGGCCGACCGGGTGGAAGGCAAACCTGAACGTCCCATGCCAGATCTGCCCTCCGCGCTGGTGGAGCTTGAAAAAACCGTCGCCGCGCAAATCAATGCCATTACTGACGCCAATGTCGCCGCGCAAATCCGAGCACGCCTGGCACTCTACCAGGAAACCGTCCCGTTTGCGACGAAGTTGATCCGGTTGCAAGCGGGATAAAAGTTATCATGACAACTGCAACACAAAACGAACTGGAAACCGATGTGGAAGTGAGACCCGACGGCCAGGCTCGCGTGGTTCTTCGTGGCCGCCTGAATGAGCAGACAGTCCTGGGTTGCTGGAGCCTTCTGGAGAAGGAATTGAAGAAGACGAAAGTTGAGTCACTCCACGTAGATGTCAGCGGCCTCAGTTTCTGCAACGCCGCGGGCCTGAGTTTGCTCCTCTACCTCAACATGGGAAGCATGACGCCAGAGGCGACCGTCTCGGTGTTTGGATTGGAACCTGATTTGGAGAAAATACTCCGGGAACTCATTTTAAACGACCATGAAGCGTTCCACCCACAACCGGCGATTAACAACGACACTTTCGTGGGAAGAATTGGCCGGAAGGTCAGTCAAATGAGCAGGGATTTCCAGGAGGAGATGGTCTTCTTGGGCACTATCATCGCCAGTTTGCCTCTGAGCATTTTCCACCCGAAACGAAGCCGGTGGACGGAGACACGCCGCGTCGTTGAGTTGGCTGGCGCCAACGCCGTGCCGATCGTTTCGCTGATGAGCTTGCTTCTGGGATTCATTATCGCCTTTGAGTCGGCGCGGCGCCTGGCCGAATTTGGCGCGCAACTATACGTCGCCAACACCATCATGGTGGTGATGGTTCGCGACATGGGGCCGCTCATGACGGCCATTCTGCTGGCAGGCCGGTCCGGTTCCTCATTCGCCGCGGAGATCGGCACCATGAAAGTCAATGAGGAACTCAATGCATTGAAGACCTTCGGACTGGATTCCATCCCCTTTTTGGTGGTGCCGCGAATCCTGGCGGGAGTGTTTGTGACACCGCTGCTCACGTTTTACTCGATCCTCATGGGGGTGATCGGCGGCGTAATCGTCATGCTGGGACTGGGTTTTACGCTTCCGCTTATATTACACCAATTGGCATCCAGCGTTCACTTGAACGATCTCGGGGCCGGCATCTCCAAGAGCGCTGTCTTTGGTGTCATTGTCTCGGCAGTCGGTTGCTGGCACGGTCTGCGCACCGAACAGGGACCCAGTGCCGTCGGCCTTTCGACCACGCGGGCAGTTGTCACCAGCCTGCTGCTCATCATCGTGGCGGATGCCTTCTTTTCCGCAATTTCTTTCCTTCTCAAATGATGAATACGCCTGACGACATCGCGATTTCCGTCAAAGACTTGACCGTCGGTTATGGAGACAACGTCATTCTTCAGAACGTGAACTTTCAAGTCAGGCGCGGCGAAGTATTCGTGATCTTGGGCGCATCGGGTTCAGGCAAAAGCACGTTACTGAAGGCAATGATCGGGCTTTACCCGCCCTTGTCTGGCGAGGTCTGGATTGATGGGGGCAACCTGGTGGCAGCACAGGGGAAAGAGAGGCTGGCGCTGTTGCGCAAATTTGGCGTGATGTATCAGAGTGGCGCGCTGTTCGGCTCCATAACGGTCCGCGAGAACGTGCGGCTGCCGCTGGATGAGTTCTCCGACCTGCCGGATCCGTTGAAGGAAGTGGCTGCTTTAGCCAGGCTGAAACTGGTAGGACTGGGCGCCGCCGCGGACAAAATGCCTGCCGAATTGAGTGGCGGCATGCAGAAACGGGCGGCCATCGCGCGCGCCATGGCGCTGGATCCGAGAATTCTGTTCCTGGACGAACCGTCCGCCGGACTGGATCCGATTACCTCTGCCGGGATCGATCTCTTGATTACAAGCCTGCACCACTTCGGCTTTACGTTCGTGATTGTGAGCCACGAATTGCCCAGCATTTACTCCATCGCCGACCGCGTCGTGATGCTTGGCTCCGGTGCCAAGGGGATCATCGCCGAAGGAAAGCCGGCCGAACTCAGGGATAGGGCTGAAGACCCGTGGGTTCGCCGTTTCTTCAACCGTCAACCTGATCCTGGTCACTCCGGGATGCACAGCTAGATACTCATGAACACGAAAACAAACAATTTTAAAATCGGCCTTTTTACCTTCATTGGCGTGGGCCTCGTCGTGACTGGTTTGCTGGTCTTCGGCGTGTGGAGCAACCTTAAAAAGTCGAGCTTGTTCGAGACCTATGTCACCACCGATGTGAGCGGGCTTTCAGTCGGTTCGGCCGTTGAACTTCGAGGCGTGCGCGTCGGCAAAGTCACTAGCATTGGGTTTACTTGGAACGAATATCCGGACGCTTCGCCGGGTTACGTCGTGGTCGTTTTCGAGGTGAACGATGATGTCTCCATTTTGCCGCCAGGCAAGGAGCGCAACGAGCGGCTCCAGAAGGCCATTGAACACGGTTTGCGCGCTTGTCCCAAAGCGCTAGGCGTCACCGGCACCTGCATTTTGTCGCTGGAGTTTCTGAACCCGGCTGAGAACCCGCCATTGCAGGTTGCGTGGACGCCGCGGCATACTTATATCCCCTCGGCGCCTGGTTTATTGGGAGATTTGCTCACCTCCATGCGCGAGGCGCTCCATAAGTTGGATCGGGTTGATGTGACCGCCCTGAATGAATTGGCTGTTACCGACCTAAAATCTGTTGGCCGCATCTTAGGCCACGTCGAGCGGATAGATTTGGAGAGCCTGGGCACCAATGCCACTGCGCTGTTGACGGAAGTACGGCGCAGCAACGCAAAACTCCAATTATTCCTCAATCACACCGAAGACCTCCTCGCCAAGATGAAACTCGAGAAGTTAAGCCAGGATGCGGACGGACTTGTCAGCCAACTTCAGGAGACCGTTGGAAGTCTTCAACCGGGCTTGGCAAATATCGATTTCGACGCTTTGAATCAAACACTGGAGAGCGCACCACGCACGTTGCATGAGGCAAACGATGTTTTATTCGAGCTGAAACAGTACCCCTCCGGCTTCATTCTCGGCAAACCCCCTGTCCCCATAAAGAACGTTCAACCATCGGCAAAACAATGAATTCCTGCTATGGCGTCAACCCTATGAAAACTTCACATGCCTTTCCTCGATCGATCGTGAGTATTTTGGCCATTCTTGCCGCCGTCCTGGCGTTGTGCGGCTGCCTGTCCAAACCTCCTTTGCACAAACAAACCTTTACCTTTGGCGCGCCGCCAACCGCCTCTGGCAGCGCCGGCGGTGGCGACCGTGTGCTGGGCATTAGACACCTGCGAATCGCCCCGCCATTCAATGAACGGTCGCTGGTCTATCGCACAGGCGAGTTTTCGTACGTGCGTGATCCGTATGCGGAATTCCTGGATCCGCCAGAGGAAGAGATGATGGCCCCGGTGCGCGGATGGTTGAGTAGAGCCGGCGGCTTCAGCGAGGTCGTGGACGCCGGCAGCGCCCTCAAGCCCGATACCGTCGTTGAAATCAGCGTGCCCCAGTTCTATGGAGACTTTCGACGGTCAGAGCACCCCTGCGCCGTCGTGACAATGCGCCTGGTGTTCTTTGAAGCCCACAACGGCGTGCCGACAAAACCAATCCTTCAACAAGAGTATTCGCGAAGCCTACCGATTACCGCACCGAGCGCCGCCGCGCTAATGGACGGCTGGCATCAAGCGTTTGGTGGGATTTTCACCGAGGTCGCCTCGGATCTCCGTCGTTCGGAGTTCAAAGAGGCAGCCCGCCGCTGATTTTCAACGGTGGCAGCATAGCATGATCCGTGTCAACACTGTCGGCGCCTGAGCCAGTAAGAAACTTCGAATTTTCGGACGTGCGAACGTTCGACGCCTCGCCGTTACGCCTTGGGAATATGCAATACATTTATTGTCAACGTCTTACGACTTACAAGACCGTTTGGCATAGCCCCTGCGTTAACGGTGATAAGACGACAGTTTACTTCGATAAAATGAATGCAATGCCAGAAGAAGAAGACTCAAGCGAAAGGACGAAACACCATGAAAAAGCAACTGATCAAAATCCGACGATGGCGCAGCGTGCGGTTCAGTCCCGTCATCAGCCGAAGTCCGCGTAACCCGGTTTTCAACGATTTCGACCAAACGGCCTTGGGGAAGCGCACGTATCTCCGCCGTGGGATGCTCGTTCTGTGCGAGCATTCTGGCCTATCCTCCAGGCCAACCGGCTCTTTGGTGCCGGCCGAAGGCCGGTGCGCTTCCCAACGCCGATCCAAGATCACTCTGGCCTCTGCGCCAATATTTGAACGGAATTCACAATATGCTTTCTGCAACACTTCCCTTGGCCGGCGCTCTGTCTCGCTATTCTGCGAAACGCAACCTGCACCATGCCAATTTCTACTGCATTGCCCCGAAAGCGCTGGACGTGATGCTCGTGGGCGATTTCAATGACTGGAATTCGACAGCCACGCCGATGCGCCGGATGCCCGACGGCCGCTGGATGGCCAGCCTGGAAATTCCTCACGGCTATCATCAATATCTGTTCCTGGTGGACGGTGTGCCGACACTCGATCCCCGAGCAGCCGGAACAGCGCGGGTTGACGGTTTTCCCGAAGCCGCCGAGGCATCTCTGATAGCGGTAAGTTGAATGAAAGGAGATCAATTACGAGCGCGTCGTCCTCCATCTTGAAACGCTTGCCAGCTTCCAAGCATTTCACGTCCTTCGTCTTTGCCATATCTGGCCATGAGTGCGACGGATTTTCAATCATTAATCTGACGGAAATTCGAACGTTCCAAATTCCGTGGCGCCTAAGAATCCTGACAAAAAGTATCATTTTGTTGCAAATGAGCGTCTTACGTCGAATCCATCACCTCGGCACGAATCCTGATTAAACAGTGATGAAACGGAAAAAGGGCGAAAAAAGCAAAACAAAGAAAGGAACGATATGACATCATACGAGGCAAATCAGAAGTTAACCAGTGACCTCAACCTGGTTCTGCACGACGCGGAGGAGTTACTCAAGGCCACTGCGGATGCAGGCAGCGAAAGCATGAAGGAAGTGCGTGGCCGGCTGGCGTTGGCCCTGCAGTCCGCCAAAGGCACTTACGACCGGTTGAAAGAGAAAACCGTCAAAGCGGCCCAGACCACCGATCACGCCATCCGCGAGCATCCTTATGAGTCCATTGGCATCGCCTGTGGTGTCGCGTTGCTCGTCGGCATACTCGTGGGACGCCGCCGTTAATCCTCTTGCGGCCCGCGAGGACGAACCATCAGAAAGGTCTGTCCGGCCGGCCCCGAAGCCGGACAGACTTTTGCGGAATCTGCGCGCGGCCATCTCTGACGTTTATGTCTCTTCAACGATATCCAATAAAAATAGGGGAGGATCGTATCCGAAGAACGGATTTGTGGTCCGAGACGCCCATCTCAGAGCCTCACCAACCCCAAATTCGCCAGTGGGATTCTTCTCAAAAGCAGAAACCCATCATACGGATTTTTGCCGCTTACGAGTGCGACCTCAACCGGAAGCGAGCGCAACTCATGCGGGAAGAACTCACGCGGCGATTGGGCCATTCCTTCAATTTTTCAGTTTCCTGGTGGAGGTTTAAGTCCCTATGGCATCCCAAAATGCGCCAGGTGGCGGCGGATGCCGTCGCCAACGCGGACATCATACTTTTTGCACTGCGACCTGGAGGGGAACTGCCCCAGACGCTGACTAAATGGATCGAAGAACAGTTGTTTCACAAAACAACCCACCGGATCGCTTTGCTGGCCTTGCTGGAAACGGGCGGAATGATTGTGCCCCGGTTGTCTTCCGCGGAAATCTATTTAAGCCACCTGGCTTCACAGGCTCGGGTGGACTGCTTGTGTTATTCCGACGGCATACCGCTCGCCAGAACGAACTGGCCGCGCAAGGTCCGGCTCTCCGTGGCGGAAGTGCTCAATCGATTATTATGAGTGCTACCAATCTCCAAGCTACCGTTCGGTCAAGCGCGAATACCGCGCAGCAGCAATGCTTCGTCTGTGACAAAGAGATCGTGGACGGACGTTGGTTTTGCAAAATTCCTCGCGAGGAGAAGCGAACCGCAGTGCTGTGCTGCCCCGGCTGCGCGCTTCGTTATTTCGATTCTCTGCATCCGACGACCAATGCCGATGAGATCGAGCGCGCAGCCTGCGAGCGGAGCGTGCATTTTTTAGCCGGTGACGAAAAGCCATGAAAGTGAGATCCACCATGGAAAAAAAGTCGCATCTATCATAGTCGTTATCGGGAGTGCTTTTGCCACGATGTCAGAGGGCGCCGAGTCCGAACCGGCGCTTGCGCCAACTAATCAGACATCCCCACCGTCTTGGCCCGTTCCGCCCAGGCCTAGCGGTAGCTGTGCAGGGAAATGCCGGCAATGCCCACGGTCTTGAGCCGTTTGATGAACATCTTGGCGCGATGATTTTCCTTGATCCGGGCGACGTGCGGAAATAATGGGCCGGATTTCGGAAGCGACTGCAGGAGCGACGCGGCCTCCGCGCCAAAGGTGATGATAACAGGCACGTCGGTTTTGTTGCGCCGACAGGAAATCGTGTGGTCGTTCCAATTCACATCCTCCGCCGTCAATTCCGCAATGTCCGTTTGTGAACCACCCAAGTGCCATAGAAGTTGATAATAAACCCGGATTTCCGGGTTGCGCT
>Ga0326727_10013567_pt1 | contig 18073 bp, 13 predicted proteins | sample MB2enrmetagenome_FD_207643 | JGI IMG/M metagenome (GOLD analysis project Ga0326727, IMG submission 207643) | Lab enriched peat soil microbial communities from McLean, Ithaca, NY, United States - MB29MY | ecosystem: Environmental > Terrestrial > Soil > Wetlands > Peat | place: USA: New York...
ACGACGAACGCACCGCCAGCTTCGCCTTCCTCGACGACATGCTCACCGGCCCCGCCGGCCGCGACAAGGCCTTCGTCGTCCAGTTCGCCCGCCAGACCGACCTGCTGCAGGACGTCACCAGCTCCAAACCCAAGCTTCAGGCCGGCCTCAAGCAGTTGGAGACCCCAGCCTCCGGCGGCGACTACGACACAACCAGCTCCGGCCCCAACTCCAGCGATACCGGCTCTGGGCGCTCCGGCGACAGCTCCACGCGCGCGCGCCGCGGCGGAACCACGCTCTACGATGCGCTCTTCCTCGCCTCCGACGAGCTGATGAGCAAGCAGACCGGACGCAAGGCCATCGTCATCCTCTCCGACGGCGTGGACAGCGGCAGCAAGGAGTCGCTTGCCTCCTCCATCGAAGCCGCCCAGCGCGCCGACACCATCGTCTACGCCATCTACTTCAAAGGCCGCGAGACGGCGGGCGGATTCAACAATCAGAACCCAGGCCGCCAGGGCGGTGGAGGCTATCCCGGTGGCCGTGGTGGCGGTGGCGGCGGTGGATTTCCCGGTGGAGGCGGAAGCTATCCCGGTGGTGGTGGACGTGGAGGCGGCCAGGGCCGTCAGCCGGAGAGTCTCCCAAGCCATATCGACGGTAAGAAGGTCCTCCAGCGCATGGCCGACGAGACCGGCGGAGGCCTCTTCGAGGTCAGCAAAAAAGAGACCTTCGCCGAGATCTACAGGCAGATCGGCGATGAGCTGCGCGCCGAGTACCGGCTCGGCTACACCCCCGACAAGGAGACCGCCTCCGACGGCTACCACCGCATCGTCCTCTCGCTGACCAAGTCCAGCCCCAAGGACCTCTTCCTACAGACCCGCGACGGCTACTACTCCGGCAACTAGAGCACCCGCGCCTCATTTCCGCGTGAAAGGCGCAGATATCCGCTGCTGCGCCAGATCTTTGGCAGTAGCCGAGTCCATGCCATATTGCGAAAGCGTCATCGCCTTGCCGGACTCCTTGGAGCTCAGCACCATCTGGTACTGCTGGAGCGCCTGATCGCGTTCCCCTAGCAGATCGCACATCTGCCCCATCCAAAGTCGGGACCAATCCCCCAACCTATCCCGCTTTGACTCGGCGAGCCCATTCAACGTCTGAAATGCATTGAACGCATCGCGATAGTTCTTCGCATCGTAGAGGGCATATCCAAGATAGAGCCGCGCTTCCAGGTCTTCGGGATTTTCGCTCACGAGAGTCTGAAAAGCTTCAACTACCTGTTGGCTCCCATGGCTGTCCCTGTAAAGGAACATCGCGTCCTCTTTGGTTCGCGGAGGTTTATTGAGCTGCACCGAGATCAGCGATCTGCAACCATGCAGGTCGTCGGAATCCCGCAGAACTGCAGGCTCCTCCAGCTTCCCTGTCTTCGCAAGCTCCTCCAGGATTGCGTATGCCGTCTCATGCTGCACGATCAGGAACATCTCGCCGGCAGAGATGCCATAGGATTGTCCAAGCTGCTTATAGTCGTATGCGTTCACAACCAGATCGGCATACTCGCCTGCGAGTTTCTTGAACAGTTTGTCCAGACTGTCTCCACGGTGATAGGCAAACCCCTGAAACTTTAAATTCGCGTCGAACAATCCGAGCTGTTGCAGCGGCTCAGCCCGTGCAGCGCTCACCGGAAGCCCCCACGCTGCGCGGTTCAACTCAAACTGCGAGCCAAAGACCGTTCGACTGTTGCAGGAAGTTCGCTGACCCCAGGTCACACTGAAAGAAGCGTCGCCCACTCCGGAGTCGTACGAATTTGTCCCGACCATATATGGATGCTCTGGAGATATCCGCCACTCAGCCGTGGGAGGGGTTCCATGATGAAACGCTTGTCCCCAACCGTCATACCAGAATCGGTCCATCACCCGCGACCACAACACATGAAACACCATCTCCTGGCGGTCCGGCAGCGCCTGACGTATCTGGTCCAGGATGGGAATAACCCGCGGCGTCAACGAACTCGCCACCGAGTCCACGGTCGCCGCCAGCCGTACGCGGTCGTCCCCGGCAATCACGGGAAACGCAATGAAATATCTGTCATCGCGCAGCACCAGGACATTCCCGGCCACAAGTTTCTGTAGACGATCGTCTAAATCCTGCAGGTTCAGCTGGGAAAGCTCGGAATGAGACGCTCCATGAATGCAGGCATTGGCTATCACATTGTTGGTGGAGTCGCGCAACAGCGACGTCTTCGGCGCAGGCCGCAGGGTCGCTCCTCCGGTAAAGCCTGTAACCGAAGAAAAATTGACTGCAGAGTTGGGTTCGGCGGCAAAGCTCGTAGCAGAGAGAAGAAAAACGGCGAAAACAATAATGGCCCGCATGAGCAATCTCCTACATAACCTAGACGATTGCAGAATCAAGTGGAGAAACGGCCCACGGGCCGCTGCTTCACAATTCGCATCATACGGCAGAATTGTGAAACAAAAAGCGCTGAACCTGGAGAAAGGTGTGAAATGGATGGGAGGAATGGAGCCGATGAACGGATTTGAACCGTTGACCTACGGTTTACGAAACCGTTGCTCTACCAGCTGAGCTACATCGGCCTGCCTGCCTCATTCTACCGGCTCCGCCCGCAACGCGCAAAAGTCGTAACGCATTGCGGGCGTCTCCTTGCACTCGCCGCGGAAGCTGCTATCGGATGTCGCCGAAGTGAACGTCCTCCGGCGCGGTCGTCCCCGGCTGATCCAGGAACTGGATAGAAGTCGCCGGCCCCAGCGCGTTCGGCGCGCTCCACTCGCGCAGAGCCCACACAATCTGCTTTGCCGGGTTCACCTCGATCGCCTGCACAGACCCCGGAGCGTTGTCCGCGTTGTTGGTCCACTCGTTCACCCAGTTGTTGATCACCGTATCGCCGTTGGCCAACCGCCGCGCCTCCTGCAAACTCGCGAACTTGTAGCCGGGCGCGTCCGCCGGGGTCCAGCTCCACACCGTATCGCCACGCCGCGTCACCTCACGCACGCCGATCCGGTCCGTGATCAGCACATTGCCATTGGCCAGCGGGTCCGCGCTCCACACGCTCGGCCCCGGAAACGACCACAACTCATGCCCGTTCGAGTCGTACTCCACCACCTTGCCCAGGTCCATATGCGCCACCATCAGCGTCCCCGCCGCCGTCAGCCGCGCGTGGCGGAACTGCCCATGCACGCTCACCGGCTGCTTCACCGCCAGCGGCAGCTCCTTCTCGATCGCGCCCGTCGCGATGTTCACCACGCGCAACACCGCGCCTGGATCGCCGTTCATGATGTACAGCACGCGATCCTTGCCGATGGGCACGGCCGTATGGATCTCGTGGCCCGCCGGCGCGTCGAAGTTCCACACCACCTTCTTCTCCGGCGTGATCTCGGTGACGCCGAACTGGTGCGCGAACAGAATGTTTCCGTTGGACAGCATCACCATGTCGCTGATCTCGCCCTTGCCCGCCGGGTCGTCGTAGCTCCAAACGATCTTTCCCCCGCGCACAATAAAGATCCTGCGGTCGTGCGATTCGCCCGAATAGACGAAGTCGTGCTGCGCCAACCCGTTGCCCGGCAGCACAGCCGGTGCCCTGCCCACCGTCTGAACCGCCGCCGCGCCGCCTGCCCCCCCAACCGCCGGCGCCTGAGCGCACAACCAGCACGAAACTCCAAGAAGCACAGCCATCCCGGCCCACTTGATCATCGGTCTACAAACCTCGCTCGCACAGAAATTTCCAACCCGATCATACTAACCCAGCTAACCCAGGAGAGAGACCGCGGTCTTCACCCCATCGGCACAAACTTCCCCGTAAACCAAGACGGATCCGCACCCGACCGCGCACCCGCTGGCGGAATCTCAGGCTTCGCCGCACACTTCTCTTGTCTCAATGGAAGAGTCGCGTTCTCCCCGCGTTGCAAGCGCTCCGCGCGCAAGCCTACCTGCAACTCGGATCGCGCAGCCAGGTCGTCAGCGCCACCACGCACGGCGACATCACAATCGCCACATATGCAAGTCCCGCTAGAAAGTTGTGCATCGGAGCCGCCTCAGGTTCGATCGAGTGGAGCAGAACTCAACTCACTCCATCGCTATCGGCGAAACCAGGCCGCTCCAACAGGTGTCCGCATCGCAGCGCAAACTTAGGTCACTCCTCCGTCGTCCATTGCCGCTTCACACGCACCACACAATGTCCTGCAGACGCGAAAAGGCCGCCCGGCAACAGGGCGGCCTTTTCTTTAGGGAGAATAGTTCCAACGGAGGCAAAGCCATCAGAACTTTCTGGCTGCATAGTAAGTTTGGCCAAAACCGGTGTCAAGGCTAAAACATTGCCATTGCAACACGTTGATAATAGATATGTTGTACAGACAGACAATTTGTAAATGTACGCTTTATCTTCGCTTCGCCTATGCTCGCGAATCAGCGATGTGTTGTGAAGTCATAGACTTAGCCCCACTATATGCACCGATGCATGTGCATCCCAGTCCGTCCCGGCGTTTCGCGCCACTCCGCCGCCCCCTGACCGCCGTTCACGCCGCCGCTGCCCGTTCTTCAGTCCTTGGGGTCGCGCAGCCGCTTGCCCACCGCTCCGCTCAGGTCGATGCGCAGAAACTCCGGTTCACTCGCCGCCGGTTTGCCCTGCATGACGCGCACCAGCGCCCGCCCATAGCCGAGAAATAGACCGAGAACCAGCATCGCCAGCGCCGAGATCGCGCAGAAGATCGCAATGCTCTCCAGCAGGGTAAAGGTCTTGCGCACCTCGGTGGCGAAGTCGAGCGGCACCGGCTTGTCCCACGTCACCTCGCTGCGCAGATGGATTCCGTCCACCATCTTCTGCGCCTCGATCGCCGTCCACGCGCCCGACGTCAACACCAGCAGCGTCCCCTCGCGCCGCAGCTTCACCGTCCCCGCCAGAGTCGTGCCCGGCTGCTTTGCCAACGCCTCAATTGCGCGCTCGCGTTCGCCCGCGATCTGCGGCGTCGGATACAGCAGCAGCGTCAGCACGCCGCCGCCCTTCGTCCTCGCCGTCACAGTTTCCGCGTTCTTGTCGAAGCCCACCGTCTGCGCCGGCAGCACTCCGCCCATCGCGCGATAGCCCGCCGGCCCCAGCGCATAGCGCACCGAATCCGCATCCAGCCCCTCCGCCGGCAGCAGCGCCGGCAACATCGGAACGATCCCCGCCGAGCCATTCACCTTCGGCAGATGGTCGATCAGCTCCCTGGTCAGCGCAAGCATCGCCTCGCGGTCCAGCTTGAAGTGGCCCACCACCACATTCGCGCCGCTGCGCAGCAACAGCTCATCCCCGTTCGAGAGCGCGCCGTCGCTCACCTTCTCCGGCCGCATTCCCGGCCTGCGGAAGTAGTCGTACGCCGCAACCGCGCCGCTGGCATCTATAAACTTGTAGACCGTCACCGTCCCCTGCGGCAGTGCGTTCGCCGTCGCGTACTCCGACCGCGCAAACCGCCGCAACCCGTCCTCGGTCAGCACCGGCGCGTCCGCCGCATCCACCGCGCCAAGCCCATCGCCCACATCGCCCTCAGCCACGCGCCTCAACTTCCCCAGCGTCGCCGGCAGCAACGGCGTTGGCGGCTCCATCAACATCGTCTTCGCCACCGGCCCCGCGCCCGGCCCTTGCGTCTGCGTTTGCGCTGAGATCGCCGCGCCGGAAGACGCGCACAGCCCCGCCGCAACCGCACAAACCGCGACCCGCGCCATCGCTCGAAGAGAATCACTCATATATCGCTCAGACTACCACTGAACCCCAAGCTCTCACAGCTCATACCTCATCGCTCACAGCTCATAGCACAAAACGGAAATACCGTTCTCTAAACAACTATCCATTCATTCCAACTCCAATCAGATGTTGATAGCATCGGTGTGTGCTGGAACTCTCCACCCCGGTGAAGTTCGTGAAGCGAGTGGGCGAGCGCATCGCCGCCGGCCTCGCCACTCGCGGCGTCGATACGGTCGAGGACCTGCTCTACCACATTCCCTTCCGCTACGAGGACCGCCTCAACCCGCAGCCCATGGCCGATCTGGTGCCCGGTGCCCTGGCCTCCATCATCGGCGAGGTGCGCGGCTCCGTGCTGCTCCGTACTCGCTCCGGCCCCATCTTCGAGATGACCCTCGGCCAGGGCCTCGGCACCGTCAAGTGCATCTGGTTCCACGGGACGTATTTAAAAGACCGCTTCAAACTCGGTGCGATGGTCGCGGTCTACGGCAAGCTCGAACCCTCCCGCTCCGCCATGGCCGCTGCCGCAGCCGGATCGCTCGGAGCCGCAGCCGGCCGCTTCAAGATGATCCAGCCCCAGTTCGAGATCATTCCCGACGGCGCCGATCCAGAGGACTCGCTCGAGATCGGCCGCATCGTCCCCGTCTACGAATCGCTCGGCGGCATCACGCCGGGGGGATTGAGGCACTTCTCCAAATGGATGCGCCGCGTCGTCTGGTCCATCTTCGAGGAACTCGATAAATCCGCGAGTCAGCCGGGTGCCCCAGGTCTCGATTCTGAGACCTGGGTTCCCGAGACCCTCCCCGCCCCGCTCCTCCAACGGCTCGGTCTGCCTTCGCGCATGGAAGCCCTCCGCGCCGTCCACTTCCCCGAGGCCGGCACGCCGATGGTCGAACTCATGTCCTCGACCACCCCCGCGCACCGGCGCCTCATCTTTGAAGAACTCTTCTACCTCGAGCTCGGCCTCGAACTCAAGCGCCGCCGCATGAGGGAGCGTGTCGGCACGGCCTTCACCACCGGCCCCGCCGTCCGCGAGGCCATCAAGCAGGTCCTTCCCTTCCATCCCACCGCCGCGCAGAAGCGTGTCCTCGGCGAGATCGTCGCAGACATGCGCCGCCCGCAGCCCATGCGCCGCCTGCTACAGGGCGATGTCGGCTCCGGCAAGACCATCGTCGCCATGCAAGCCGCCATCGTCGCCATGGAGAACGGCACCCAGGCCGCGCTCATGGCACCCACCGAGATCCTCGCCACGCAGCATTATCTCTCCGCGCGCAAGCTCCTCGCCAATGCCATCTCACCTCGCACCGGACAACCGTACAAGGTCGCGCTGCTCACCGGCTCGCTCGATCCAGCCACCAAGCGCCAGACCCAGGGCCGCATTATGCGCGGCGAGGTGCAGCTCGTCATCGGCACCCACGCCCTGCAGGAGGACAAGGCCGACTTCGCCAATCTCGGCCTCGTCATCGTCGACGAGCAGCACCGCTTCGGTGTGCAGCAGCGCTTCAAGCTGATGAAGAAGCCCGGCGCGGACGGCGTAACCTCCGACCCTGATGTCCTCGCCATGACGGCCACGCCCATCCCACGCACCCTCGCCCTCACCCTCTACGGCGACCTCGATGTCTCCGTCATCGACCAGATGCCCCCCGGCCGCACTCCCATCGTCACCCGCCGCACCACCGAGGAGCACGCCGCCGAGGTCTGGGAGTTTGTCCGCAAACAGGTAGCCCAGGGCCGTCAGGCCTACCTCGTCTACCCCGTCATCGAGGGCAGCCGCGACGACCAGCCAGAGCTTGACTTCCCCCACGACGAAGAGCCGGAGCCAGTAGGCGAGTCAGCGAGTCAGCAAGTCAGCAGGTCAACTGCGAAGACTCGCGTTGCGAAGGGCAAACTGACGAAGGCCGACAATCTTTTCGCCACGCCGAAGACCAAGCTCCGCTCCGCCACCGAGATGTTCGACGAACTCCGCACCGGTGCGCTCGCCGGCCTGCGCCTCGGCCTCCTCCACGGCCGCCTCAGCGCCGACGAGAAAGAAGTCGCCATGGCCCGCTTCCATCGCGGCGAGATCGATGTTCTCGTCTCCACCACCGTCATCGAGGTCGGCGTCGATGTCGCCAACGCATCCGTCATGGTCATCGACCACGCCGAGCGCTTCGGCCTGGCCCAGATGCACCAGCTCCGCGGTCGCGTGGGCCGCGGCGCCGCCAAGAGCTTCTGCATCTTAATGACCGGAGACAAAATTACCGAACAGGCCGACGCCCGCCTCAACGCAATGGTCGCCACACAAGACGGATTTGCCCTGGCCGAGCTGGACCTCCAGCAGCGCGGCCCCGGAGAGTTCTTCGGCACGCGCCAGACCGGTCTGCCCGAGTTCCGCGTCGCCAACCTCCTGCGCGACCGCGCCATGCTGGAGCTTGCCAAGATCGAAGCCGAACGCTTCGCCGCCCGTCCCGATCCCGCCGTCCCGACCACCGAACGAAATGCCGTCTGGGCCCGCCTCAAACAACAATGGCAGCGCCGCTACGGCCTCGTCGAAGCATAGATCGTCACGCGCCGTTGCCCTTGTCTGTTCCTTTGTTTGCCATCCCGCAGCCGCATGATGCAGCACGACCTGCAACGCCTCCTCGAAACTAAGCACGCGAACCTGCGCTTGATTTCCGCTCAACGACACCTCTGCCATTCGCCTCAGCACCATGAAAAAGGCCCCGGACGTTTGTCGCCCAGGGCCGTTTCCATCCTTCATGGTCAGTCTACTTCCTCTTGGGCGGCGGTGGCGCCTTGTAGTTTGTCTGAATCTGTTCATTCAGTCCCGCGAGGAGCGCCTTGATGTCCGCGACATGAGGCCCGGCAGGCGCCAGTTGCAGATACTTGTTGCAGGCATCCACAAAGCCCGGAGGCGCGACAAGCTTCCCGTCGGCCGTTGTGGTGATCAGCGGAGCCAGCCCTTGTGTCTTCAGGTAGTAGGCATCCGCCCTGTTCGGATCGGCCGCGATCGCCTTGTCCGCCGCCTCGGCAACCCCATCCACCTTGCCCGTTGCCAGTCCCGCGTTATAGAGCGTCACCGCCTCGTTGTAGTAGTACCTCGCAGCACCCTTCGGGTCTGCCTTGGCAGCCGCGTCATATGCATCTTCGGCATCCTGTGTCTTACCCAGCTTGCCCAGCGCCTGTCCAAGCTGGTTGTTGACCACCGCGGCAATATCTGTGCTGGGCTTGGCCGACGCCGCATTCAGGCTGAGGGCCTTCTGGTACGAGGTCACCGCCGCAGTCAACTTGTCCGGAATCGACGGGTCGGTCGTCTTGGCCGCCTTCGCCGCCTTTTCCGCCGCCACCGCGTCGCCCAGTTGCGCGTCGCCCAGCGTGTCCCACAGGATCGGTTCATCGGGCTTGGCCGCGGTCGCATCCGTCATGGACTTGATGGACGACGCATAGTTGCCTGCCGCCGTGTCCGCGCGCGCCTGCTTCAGCAGCGCATTCAGGTTCTCGATCTTGGCGTTCTTCGCCATGATCTCCGCGTTCTGCTTCCTCGTTTGCTCCATTTGGTCGCGTTCAGCCGGGCTCATCTTGTCGGTGTACTCCTTGCGGCCCATGTCGAAGTCCACCGTCTTGTCTTCCCCCGCCGCAAGTACCTGTGACGGCATACGGTCGATACTGTTGTTGTTCTGATAGAACCACGCATCGTAGTTGCCCGGCTTGATGTCAGAGCCCTTGTAGTTGCCGCTATTGTCGACCGGGAAGGTGTACTCGAACTTCTTGTTCACCGTGTTCAGGTTCCGGTCGGTGGTCAGCCTGACCTCACCGTTTGTGACCGGAACCCCCAACGGGTCGTTCACACGCCCGTGAATGCTCGCCGTTCCCGGTGCCGCTGCCGGAGCTGGTGCCGCTGCCTGCGCCATCAGCCGCCCCGGCTGTGCCAGCGTAACCAGACCCAGAAGACATGCCGTCAACACGCCCGCAATCCTCATCCCATTAATCTTCATCGCTCTCTCCCAACCCTCTCTCATCGTACTCATATCGCAGAGCCTTACTCTGCAAACCAGTCACTTCCAAAACCATCGATTTCTTTGCAGGGCGAAACCGCCGACCTCACTCTATTGCACGCGGCCAGCCGGTCCCGCGCCAGGCTCGGCGATCCCATCCTGCGTTCGCCGCCCTGACCGAATGCCTGCTTCCGCAAAGCCTTGCTCGCGCGTACGCAGCCAGGTCCGCCTTCTACAATCGGCATTGACCAAATTACATGCAATGGCGCGTCCAATTCAACTCCCATTCATAACCGCATAAACCATATGCTTGAAAAACTCACTTCGCTTCCATGCTCTGCAGGTGGAAGGTGATCGTCCCCCAGAATAGCCGCGCCCGGATCTGCACTGGAATATGGCGCGCGTCGTCCGTGTACCAGATCCAGATGTTGCCCCGGTTCTTCACCACGCCCTCCTCGGCCGTGGGCTGCACCCGGATGGTCTGGAACGTCCCCGCCGGCGTCTTGATCTCCTCGCGCGCCTCCACCTTCATGGTCACCGTCACGGTGCGCATCGCATCGGCCAGCGGAAAGCCGAAGTCCTGCCCCACCGTGAGCCGCTGCGACGCCGCATAGAAGATCCCCGACAGAGAGTCCGTCACGCATGCGGGAATCGACGTCGTCTGCTGCTTTTGCGTGCCCTTCACCAGGTTTCGCTCCACCTGCGTCTGTTTGCCCGCGCTCGGGTCGAATGTCAGGTCGCTCGATACCCGCCGCCGTCCCTCCTGAATCTGCTTCCAGAACCCCTCCGAGCAGCCCGTCCCGGTGTCCATCGCCGACTGGAACCGGTCCACCACGGGAAACAGCAGGTTCACCGCGCCCACCGTGTCCGCCGTCGCCGTCACCTTCAACTGGTCTCCCTGCCGCTCCAGGTGAAAGACCGCCCTGCCCGCCGTAAACACGCGCCAGTCCACGGTAAAGGTCAGCGTCTGCCGCTCGGGAAACGCATAGCCCGCAACCGGCGGCTGCAGGGTTGGGATGGGGTGCTGCGCCGTCTGCACCATGTGGACCGTCGGGGACTGCAACGTTTGCGCCTGCGCCGTTTGGTCTCCACCCAAGAGCCCAGACAGCCCTGCCAGCAACGCCGCAAGCAGCAGAGCGGCGAACGCAAGCCGCGCCAACTTAAAGCCGGAGGAGTGGGCCGCGAAACGATTCACACCATTCACATCAATCAATAGATCGCAGCTCGCAGAGGGGATATGGTTGCAACTCTCAGCGTGAAAAATACAGCAGCTTCAGCGCCAGCGCCAGATAGATTGCCGCCGCGCCCATGGCTGAATTGTACTCGCGGTGGTGCAGATATAGCTCCGCCGAAAAATTACCCTTCGCCGCAACCCCAGCGCCCGCCAAAACCGCCTCGTCCGCCGCCAACTCCTTGTCCGCGCCCGCGCCGCGCGGCAGCAGCCTGGGCACAGCGCGCGCATACGCCTCATAGCCCGCGAAGCGCTCCCGAAGATACGCCTCCTCGCTCTGGATCGTGGGAATATAGATCGCCACGAACAGCCCCGCCAGCAGCGCCAGAATCACCCAGCTCGCCGCCGCCGCCGCAAACCCGAACGCAATCAGCATCGACCCCAGATACAGCGGGTTCCGCGTGTGCGCATACGGCCCCGTCACGGTCAGCTCCGCGTCCTTGCGCACATAGCCCGACGCGTACCCGCGCAGCCACAGCCCCGGCAGCACCAGCGCTGCGCTGGCCGCCATCGCCCGCCAGCTCGGCCGCGCCAGCCACAGATACAGCGCCGCAAAGACAAACCCCATCGGCACCCGTATCCGCCGCGCAATCCTCTGCCAACCCGTCCGTCCGCTCACGCTCGCCAGCAAACCTTTCTGCTTCGTAACAATCTTCTCACTCTCGAACCTACCCCAGCATCTCCATCGCCGCGGCCACCACCTCGTCCACCCCGATCCGCAACATCCCCTCCTCCACTTCGCTCACCCGCTTGTGGCTGGTCGCGCTCGACGCATCGCGCAGCACCCGCGAGCGAGTTCCGTACGGCCCATTGCGCGCCGGATCGGTCGGCCCAAAGATTGCCACCACCGGCCGCTCCAGCGCAGCCGCCAGGTGCAGCGGCCCGGTGTCGCCCGCAACCACCACCGCCGCACGGCGCGTCAGTGCGATCAACTGCCCCACCGAGCAATACACCGCGCGCGCGAACCCCTCACTCGTCTCCACCACGCGCTCCGCCTCGCGCGAGCCGCCCGGCGAGGTATTCACCACCGACCGCACGCCGGTCCTCCCCAACTCCGCAGCCACGCGCCCAAATCGCTCCGCCGGCCAGATCTTCGCGCCCCATCCCCCGCCCGCCGAGATCAGGCAGAACCTCTCGTCTCCCACCGCCTCCGAAGCCCACCGCTCATCCATCTCATCCATCGGCAGCGTCACGCGTGCCGGTCGCAACCGCTCGCAGACCGCCGCGCCCAGCAGCTCGCATCCCTGCTCCACCACATGCGCCGAGTTCACATCCAGCTTCTGCCCATACAGCCAGCGCGCAACGCGCTCCCTCGGCCTCGCCGCTCCCGCAAATACCGCAGCCCCCGCCATCCGTCCCACCACAGCCGACTTCACGGACCCCTGCATGTCCACGCACACGTCGAACCGTTCGCCGCGCAGCACATCGCGCAGAACACGCACTTCAGAACGCGTCTTCAGCGAGATTGGCCTGCGCTTCCACGCTCCCGCCGCCACGCTGTACCAGCGGTCCACCAGCGCGCGCGCATCGAAGCGCCCCTCGATCTGCTGCAAATCGTTGGGGTCCCCGGCAATCTGCAGCAGATCGCTCCAGCGCGGCTCGATCGCCCACCCGATAAACCACTCGGGGTGCAGCGCGCGCAGCGCCGCCACCGCCGGCATCGCGTGCAGCACATCGCCCATCGCCCCGATCCGCACAATCAGCACTCTCACCGGCAGCGCGCCTCCAGCTCGCGCACCACACCCGCCTCATCCACAAATCTCGCCTCAAGCCCTGCCACGCACACCGGCCCCACCTCGCGCAGCCGCTCCAACATCGCCCCAGACAACTTCACCGCGTCCTTCTCCGTGGTAATGAATCCCGTCGCGCCACACTTCTTTGCCATCGCAACCAACCGCACCATATCCACCATCGCATACGCATGATGATCGCCGAACGCCACAATCTCCGCCAACTGGCAACCCGCTTCCTTCAGCATCGCCCAAAATCCATCCGGCCGCGCAATCGCGCAGAATGCCAGCGGCCTAGCCCCCGCGCATCCCTCCGCAAACCGCAGCTCCCGCTGCAAGCTCCACACCACCGCACCCGCGCGCATCAGCCTGCGGACCCTCGCCTCCACGCGCGCGCGCTCCGTATCGCGCAGCACTACCACATCCGCCCGCCGCAGCGCCGCCAGAGGCTCCCGCCGGTTCCCTGCCGGAAACAGCGCCTCCTCCATGTCCTCCTCCGTCACCAACACCACATCCACCGCCCGCGCCAACCCCCGATGCTGAAACCCATCATCCAGCAGATGCACCCGTGATTTGTCATTCGCAAATTCAGAGTTGTCATTCTGACCCTGAACGCAGTGAAGGGGAAGAATCCCCGCATTTCGCTTTTGCCCCTGCTGTTGCTCTCCCCCACTCGCCACAAATCCCTCCGCCGCCTCGCCCGCCGCGAACCGTTCCGTCCCAACCCAAACCGGGACGCCCGCCCGCTGCGCGATCACCACCGGCTCATCGCCAAACCGCCGCGCCGCATCCGCCGCAGCCAGGTCAACCCGCTCCACCCCGAGACCCTCGCGCCCATACCCACGCGACAGCACATCCACATCCCAACCGCGCGCGCGCAGCAACTCCGCCAGCGCAATCACCACCGGAGTCTTCCCTGCCCCGCCCGCCGACAAGCTCCCCACGCTCACCACCGGCCACTGCAACCGCCGAACCCGCAGCCATCCCAACCACCGCAGCCCATCCCTCACCGCCAGCCCTGCCGCATAGATCGGCACAAGCGGCCAGGCCCACCCGCGTCGCGCCCTCATCGCTGCACCATCCCCACCAGCGCCGCGACCGCCCGCCCCGTCGCTCCCTGCTGCTGCTCGAAGACCCGCCGTCCGCGCTCGCCCATCGCCCGCGCCGCCTCGCGGTCGGTCAGCAACTCAATCAGCGCCGTCTCCAGCTCCGCCTTGTCCTGCACAATGCGAATCCCGTCCTCCGCAATCATCTTCCCCACTACATCGCGGAAGTTTTCATATGATGGCCCCATCACCACCGGAAGACTGAACTGCGCGGACTCCAGTGGGTTGTGGCCTCCACGCGGTATCAGACTTCCGCCGACGAACGCAACGTCCGCCACTCCATACACCGCCGCCAGGTCCCCAATCGTGTCCAGCACAACAATTCTCTCCGTCAATGCTGTCGCCTCGCCGCGTTGCAGCAACTGAGTCGCGCGAACCGTAGCTCCAAAGTGCGACGCCAGCTCATAGACCTCGTCGAATCGCTCCGGGTGGCGCGGCGCCAGCACCAGCAGCGTGTCAGAATAGCTCTGCCAGACCGCCCCCATACCCTCCTGAAGAAATATCTGCTCCTCCGATGCGCACCTCCCGCCCACCGTACTTCCCGCCACTACAATCTTCCGCCCCGCCGCCGCCTCTTTAATCAGCTCCGCCACGCGGCTCGCCTTCGCCGCCCGCACGTCATACTTCAGGTTCCCAATCGCCCGCACCGCATCCACCCGCGCCCCCATCGCCACCAGCCGCCGCGCGTCCTCCTCGCTCTGCGCCAGAAATAGATCCACCCGCCGCAGCACCCGCCCCCAAACCGCCCGCACCCGCAATCCCCGCGCATAGCTTCGATCCGAAACCCGGGCATTCACCACTGCAACCGGCACGCCAGCCCGCCCGCACTCCACCAGCATCCTCGGCCACAACTCGCTCTCCATCAGCACCAGCAGCTTCGGCTGCAACGCGCGCAGATACGCCCGCACCGCCCACGCAAAGTCCAGCGGATAATAAAACACCCGCCCCGAATCCGCACCACCAAATCTCTCCTTCGCCAACGCCTGCCCGGTCGCCGTCGTCGTCGAAACCACCACAACCCAACCCACGCCCAGCGCCTCCTCCAACTCACCCACCAGCCGGGTGCCGGCGAGCACCTCGCCTACGCTCACCGCATGGACCCACACCACCTGCCGCTCCGCCACCGCCGCCCGCAGCTCCTCCGGCACGCGCCCCAGCCGCTGCCCCATTCCCGCGCGATAGCGCACCATCCGCGCCAGCCACCACGGCGAGCACACCGCCAGCGCCACCACCAGCAGCAAGCTATACAGCGCCATCCCCATCGTTCTGACTCTCTCTCCCGCAACCGCCCGGCTTTACCGCCAGACCAGTGATGATGATAATCAACCCAGCATGAGCACGCATTACAACCCCCGTGCAGCGCAGGCCTTAGCGGTGTTCCCCATCATAGCCGCCCTCCTCTGCCTCACCGCCCGCGCCGCCGATCACCGCTCCGCACCTCCGCCCAAGCCCGCCGCCCAGTACCCCGCCAACGACACCCACCCCGGCGAGCGCGTCACCATCGCGGCCGACCCCTGCGACGACCCCAAGAAGTGCAGCTTCTTCCGGCTGCCCTACATTCAGCACGGCCTTCTGCCCATCCGCGTCATCCTCACCAACGACGGCGACCGCGCCCTGCAGCTCGACGAGGCCCGTTTCCAGTTCATCTCCGCCGCCAACGAGAAGCTCCCCGCCGCAACCGAGGACGAGATCAATCGCCGCCTCTTCACCCTGCACAGCACCAAGCCCATCAACATTCCGCTCGACCCCTTCCCCATCCACCGCACCCCCATCGACAAGAAGATCACCCAGGACGACGACGACTTCGGCTTCCAGGGGACCATCGTCAACGCCCACTCCACCCTCGCCGGCTATCTCTTCTACGACATCAAGGGCCTCGACGACCCCGCCCTCGCCCACGCCGCGCTCTACGTCAAGATGGTCCACACCCTCGACGGCAAACAGGAGCTCTTCGACTTCACCATTCCCTTCGACAAGTGGCTCGCCGCCAATCCCAACGCCCCATCCAACCATCCCCGCCGGTAATGTCGAGCTCACTGCTCGTACCGAGCCACAATCCCCTATGCTGGAAGCATGAAGCAGATCAAAGTCATCGGCGGAGGACTGGCCGGCCCGGAGGCCGCGCTGCAAGCCGCCGCGCTCGGCTGCCAGGTCGAGCTATACGAGATGCGCCCCACTCGCTCCACCGAGGCCCACCAGACCGCCGACTTCGCCGAGCTGGTCTGCTCCAACTCCCTCAAGTCCGAGAGCGAAAACACCGCTCCGTGGCTGTTGAAACAGGAGATGCGCCGCACCGGCTCTATTCTCCTCGCCGAAGCCGACGCCTCCGCCGTCCCAGCCGGCCACGCCCTGGCCGTCGACCGCGTCGAGTTCTCCCGCCGCGTCGCCGCCCGCATCGCATCCGAGCCCAGAATCACCATCCACCGCGAAGAGGTCGCCGCGCTCGACCCCGGCGAGCCAGACACGCTCACCATCCTCGCCACCGGCCCGCTCACCTCGCCCGCGCTCGCCGCCGAGCTGCAACGCCTCACCGGCACCAACCACCTCGCCTTTTACGATTCCATCTCGCCCATCGTCGACGCCGCCACCATCGACATGGACCGCGTCTTCTTTGCCGCCCGCTACGACAAAGGCACCGCCGACTACATCAACTGCCCCTTCACCCGCGATGAGTACGACCGCTTCCTCGAAGCCCTCACCACCGCCGAATCCGTCCCCGTAAAGCCCTGGGAGCAACTCCCCGGCCACGAAAGTTCGGGTGCCCCATCCATGACGGCTCTATCGTCATGGGTGGGATCGACGAAGCCGAAACCCGCACCGGACAAGCTCTATTTCTTCGAGGGATGCCTACCCATCGAAGAGACCGCCCGCCGCGGCCGCGACACGCTCCGCTTCGGCCCCATGAAGCCGGTCGGCCTCACCGATCCCAGGACCGGCCGCTGGCCCTACGCCGTCGTCCAGCTTCGCCAGGAGAACCTCCGCGCCGACAGCTACAATCTGGTCGGCTTCCAGAACCACCTGAAATTCGGCGAACAGGCGCGCGTCCTGCGCCTCATCCCCGGCCTGGAGAATGCCACCTTCCTGCGCTATGGCCAGATCCACCGCAACACCTACATCGACGCCCCCTCGTTGCTCACCGAAACCCTCCAGCTCCGCGCCTATCCCTCGGTCTTCATCGCCGGGCAGCTCAGCGGAGTAGAGGGCTACACCGAATCCATCGCTTCAGGTTTGCTCGCCGGGCGCTACGCCGCCGCCCTCGCCCGAGGCATCCAGCCCACACCCGCCCCGCGCACCTCCGCCAACGGCTCGCTCATCCACTACATTACCCACGCGGAAAGTAAGCGCTTCCAGCCCGCCAACATCACCTTCGACCTCCTGCCGCCGCTGGAAGACGACCACCGCCGCCGCATCCGCGACAAGAAGGAGCGCCACCGAATCCAGTGCGAGCGCGCCCTCGCCGCCTGGGACCAGTGGCTCGCAGAATCAGCAGATTAATTCGTGTGGATGCATTCTTTCCGTGCTACCCTCATCGCACACATTTATGAGACCCCTCAGCGCAGCCGAATGCATCTCTCCCGCCATGGGACGGACCCACGATCTTCTGGGCCGTCCATTCCGTCTGGGCACGTTTCTCAAGATCACTGCCGTCGCCTTCTTCGCCGAGATAGGCGGAGGCTTGAATCTTCACATCCCCGGCCGCCCCAATGGCATGCACGAACTTCCTCCCGCCTTTCTGGCGTTTGTCGTGGCGTTCGCAGTCCTGCTCGGCCTGGTCTCGCTGATCATCGGCCTCATCCTCTTCTATATTGGTTCCCGCCTTCAGCTCGTCCTGCTGGAAATGGTCGCAACCCGCTTCACCTTCGTCGGCCCTCTGTGGCGCAAGTACGGCAGCCGCACCTGGCGATGGATCGGCCTCAGGCTCCTCTTGATGCTCTTCATGCTGCTTCTACTCATGCCCTTCATCATCACGGCCGTCTTCTACTTCTTCCATCACGCTCACGAGGCGGGCGCACTTGGCGTTGCCGATTTCTTCTCCGGCCTGCACATCGCCCAGATTCTTCTCTTCGTCGCCGCCGTCTTAATCGTTCTGTTGGCGCTGAGCACCATCTACATGCTGGTGCGCGACCTCGCCCTGCCCTTTCTCGCGCTGGAAGACCTCACCATCTCGCAATCTCTCGGACGCCTGAGCGCGCTCATCGCCGCAGAACCCGGTCAGGTCATCCTCTACATCATCCTGCGATTTGTCCTCGGGCTCGTCTTCGGCATCGTCGCCGAGATCGCTGTCGTCATGGTCCTGCTCGTCTCACTCATCCCTCCAGGGATCATCGGAG